>WNGG01006759.1_pt1 | contig 12747 bp, 13 predicted proteins | sample 5400661 | NCBI WGS metagenome assembly WNGG01 (sample SAMN13153372, study PRJNA577476) | soil metagenome | isolation source: 100 cm soil or saprolite under Garry oak tree replicate 1 | place: USA:California | collected 2016-06-15 | reverse complement strand
GCGGTCGTCGCGCGCGCGCGCCTCGGCGAGCGGCAGGTGCATGCCGCAATGCGCACAGCGCACCAGCTCGCCCGGGGCGGCAGGCTTGCCTGCGCTGTCGGGCCCCTGGCCGGGGCGGCGCAGGGCGCGCCGCAGGAGCCAGACGGCGACCACGACGAGCAGCACGATGACGACAAGGCGGCCCATGGGATGATTATCTAACGGAACCCGGATGAAGATACTCGTAGCGGTCCCAGGACGCCTGCGCACGGTGCCGATGAGCCGGTTCGTTCCCGAGGCGGCAGCGGCGCTCGGGCACCAGGTCTCGGTCGCCGACTATTCGCTCGCACTCGCGGAAAAGCTCAAATCGCGACTTCTGAGAAAGCGTTCGGCAGCGGATGCGGTTGCACCGCGCCTGCTCCAGGCGATTGAAGAAGCGCGCCCGCAACTCTTCCTTACGCTTTACGGAGCAAATGTGAATGCGCAAGTGTTCGCCGAACTGCGCAAGCGCGGCGTTGTGACAGCGAACTGGTGGTTCAACGACCCCTTTCAGTTTGAGCGCGGAGCGAAGATCCTGCCTGGCTACGACTTCGCGTTTACCAACGCGCGCTACTCGGTCGAGGCCTACGCCGCGCTCGGCCTGAAGAACGTTCATTTTCTGCCCACGGCATGCGAGCCCGCGGTCCACAGGCCGCTGAGCGGGCGCGCGAGCCTGTGTGACATCTCCTTTGCGGGCGACTGGTCGGCGATGCGCGAGCAGCTGGTCGACGCGCTGCTGCGCGCGGGGCTCGACGTGCGCGTGTTCGGCCCCTGGAGACGCAAGCTCGCGAAGCACTCGGCGGTGCGCGCGCGGCTCGAGCACGGCTTTTTCTCGCCGCAGCGCATGGCCGAGATCTTTGCCGCCTGCAAGGCGACGCTCAACATCCACACCTGGCGCGGCCGCTTCGATCACGGGCTCAACCCGCGGGTGTTCGAGGCCGCCGCCTGCGGCGTGCCGCAGCTCGTCGATTACAAGAAGGAGCTCGACGAGATCTTCGACCCCGCGCAACGTGCCGGGATGCTGATTTACCGCGACGACGACGAGCTGCTGCGTCTTGCCCGGAAAGCCACCGAAGATGCCGTCGAGCTGCGGGGTCGCGCTTTGGCAGCATCGGCCTCGTTCCAGCGCGATCATTCTTACCGGGCGCGCATCACCGAGCTGCTGCGAGTCGTCGGCGGCGCCGCCGCATGAGAAGGTGGTGGTCGGGGTGACTGGATTTGAACCAGCGACACCTGCGTCCCGAACGCAGTACTCTACCAGGCTGAGCTACACCCCGACACGAAGGAAAAACTAGCTGCTGCGCGTCACCGAGAAGGACGCCAATTCTAGCAAAGATTGCTTGAACTCCGATGCGGCCAGCGGCGCCAGCGCTGCGCTCGCGGCGTCAGCTTCGCGCTGCGCGGCCTGGCGCGCGTAGTCGAGCGCGCCGCAGGCGCGCATCGCTTGCAGCACGCCGGCGAACTCGCCGCGGCCGCCGTCGACGATCGCGCGGCGCACCATCGCCGCCTGCTGCGGCGTCCCGGTGCGCATCACGCGGATCAGGGGAAGCGTAGGCTTGCCTTCGGCAAGGTCGTCGCCGAGGCTCTTGCCGATGGTCGCCTCGTCGCCTGAGTAATCGAGGACATCGTCGATCAGCTGGAACGCAGTGCCGACGTGCATGCCGTAGCCCGCCAGGCCGTCCTCGACGCTGCCCGGGCTGCGCGCCAGCACGCCACCCAGGCGCGCCGCGGCCTCGAACAACTTTGCCGTCTTGCGGCGAATCACCTCCAGGTAGCGCGCTTCATCGACCTCGGGGTCGTGGCTGCCCATCAGCTGCATCACCTCGCCCGCCGCGATCGTGTTGGTCGCGTCGGCGAGCACGCGCATCACGCGCATGTCGTCGACCTCGACCATCATCTGGAAGGCGCGCGAATAGAGGAAATCGCCGACCAGCACCGCCGCGGCGTTGCCGAACGCGGCGTTCGCCGTGCGCCGTCCCCGCCGCAGGTGCGACGCGTCGACCACGTCGTCGTGCAGCAGCGTCGCGGTATGGATGAACTCCACCACCGCGGCGAGCCGTAGGCGCAGCTCGCCGCCGCCTTTTTCCCTGAAGCCGGCGGCGCCGCAGGCAAGCAAGAGCAGCGCCGGGCGCAACCGCTTGCCCCCCGAGGCGACGATGTATTCGGCCACCTGGCGCACCAGCGGGACGTCGGAGTCCAGGCGGCGCCCGATCAGCTCGTCGACGCGGCGCATGTCGTCCGCGACCGGAGCCAGCATGGACACGAAACTCATGATTCGTCTATAATTCTCGGTCTTTTTCCGCGGCTTACCACAACTCACAATGTACGCAGTGATCAAGTCCGGCGGCAAGCAATATCGGGTCGAGTCCGGCGCCAAGCTTCGCGTCGAGGCGCTTTCGGCCGAGGTCGGCGCCGCCGTTTCGTTCGACGAGGTGCTGCTGGTCGGCAGCGGCGACGCGGTAAAGGTCGGCGCGCCGCTGGTGTCCGGCGCGCTGGTGAAGGCGACGGTGATGTCGCACGGGCGCGGCGACAAGGTGCGCATCTTCAAGCTGCGCCGGCGCAAGCACCATCAAAAATCGCAGGGCCACCGGCAGTCGTATACCGAGGTCCGCATCGACGACATCATCCAAGGCTAGGCATGGCACACAAGAAAGCAGGCGGCAGCTCACGCAACGGGCGCGATTCCCAGGCGAAACGGCTCGGCGTGAAGGCCTACGGCGGCGAGCGGGTAAACGCGGGGCAGATCCTCGTCCGGCAGCGCGGCACCCGGGTGCATCCCGGCGTCAATGTCGGCATCGGGCGCGACCACACGCTGTATGCGCGCGTCACGGGGCAGGTGCAATACGCGGTCAAAGGCGAGGACGAGAGAAATACAGTCAGCGTGATTCCGGCCTAGGCCGGTCCTTCTTACACGGAAAGCCCTATCGAGACCGGTAGGGCTTTTTTGTTTTCAGACCATGAAATTCATCGACGAGGCGAAAATCGAGGTGCATGCCGGCAAGGGCGGCGACGGCTCCGCGTCATTCCGCCGCGAGAAGTACGTGCCGCGCGGCGGGCCGGACGGCGGCGACGGCGGCCGCGGCGGCAGTGTCTGGGCGCGCGCCGACCGCAACGTCAACACGCTCATCGATTACCGCTTCGCGCGCATCCACCGCGCCGCTCACGGCGCCAGGGGCATGGGCTCGGATTGCAACGGCCGCTCAGGCGAGGACGTCGTACTGCGCATGCCGGTAGGCACTGTGATCCGCGATGCAGAGAGCGGCGATTTGGTCGCCGACTTGACGATGGACGGCGAACGGGCGCTGTTGGCACGCGGCGGCAGCGGCGGGCTTGGCAACCTGCACTTCCGCTCAAGCGTGAACCGCGCGCCGCGGCAGTTCACGAAAGGCGAGCCGGGGGAGAGCCGTTCGCTTGCGCTCGAGCTGCGCGTGCTCGCCGACGTCGGGTTACTCGGCCTGCCCAACGCCGGAAAGTCCACTTTCATCCGGGCGGTCTCCAGTGCCCGGCCGAAAGTGGCGGATTATCCGTTCACTACGCTCAATCCGTCGCTCGGCGTGGTGCGCGTCGGCGAGAGAAGCTTCGTGGTCGCCGACGTGCCCGGCCTCATCGAGGGCGCGGCCGAGGGCGCGGGGCTGGGGCACCAGTTCCTGCGCCATCTGGCCCGCACCCGCATTCTCCTGCACCTGGTGGACGTCGCGCCCTTCGACCCGGGCGCCGACCCGGCGCGCGACGCGAAAGCGATCGCGCTTGAGCTGAAGAAGTACGACGCCGCCCTTTACCGCAAGCCGCGCTGGCTGGTGTTCAACAAGATCGACCTCGCCGAGGACGCCGACAAGCGCATCGCGGGCATCCTGCGCGCCTTGCGCTGGAAGCGGCCATGGTTCAAGGTATCGGCGATCAGCGGCAAGGGCTGCCGCGAGGTCTGCAAGGCGATTGCCCGCGAGCTGGCTGCGAAAAAATGAGCTCTCCGCTACAAAAGGCGACCACCCTGGTAGTCAAGGTCGGCTCGAGCCTGGTGACCACCGCCGGCCGCGGGCTCGACGTCGCGGCGATCGCGACCTGGGCGGCGCAGATCGCGCGCCTGCGAAGCCTCGGCCGGCGCGTGGTCCTGGTATCGAGCGGCGCGATCGCCGAAGGCATGCAGCGCCTGGGCTGGGCGCGGCGCCCGCACGCCATGCACGAGCTGCAGGCTGCGGCGGCGGTGGGCCAGATGGGGCTCGTGCAGTGCTACGCGAGCTGCTTTCGCGAGCACGGCCTGCACACCGCGCAGGTCCTGCTGACCCATGCCGACATGGCCGACCGGCAGCGCTATCTGAACGCGCGCTCGACGCTGCGCACCCTGCTCGCCCTGGGCGTCATTCCGGTGATCAACGAGAACGACACCGTGGTCACCGACGAAATCAAGTTCGGCGACAACGACACCCTCGGCGCGCTGGTCACCAACCTGGTGGAGGCCGACGCGCTGGTCATCCTCACCGATCAGCCGGGGCTGTACGAGTCCGACCCGCGCAGGAATGCCCAGGCGAAACTGGTCGAAACCTCGGACGCTGACGACGCGCGGCTGGAAGCGATGGCAGGCGGCACCGGGACCGCGCTCGCGAAAGGCGGCATGCTCACCAAGGTGCTCGCCGCCCGGCGCGCCGCGCGCAGCGGCGCGCACACCGTGATCGCTTCCGGACGCGAGCCCGAGGTGCTGGTGCGCCTCGCGCAGGGCGAGCTCATCGGCACGCTGCTCACCGCCCGGACCGCGCCGATTGCGGCGCGCAAGCAGTGGCTCGCCGACCATCTCACGGTCAGCGGCTGCTTGCGGCTCGATGCTGGCGCGGTCAGGGCGCTGGTCCGCGATGGCAAGAGCCTGCTGCCGATCGGGGTGGTCGAAGTTACCGGCGAGTTCGCGCGTGGCGAGATCGTCGGCTGCCTCGATCCCGCGGGACGCGAAGTCGCGCGCGGGCTGGTCAACTATTCGGCCGAAGAGACGCGGCGCATCATGCGCCGGCCCTCGGGCGAGATCGAGTCGGTACTCGGCTACGTGGATGAGCCCGAGCTCATCCACAGGGACAACCTGGTGCTGCTCTAGCGGCCGCGCAGGGCGTCGCCGCTGAATCCTTTTGCGAAAGGATGCCCGCCCTGGCGCAGGGCAAGAAGGCCTTCTTCAGCCGAGAGGATCGGCCGGCGTTGCGGGCAGAAATAGTCGCGCTGCAGCGCCGTGTGCCAGGGCTGCGGGCGCTCAGCGACCGGGCGCCATTCGCCGGCGCGCCCGCCCCAGGCGCCGTCGGCGCGTCCGAGCGCGTACACCCGGTACTCCGAGGTGGCGCAGCGGATTGCCTCGAAGCTAACGTTCTCGACCCCTTCGGGCGAGCGCGCCACGAGCACATAGCGCACCACGCCATCGGCGACGCCGAGCGTCGCGCCGTCGACATAGAACCTGAAGTCCGTTGCTCCCCGCACCGCGATCTCGACCAGGTTCTCCCTGCGCGGAAACGCCGGCGGCGCCGGCACCGGGTCGCGGGCCTCCTTTTCGAGCCGCGACTCGTTCTGCCGCTCCCAGTCGCTCTTCGCCCCGGGGCCGCCGCATGCCCCTGCAAGCAGGGTGGCGAGCAGCGCCCAGCGTGCCGTCAAACGAGATCTTCCACTAGCGAAGCGCGCACCGCGGGTTCGAGCCGGGTGGTGGCGCTGTACTGGGGGTGATCGACGCCGACGCTGACCGCAGCGCCGCCGCGCAGCGCTTCGCGCGAGGCGGCGTCGAGCTCGAAGCGCAGGAAATGCACCGCAGAGGTCTTCTCTTCGTTCTCCCGCTCGAGGTCTTCGTCGGCGATCGCATACACCCGCTGGCAGCCCTCGACTTGCACCCACACCGTTCGCTCGACGCCCTTCAGCCTGGCGAGCGCCTCGCGCCGCTCATCGGGGTTCGTGTACTCGACGAACATCGTCGCCTTCCAGTTGCCGCCGTCGGGAATCATCGGGTTGTAGGTGTCGAGCTCGTGCTGGATGCCCTGTTCCTCGAAGATGCGCTCGATGCGCAGCATCTCCTGCACCTGGTAGCGCACCAGCAGCTCGTCCTCGAACTGCAGGGCGACGTGCTCGCCGAGGCGCACGGTGCGCAGCTTCTTGTGGGCGATGACGCGCGCGCGGAACGCATTGCGCTCGCGCGCGTAGGTCTCGAGCGAAAGCAGGCTTTCGCGCTCAATCACTGAAAGCATCACTCATCAGGCTAAGCCCCGACAGGCAATAGATCAAATGGAATTGAGCAATCCCGCCGATTGGCATCGGCTATTAGCGAATCGCGACGTTGATTTCCGAGAACGTGCGCGCCACCTCGCCGCCGGTCTGCACCGACACGCCGAGCTGTCGCGCGATCTGCGATATGGAAAAGATGCCGCGCACCATGGTGCGCTTGGCGGGCGGCTGCAGCGGTCGGCTGGAAGGAATCTCGTCGAAGTCGACCACCAGCGCGTGCTGCCGCCCGGCGCGGCGCAGCGTCTCGAGAACGTGCCCGACGCGCGCGCTTTCGACGTCCGCGAGCGCCACCACCTGGACCAGCTCGGCGGGCGTCATCACATCCGCGACGGTCAGCTCGTCGCGCCGCAGCCCGCGTGCGGTAGCGGCGAGCATCGGGCGCTCGCCGAGGATATCGGTCGCGGTAATCACGCCGAGGACGGTTTCGTGCTCGTCGATCACCAGCAAAAATCGCACGCCGCGGGCGATCATGAACTGGTTGGCGCCCGCGAGCGGCGCCTGCGGGCGAATGGTGGCCGGGCTGACGCGCGCCAGGTCGGTCATGACGTGCAACGCCGGCGACTCGGGCGTGACGCGCGCCGCCTGCGGCTGCGTGGGCCGGCGAAACCCGGCTGCGATGCCGAGCGCCTGGAACGGCAGCGCGTGATAGTCGCGCTGCATCATTCCACCGAGGCGGCTTGTCGCTGCCGCGGCCGGCGGTCGGACAGGAGGTAGCGGTGCAGCTCAAGCAGCACCTGGCGGTAGACGTCCCGCTTGAACTCGATTACCGCCTCGAGCGGCACCCAGTACTCGTGCCAGCGCCAGGCGTCGAACTCGGGATGGCCGCTCGCGCGCAGCTTCACGTCGCAGTCGCGACCAACCATGCGCAGCAGGTACCAGATCTGCTTCTGGCCGCGGTAGCCGCCGTTCGCATCGCGCGCGCGACGCGCCCACTTTTCCGGCACCTCGTAGCGCAGCCACTCGCGGGTGCGGCCGAGGACGCGCACGTGGCCGCGCCGCAGCCCGATCTCCTCCTCGAGCTCGCGGAACATCGCCTGCACCGGGGTTTCGCCATGCTTGATGCCGCCCTGCGGGAACTGCCAGGCGTGCTGGTTCACCCGCTTGCCCCAGAACACCTCGTTGCGCTGGTTGGCAAGAACGATGCCGACATTCGGACGGTAGCCTTCCTTGTCGAGCATGGCCTGACCGCCTTAAGTTACCCTAAGTTAGAATGCCCGCAACGATTTTTCCACAGCCCACCGACAAAGACAATGCTGGCTAGAGCCCGCCGGCCACTGCACAACGCCGGCGCGGCCCCATGAAAACCTCGAAGTTTTTTATCGCGACGCTGAAGGAAGTTCCGGCCGAGGCCGAAGTCGTCAGCCACCGGCTGATGCTGCGCGCCAGCCTGATCCGGCGCCTGTCGGCGGGAATCTATACCTGGCTGCCGCTCGGCCTGCGCGTACTGCGCAAAGTCGAGGCGGTGGTGCGCGCGGAGATGGATCGCGCCGGCGCGATCGAGCTCGCCATGCCGGTGGTGCAGCCCGCCGAGTTGTGGCAGGAGTCCGGGCGCTGGCAGGCCTACGGCCCGGAGCTGCTGCGCTTCAAGGACCGGCACGAGCGCGACTTCGTGATCCAGCCGACCTCGGAGGAAGCGATCACCGATCTCGCGCGCGCCGAGCTGAAAAGCTACCGCCGCCTGCCGGCGCACTTCTACCAGATCCAGACCAAGTTCCGCGACGAGCGCCGACCGCGCTTCGGCATCATGCGCGGCCGGGAATTCGTCATGAAGGACGGCTATTCCTTCCATGCCGATTTCGCCGATCTCGAGCGCGAGTACCGCAACATGCACGACACGTACGCGCGCATCTTCTCCAGGCTGGGGCTCAGGTTCCGCGCCGTCGCGGCGGACACCGGCGCGATCGGCGGCACCGGCTCGCAGGAGTTCCATGTCCTCGCCGACTCCGGCGAGGACGCGATCGCCTGGTGCCCGCAGTCCGACTACGCCGCCAATGTCCAGCTGGCGGAGGCGCTTGCGCCCGCTTCCCTGCGAAACACCGCTTCGGAAGCCATCAAGAAAGTGCCGACGCCCGGCAGGGCCAAATGCGAGGACGTCGCGCAGCTTTTGAAAATCGATCTGCAGAAAACCGTAAAGGCGGTCGCGGTGATGCACGACAGCGAGTTCATCCTGCTGCTGGTGCGCGGCGACCACGACCTCAACGAGATCAAGACGCAGAAGGTCATCGGCGCTTTTCGCTTTGCCACCGACAAGGAAATCGAAACTACGCTGCGATGCAAAGCCGGCTATATCGGACCCGTTGGTGTGAAAGTAAAGGTCTTCGCGGATCGCAGCGTTGCTGCGATGAGCGACTTCGTGTGCGGCGCGAACCAGGAAGGCTTCCACCTGACGGGCGTCAACTGGGGGCGCGACCTGCCCGAACCTTTCTCTGTGCAAGACATCAGGAATGTCGTCGCGGGAGATCCGAGCCCCGACGGCAAGGGACGCCTCGAGATCGTGCGCGGCATCGAGGTCGGCCACATCTTCCAGTTGCGCACGAAATACTCCGAGGCGATGAAGGCGCTCTACCTCGACGAGAAGGGAACCTCGAAACCGATGCAGATGGGCTGCTACGGCATCGGCGTGACGCGCGTGGTGGCCGCTGCGATCGAGCAGAACCACGACGAGCGCGGCATTGCCTTCCCCGCGCCGATGGCGCCGTTCGAAGCCTGCCTGGTGCCGATCGGCTATCACAAGTCGGCCGGCGTGCGCGCCGCCGCCGACCGGTTGCACGATGCGCTCGCCGCCGCCGGGATCGATGTGCTGATGGACGACCGCGAGGAACGTCCGGGCGTGCTGTTCGCCGACATGGATCTCATCGGCATCCCGCACCGCATCGTGCTCTCCGAGCGCGGGCTGGCGGCGGGCAATGCCGAGTACAAGGGCCGCCGCGACGACCAGCCGAGGGAAATCCCGCTCGACAATATTCTGCAATTTCTGCAGGGGCGTCTGGCGGCGAGATGACGCGGTGGTTTCTTTTCGCGCTGCTCTGGGTTCCGGCAAGCGTCCTGGCGGGCGCGCAGCAGTACGAGCCCTTGGCCGACAGTGTGCGCGTGCGGCTCTCCACCATGGTGTCGGACCACGCGCCGGCGACGATGCATTTCCGCTCCTCGGGGGATGCACTGCGCTGGCTCGACGAGATGGAGAAGCGGTTGGCGAACCGCATGCCCGATCGCAAGCAGCGGCTCGAGCTGCTGCGCACGGTGCATTACGAAGCAACGCGCGCGCGGCTCGATCCGCAGCTGGTGCTGGGGGTGATCGAGGTGGAAAGCGGCTTTCGCAAGTACGCCGTGTCGAAATCCGGGGCGCGCGGCTACATGCAGGTGATGCCGTTCTGGATCAAGCTCATCGGGCAGCCGAAGCACAACCTTTTCCACCTGCGCACCAACCTCGCCTATGGCTGCGCGGTCCTGCGCCATTACCTCGACGCCGAGGAGGGCGACTACTTCCGGGCGCTCGGGCGTTACAACGGCAGCCTCGGCCAGACCGACTATCCGCGGCAGGTGCTCGCGGCCTGGAAGATCCGCTGGAAATACCCCGGGCCGACGGCATGATCGGCTCGCTCCTCGGGCGCCATCCGCGCTTCGCCAACTGGATGTACGGCTTCACCCCGCCGGAGCGCGGCACGGTGCTGCTGGTGCACCGCCGGGTCTACATCCTGCCTACGCGCCTGGGGTGGCTGTTCGCCGGCACGCTCGCCATCCTGCTCATCGGCTCGATCAATTACGCGCTTGCGCTCGGCTTCGCGCTCACGTTCCTGCTTGCCGGCATGGGCGTCGCCGGAATGGTCCACACGGCGCGCAATCTCGCGCGCATTGCTGCGAGCCCCGGCCGCGCGGAGCCCGTCTTCGCGGGCGAAGCGGCGCAGTTCCGCCTGCATCTCGAAGGCCGCGTGGCATTCGACCGCCCTGCGATCCTGGCGCGCCACCTCGGCTCGGGTTCGCAGATGGTGCTCGACTTGCCTGCGGGCGCGTTGCTCGAGGTGGTCCTGGCGGTGCCGGCGCCGCAGCGCGGCTGGCTGCCGCTCGGCCGCGTAATGCTCGAGACGCGCTTTCCGCTCGGCCTGTTCCGCGCCTGGAGCCATGTGGAGCCCGATGCGCGCTGCCTGGTCTACCCGCGACCCGAGCGCGCGCCGCTGCCGCCATACAGCGGCGAGGCAGCGGCCGGCGCGCTGCGCTCGCCGACTCCGGGCAACGACGATTTTTCCGGCCTGCGCGGCTATCAGCTCTCGGATTCGCCGCGCCATGTCGCCTGGAAGGCGGTGGCGCGCAGCCACGACATGCTGACCAAGCAGTTCACCGGCGAGGCTGCAGCCGAGCTATGGCTCGACTGGCGGCTGCTCCCCGCAGCCATGGCGCTCGAGAACCGGCTGTCGCGGCTCGCCGGCTGGGTGCTCGCTGCCGAGCGCTCGGGCATCGTCTACGGATTGCGCCTGCCGGGCGTCGAGCTCGCCCCGGCGCGCGGCGACGCGCACCGCGCGGACTGCCTGCAAGCGCTCGCGCTGTACCGGCTGCCGTGAGCCCCGCGCCGCATCCGCTCGCCCCGGAGCAGCGCCCCGTGAGCACGCGCGACCTGGTGTACCTGACCGGCTCGCTCGCCCTCGTGATCCTGCCGCACGCCCTGCGCGCGCCGTGGTGGCTGACGCTGCTCACGCTCTGCCTGTACGGCTGGCGGTTCTACTTCTCGCTGAATCGCGCGCCGCTGCCCTCGCGTTGGCTGGTGCTCGGCATCGCTGCGGTCGCGATGCTCGCTCTGTGGGTCGAGTACCGCACGCTTTTCGGCAGACAGCCGGGAATCCTGCTCCTGATGCTGTTCTCGGGCCTGAAGCTGCTCGAGACACGCACGCACCGCGACGCAGCAGTAGCCGCCTTCCTCGCCTATTTTCTGATCATCACCAACTTTCTCTACAGCCAGTCGGTCGTCACGGCAGCGCTGATGGGCGCGGCGCTGTTCGCCATCACCGCTACGCTGGTCGGCTTCAGCGCCCCGCAGCGCGCACCGCGCGCCAACGTGCGCACCGCGGGGGTCCTGCTCGCTCAAGCCGTGCCCGCCGCGCTCGCCCTGTTTCTCCTCTTTCCGCGCGTGCCTGGACCCCTTTGGGGGCTGCCGCAGGATGCTTACGCCGGAATCACCGGCCTGTCTGAGACGATGAGCCCGGGCAACCTCGCAAGCCTGGCGCAGTCCGACGCCATCGCCTTCCGCGCCGAGTTCGAGGGCGCGCCGCCGCTGCACGCGCTGCGCTACTGGCGCGGTCCGGTGATGTGGGACTTCGACGGCCGCACCTGGAGCATCGGCGCGGACTATCGGGCCGATGCGTCGCTGCCCCAGGGAGGCCGGGCGACCTACCGCTACGGCGTGATCCTCGAGCCGCATAACCGCACCTGGCTGTTCGCGCTCGAGACTGTGGCTAGCGTGCCCGAGCGCACGCGCCTGAGCTTCGACGGCCAGCTGCTCGCCCTCGCGCCAGTGCGCAGCCGCATGCGCTACGACCTCGTGTCGGTCATCGCGCCCGAGCCGCGACTTTTCGAGGTGCGGGGAGCGCTCCCCCGTGCTCTGCGCCTGCCGCCGGGTTTCAACCCCCGCGCCGTCGCGCTGGCCGACCAGTGGCGCGCGGCGTCGGCTTCCGACGCCGAGGTGGTCGCGCGCGCAGTCGAGTTCCTCAGGGCGGGGCGTTACGCCTATACGCTCGAGCCTCCCCTGCTCGGCGCCGATTCGGTCGACGAGTTCCTGTTCGACACCAAAGCCGGGTTCTGCGAGCACTTCGCCTCCGCGTTCGCCTTTCTGATACGTGCAGCCGGGATACCGGCGCGCGTCGTCACCGGCTACCAGGGCGGCGAGCTCAACACGGTGGACCGCATCGTCACGGTGCGCCAGACCGACGCGCACGCCTGGACTGAAGTATTTCTCAACGGACGCGGCTGGACGCGGGTCGACCCCACCGCCGCCGCGATGCCACGGCGCGTCGAAGCCGGTCTCGCGCGCGCCGTGCCTGAGACCGAGCCGCTGCCTCTGATGATGCGAGCGCGCCTGGAGTGGCTGCGCGGCGTGCGCTTTCAATGGGAGGCGCTGGCGCATAAATGGAACGTCTGGGTGCTGGGCTATAACCTCGACCGGCAACGCGACCTGATGCGCTCGGTCGGCATGCCCGACGCCGACTGGCGCGCGCTCACGGCGGCGCTGTTCACCATCCTCGGCGCGATCACGATGGGGCTGCTCGCCTGGTCGCTGAAGCGCCTGGCGCGGCCCGATCCGGTGCAGAAGGCCTGGCGCGCGTTCTGCCGCAAGCTCGCAACGCGCGGCGTCGAGCGCTCGCTGCACGAAGGACCGCGCGACTACGCGATGCGCGCCGCGCGGGCGCTGCCGGCGGCGCGCCGCAACATCCTGCACATCGGCGTGCTGTACATCGGCCTGCGTTATGGCGCGCACGCCAGCGGCCCGCGCCTGGAGCGCCTGAA
>WNGG01030170.1_pt1 | contig 12750 bp, 10 predicted proteins | sample 5400661 | NCBI WGS metagenome assembly WNGG01 (sample SAMN13153372, study PRJNA577476) | soil metagenome | isolation source: 100 cm soil or saprolite under Garry oak tree replicate 1 | place: USA:California | collected 2016-06-15 | reverse complement strand
CATAGCCTGAACTGATTTCAAAGGAATTACCTCTGTTTTCACCCGTTTACTGACGAACTTGGGTTAATCCTTCCTTCGCCCAAAATATTATTCATACCGCAGCGCTTCAATAGGATCGAGCCGCGCCGCCTTCCGCGCCGGATAGTATCCGAAGAAAATCCTCACAGCCGCAGAAAATATAGCCGCGGTAACAATGGCTTTGACCGAGACCAGAGTCGGCCAGGACAGAAAATTGCTGATCAGCGCCGAACCGATCAGCCCGAACAGGATCCCAATCGCGCCGCCCAGCATGCTGAGCGTCACCGCTTCCACCAGGAATTGGCGCTGCACGTCCTTCTCCGTCGCCCCCACCGCCATGCGCACTCCGATCTCGCGCGTCCGTTCGGTCACTGAAACCAGCATGATGTTCATGATCCCGATGCCACCCACCAGCAGCGAAACCGACGCGATCCCTCCCAGCAGCATCGTCATCACCGACTGCGTCTGATTCATTAGATCGGCCACTTCCGATTGCGTGCGCACAAAAAAATCGTCGTCATCGCCGGGCCGGATGCGATGCCGCTCGCGCAACAGGCTTGTAATCGGATTGACCGCCGCCACCGACGCCACCGGCGAAATCGCTGACGCGTTGATGAATTGCACCCACGTGATGCCCGAGATCTTTCGTTGCACGGTCGTGTACGGCGCGTAGATGGCGTCATCCTGGTCCTGGCCGATCACGTTCTGCCCTTTCGATTCCAGCACGCCGTCCACCCGGAACGGCAGGTTCCCGATGCGCATGGTTTTCCCCACCGGGTTTTCATCCAGGAACAGATTTCGGGCGACCGTCGTTCCGATCACGCACACGTTTGCCGCGAGGTCAACTTCCTCGTCGCTAAACACGGATCCCTCCTGGATCGACCAATTCCGGATCTCGAAAAAGTTCGGCGTCGTGCCGCCGACGACGGTGCTCCAATTCTGGTTCCCGTACACCACCTGCCGGCGGCTATTGACCGACGGCGCCGCCTCCTTGATCAGGGGAATCTCCCGCAAGATGGCGTTCATGTCATCGATCGTGAGGGTTTTCACTCCGCCATATCCCATCCGAATGCCGCCCGGCCGGCCGCTTCCCGCGGCAATGAACACAACATTGGTTCCCATGGCCTGGATGCCCTGCTGCACCATGTATTGCGCGCCCTGGCCAATGCTCACCACCGCGATCACAGCCGCCACGCCGATGATGATCCCGAGCATGGTCAGCCCCGACCGCATCTTGTTTCGCGCCAGCGCGCGCAATGCCAGCCGGAATGTATTCATGAAGTCCATATTTCTTTTCCGATGCGTCAGGCTCGAACAAACGTCGCGCCGCGTCCAGTCTCCGATCTCTTCTGAGGGTTGGCTCCAGAACGCATTTGTAGAGCCCGCCTTCAGGCGGGCACCGTGGATTCAAGCATATGCTCACCTAAAGGTGAGCGCTACACGTGGGCCGTCGCCGAGTTGCCATACAGACTCTTCAGCCCGGCCGTTCCGAAGCTTCCTGAATCCGGCTTTAGCCGCTGAAGTTGAGTCTGGTTGCTGCTCCGCCGCGCTGTGTTAAAGGCTTTCCCGCTCACCCTGCACCATCGCCTCCAGCCAGCTTCTCCTGACGCGCATTTTCTTCCGCGTCCTCGGCGGCTTGCTCCTCGGCGGTGGGAAGCGTTTGCAATACCTCGCGTGCCACAAAACGGTCGCGGATGATGTTGTCCCGCCGCAGCTTCCCGTCGCGAAACTCCAGCGTGCGCTTGGCGTATTGCGCGATGTCCTGCTCGTGCGTCACCAACACGATCGTCAGTCCTTGCTCGTCGTTGAGAGTCTGCAGGATGTGCATGATCTCGACCGAAGTCCGGCTATCGAGGTTCCCGGTAGGTTCGTCGGCCAGCAGGATCGCCGGCCGGTTCACCAGCGCCCGAGCAATCGCTACGCGCTGTTGCTGCCCGCCGGAAAGCTGCGAAGGGTGATGCCCGGCGCGGTCGGCGAGTCCCACGCGAGTCAGCGACTCCATCGCCCGATTGGTCCGCTCCTCGGGATTCAGCCCCGCGTACACGGTTGGCAATTCCACGTTTTCAAGCGCCGACGTGCGCGACAGCAGGTTGAATTGCTGGAATACGAACCCGAGCTTGCGGTTCCGGATTCGCGCCAACTCGGTCTTCGTCATTCCCGAAACATCTACCCCGTCGAGGTAGTAGTGACCTCTCGTAGGGCGGTCCAGGCATCCCAGAATATTCATCACCGTGGATTTGCCGGAGCCAGACGGCCCCATCACCGCGACGAATTCTCCTTCTCGCACCGTAATTGAAATTCCGCGCAGCGCCTGAACCTGAATTTCGCCCAGGTCGTACGTCTTGTGGACGTTTTCAAGGCGAATCACCGGCTGGCCATCAGCCGCCGCTTGCGTTGGTTCGGTCGCCGGAATGGTCTGCTCCGCCATTGGAAGATTGTTCGAGGGGTAAGACTGGGCTAAGACTTGACTAGAAACGGCGCGGTCCTCCGACAGGCCCTCCCTGCCCGCCCACCGGGCTGCGAGTTTGCGCTTGCGCGGTTGTTTTGTTCGTGGACTGGCCAATGACGAGCTCGTCGCCCGGGTTCAATTTTCCGCCGGTCATTGCAGTAAACGTGAAATCGGTCACGCCGAGTCCTACTTGAATAGGCTCAAGCGTCTTGTCGGGGTTCAGCTTCCACACAATGCCGCTGTCTTCGCGCAAGCTGTTCGCTACGCCTCCGCGCCCGCCGTTCTGGCCGCCACTGCCTCCCGCATCGCCGCCGCCCTGCTGCGTCCGGCGAGATCCTCCACCGCCCTGGCCTCCTTGGCCATTCCGGGGGCCTTGGCCTCCATCCTGCGCGGGATTCCATACTTCGCATACAGCGCCTGGCGCTCGCTATCCGTCAGATCCGGCTTGAACCGCAACGCCCCGTTGGGAACCTTCACGACGTTGTTGGCCCATGCCACCGGGATCGAGACGTAAGCGGTCATACCCGGAAACAGCCTCACATTGGGATTCTCAAACTCGATTGTCGTGTTGTATGTCACAACGTTCTGAATCGTCGCCGCGTTCATGCGCACCTGCGAGACTCGCCCGTAGAACGTCTCCCTCGGGAAGGTGTCCACGCGGAACGACGCCTGCGCGCCGACCTGGATGCGCCCGACGTCCGCCTCATCGGTGTTCGTGTAGACCAGCATGTGGGTCAGGTCCTGCCCGATGCTGAACAGATTGGGCGCCTGCAGGCTGGCCGCTACCGACTGTCCCACGTCCACATTGCGGCTGATCACCGTGCCATCGATGGGAGCGCGGATCGTGCAGTAATTCAATTGCAGGCGGGCGGAGGCCACTGCTGCCTGCTTCATAAGCACCTGCGCCTTGGCCTGATCGCGCTGCGCCGTCGTGGTTTTCAGTTGCGCCTCGGACTGCGTTTCCTGCGCTTCAGCCGAATGCACGGCCGCGAGCGCCCCATCATTCGTTGCCTGCGCCGTATCCTTCTGCTGGACCGCGACTATTCCCTGGTCGGCAAGCTCCTTCGTGCGTCGAAGCTGCGTTTCCGCATCTTTGAGCGCCGCCTGCGCCTTCGCAATGTTGGCCTTCATGGCCAGCACGTTGGCGCGGGCCGTCTCGATCTGCGCCTCCAGGCTCTTCACGTTGGCCTGAGCGTTCTGGTAGTCCGCTTCGACCTGCGAAAGCGTATTCTGGAACGGGACGGGATCGATCTGCGCGATGATGTCGTCCTTTTTTACTTTCGAATTGAAATCCGCATAGATCTTTACGACGTTGCCCGAAACCACCGAGCCAACCTGAACTGTCGTGACGGGATTAATCGTCCCCGTCGCTTGCACCACTTGCGAAATGTCCCCCTTCTCCACCTTGGCGGTGAAGAATTGCGCGCTGGACCGCGTCCCGACGGAAACAAGCCCGGCCCAGAGCATGAGGGCGACCGGCGGAGCCACCAGCATGGCCCGGTGCAGCATCGACCGCCGCCACAGTCCCTTCATTATTTCCACAAAGCGTCTCATGCCTCATGTCCCTTCACTGGAAGCGATTTCATAAATCGATTCGTAGCAGTTTTCTCCGCTCGAGAACGCAGCACGATGACGCGCCAACGGCGCCTAGCGTACCAGCCCTGGGCAACGCCCGGGGACACGTCCGAGCAATAGGTCCACCCTGCAAGGGCGGAGGATTCATCCGCCCTTGCAGGGCGGACCGATCAATTCCGAAACCCAGGGCGTTGCCCTGGGCTGGAGTGCGGCGGCGCTTTCAGCGCCGAAATCAAAGTCGTGCAAATCCGCATTCACGAGTCTCACAGTTGGCCATTTACGAGATGGCTTTTAGAAAGCATAAACAGCGCAGCCCAATTCGACGAAGTCTCGCAATGGAGAAAACAGCGAAGCACGCTTTGAACTAGTCCCGCCAGGGAGGAACTGGGGCAACGCACCTCGGTCGAGTCCCGCCAGGGACGAAACATCGTAGCCCACCGCGGAAGCGGTGGGACCGTGCTCGAGCGCATCGCCAAGCCCCGTAGGGGCGGCACTTGCCTTACCAGCTCTGAGTCGCCACACACTCTCAATTACGCATGAAGCTCACTCAAAGTTTCCGCGGAATTATGATATTTTGACAGCCAGCTAATCGTGCGCTTCGTTTTGCCGTCTCAAGCGCTCCTCATCGATTCTCCGGAGCAAATCCTCGAACTTCGGCCTCTGGTCCGGTGTTAGCACTTGCCGGATTTTCTCGCGGCCCGCTTGCCGTGCTCGTTCATACTCAGGATCGGCTTGACTGTGAATCTCCGCGTAGCGGGCGCGCGTCTCCGTTAGGATCGCCTGGATCTGTTTTTGCTGGTCCGGATTCAGATTCAAGTCTCTGGTGAACATCGCCATGTGGTTGGCCGGATTGCGGGCGGACTGCTGCGGGCGCGCGGCAAGCACGTGTGTGCTCACCACCACATAGGTCCCGACTGAGCCCAAGCCAATGCCCAGCCCGAAGACCAGGAGAACGAGCAAGACCGCCTTGCGATTGCCTTGACTAATCGTTTCCATAATTCGTCTCTACCAGCGATTGCAGAACTTCTTCGTTACTGTCAGGGTCTCCGGGGGGTTGTGGGAAGTCCGCGGCATTCAACTCTGTTCGAGGAAGGCTTACAGGCGTCGGCACATAACGCGGCACAAACCCAACCATATACACTGCCAATGCGAACAGCAGAGCCGCTGCCGTCAACGACAATCGCGATGCCAGAAACTCCAGCGGGTTCCAGAATGCCGCCGGCGATTCGGACCGCAATTTTTCTTCCCGGATTCTGGCCATCACTCCCGCTAGAAACGCGCTGGCCGAATGCGGGCTCGACGCGGAGCCCCCCGGAAGGTGCGCCTCACCGGCCGGTTCCCAGGTATCGCGCAGCAACTGCCCTCCCAGTCGAGAGTTTTCCAGCGCCGCGCGGCAATCCGCGCATTGGCGGAGGTGTTCGTTCAGTTCGGAGTCATTCGCTCCCTGGAGGTAATCCTCCAGCCGCGCTTCATACCTTCTACACTGCATCAGAGTCCTTATTTGTCTAAACACGTTTGTCGCTCCTTACTGGTCTCAGTCCGGGCCGGTGAACCGGTCGCTTCTCCAGCCGTTTCCGGTAAATATCCACCAGCCGGCCTCGAGCGCGAAATAGCCGCACCTTCACCGTGTTCACGTTCAGTCCCAGAACTTCACCGATCTCTTCCACCGAAAATCCCTCGACTTCTTTCATCACCAGCATCAGCTGGTCTTTTTCGTCCAGTTCCCCCAGCAGCCGTTCGACCAACTGGCGTTGCTCGACTCTGCTTCCCGCGTCTCCTCGCGGGAGGGGGTCGCCGAAGCTGTGCTCCGGCACCGAATCCAGTTTCCGGACTTGCTCTTCGCTCATATCCGCCTCGTAAACGAGCCGCCGCACTTTCTTCTTTCTCAGGTAATCCCAGCATTCGTTCACTGCAATCTTGTACAACCAGGTGCCGAATGCCGACCTGAGGTCGAAACGCCGTATCGAAAAATACGCCTTCGCGAGCGCCTGCTGCGCCACGTCCTCCACGTCCTCGCTCCCGCGCAAAATCCCTCCCACGACTGCCAGCACTCGGTGTTGATGGGTGCGCACGAGGTCTTCGTAAGCACTCACATCCCCATCCTGGGCCCGCCGCACCAGGAGCTTTTCTTGCTCCGCGGGTGTCAGCGGTTCGCCCGCTCCGGTTGCCGGCTCGCCCTGGCTTATGCCTGAATTTGTGACGTTTGCCATTGATTTCAGGTTACACGTCTTTCACGGAATGTCTACTTTTTCGCTTGCAGCCCTTGGTACTCTATGGAACAATGCCAACATGATCATTGGCGATCGGCTTCGCGCTTTGCGCGAAGTAAAGAAGTTCTCCCAAGGGGATATCGAAAAGCGCACCGGACTCCTACGCTGCTACATTTCCCGCGTAGAAAACGGCCATACCGTTCCTGCCATTGAAACACTGGAAAAGATGGCGCGCGCTTTGGAAGTCCCCCTTTATCAACTTTTCTATGACGGAGAGGAACCACCCGAACTCCCCAATCTTCCGAAGCGCAAGAGCGCTGACGATATCGTTTGGGGCAGCTCCGGGAAAGAGGCACGTCTTCTGAGCAAGTTCCGCAGGCTGATGGGTCGCATTGAAGAACCTGACCGTCGGCTCCTGCTCTACATGGCCCAGAAGATGGCCAACCGCTAAGCTGCGCGTTCTCCCGACCCGGTCGGGAAGGTTTCCTACGCCATACCGGCTCATAGGCCCGGGCGTCACCGTGAGTGTACCTAATGTCGCCAAGGTGATCCCACCCGGGCCGGAGCCAAACCGCATCTTTAACCCCCTGTTTCATTGTGGCACAACTCCGGCTCTCTTCCCTTCAAGCGACTACTTTGAATTCCCCTTCGCCTGGCTTACTCCGTATTCTGTGTTTTGAGCGCTTTCCACCTTTGCCATCGCAACCGGACCGTTTCAAATTTCCAATCTCAAATTTGAGATCTGGTTTCGTGTCTCTCAGAAGCCTTGAAAAATCATGCGCCTATTCTTGGTCTTCTGTTTTCTCCGTGCCCTCTGTGACCTCCGTGTTGAAAGCCTTTTCCCGCCGCTACTCCCACTCAATCGTGCTCGGTGGCTTTGAGCTAATGTCATAAACCACTCGATTAATCCCGCTGACTTCATTAACGACCCGCGTCGAGATCCGCTCGAGCACGTCCATGGGAAGCCGTGCCCAATCGGCCGTCATCGCGTCTTCCGATTCGACCACCCGGACGGCCACGGTAAACCCGTAACTCCGTTCGTCGCCCATCACGCCAACGCTCCGCACGGGAAGCAGCACCGCAAAAGCCTGCCACACTTTCTCATAGAGCCCGGCGCGGCGAATTTCCTCCACGACAATGGAGTCCGCCTCACGAAGCAGTGACAATCGCTCTTCGCTCACCTCTCCCAGCAACCGCACCGCGAGGCCGGGTCCCGGAAACGGATGCTTGGTCAGCATCTCCCCCGGCAGGCCAAGTTCCCGCCCGATGCTCCGCACCTCATCCTTGAACAACTCCCGCAGCGGCTCGATCAGTTCAAACGGCAGGTCCTTCGGAAGCCCTCCCACATTATGATGCGTCTTGATAGTTTGCGAAGGACCTCGAACTGCCACGGACTCGATCACGTCCGGGTAGAGTGTTCCCTGCACGAGGAAAGCCGCCCGGTTAGGACCGCCGGCCATTTGGCGGGCCTGCTCATCGAACACGGCGATAAACTCCGCACCGATCCGCTTCCGCTTGTCCTCCGGGTCCGTTACACCCTTTAGACGATCGAGAAAGCGTTTCGCCGCGTCCACGCCCTCCACCTTGAGCCCCATCCGCTCGCGCAACAGTTCCAGTGTCTCGCGAAATTCATTTTTCCTCAGCAAGCCGTTGTTGACGAAAACGTTTGTCAGGCGATCCCCAATGGCGCGGTGCACCAGCACGGCCGCCACGGCCGAATCCACTCCTCCGCTCAACGCGCAAATCGCCCTCGCTTTGCCAACTTGTTTGCGAATCGATTCCACTGTCTCGGCGATAAACGCCGCGCCGCTCCAAAGCGGCCGCGCATGGCAAATTTCGAAAACAAAATTGCGCAAAATTTCGGACCCGCAGTCCGTATGCCGCACCTCGGGATGAAATTGCACCGCGTAGAGTTTCCTTGCCGGGTCCTCGGCAGCGGACACGGCGTTTCCCGTCTCTCCCGTAACGTTGAATCCCGCCGGGAGGGCCCGCACATGGTCGCCGTGGCTGTTCCAGATTCGCAGCCGGTGCGGCAGCCCCGCGAACAGAGCCGAACCATTCTTTACGTCGAGTTCCGTCCGCCCGTACTCTCGCCGGTCGGCCCGCTCCACGCGCCCGCCCAGGACGTGCGTCATCCACTGCTGCAACCCGTAGCAAATTCCAAGCACCGGCACGCCGAGCGACAATACTTCCGGGTCGCACGGCGGCGCGCCCGCGTCGTACACAGAATTGGGACCGCCCGATAGCACCACGCCAGCTGGCTCGTACTGGCGGATTTGCTCGACGCTCGCCGTGCAAGGCAAAATCGCGCTGAACACCTGCTGCTCGCGAATCCGCCGCGCGATCAGTTGCGTATACTGCCCGCCGAAATCAAGCACCACAATGCCGCCGCGCTCACTCATCTTTTCCCCACCCTCAAAATACCTTATGCACCGGCTGCCCCGCGCGATACGCTTCCAGATTTGCCAACGTGACTTCCAGAATCCGCACGAGGGCCTCGCGGCTGTTGAACGCGTTGTGCGGCGTGAATACCACGTCGTCCCGCGCCAGCAACACACGATTGCGAACTGCCGTTCGGAGCCGCTCCACGTCCACAGGCTGCGCCAGCAATTGTTTATCTTCCTTGATGAGTTCCTCGCCTTCGAGCACGTCTAGCCCCGCGCCGCCCAGCCTGCCGCTTTCAAGCGCCCCCACCAGCGCATCCGTATCCACTAGGCCCCCGCGCGACGTGTTGATGAGCAGCGCCCCTCGCTTCATTCGCCCAATCTGCGCGCGCCCCATCAGATGTTCCGTCTTCTCCGTCAGCGGGCAGTGCAGCGTCACGATATCGCTTTCGGCCAGCAGTTGATCCATGGACACGTACGCAAAGCCCAGCAGATCGGCCAGGAACGGGTCGCTGCGTACATCGTACGCCAGCACGCGCATGCCAAATCCGCGCGCGATGCGGATCACGTGCAGCCCAATGTGTCCCGCCCCGATCACGCCAATCGTTTTCCCCTGCAGGTCGAACCCCGTCAGTTCAGCCAGATCCACGCGCCCGCTGCGCACTTGCAGCACGGACTGGTGCACCTTCCGCGACAGCATCAGCAAAAGCGCCATGGTGTGCTCGGCAACCGTGTTTTCTCCGTACGAAGGCACATTCGAAACAACAATGCCGCGGCTCAGGCAGGCATCGAGATCGATATGATCGAACCCCGTCGAGCGCGTCGCGATAAATTTCAAATGTGGCAGCCCCTCAAGCACTTGCGCCGTCACCTGGGAGTGGATGAACACCGAGAGCGCGTCCACGTCGGGTACGGGCGCCACTTTTACGCTGAACGCTTCAGGTGAAGCGTGCAGCCCGCCAGCAGGAGGTCCAGCGGCCGGATTGGGCAGAATTCCGCCATCAAAATACGTGGTGTCGTGCGGCAGTCGCTCGGTCAAATAAGCTCGCTCCCAGTCTTTGACCTCGAAAAAAGCGACGCGCATTCTTTATCCCACAACCACATTGACCAGCTTGTCGGGTACTACGATGACTTTTAATACGCGCAACCCGTCGAGAAGTTTCGCAATCTTCGGGTCGGAAAGCACCCGATTCTTGAGTTCTTCTTCACACAAGCCGGTCTCGACTGGGACTTTTCCCCGCACGCGCCCATTGATTTGCACCACGACTTCAACCTGATCCTCGGCCGCCAGTTCCGGCACAAACTTCGGCCACGCTGCGTGCGCCAAAGTCTCTTCCGTATGACCGAGCATTTCCCAAAGCTCCTCCGCCAAATGCGGCACCATCGGCGCCAGCATTAGCGTCAGCAGCTCAAACACTTCCTTGGACACCGCCGGCCGCACACCGTCTTCCAGCGGCTCCTGCGCATGTATTTCATTGACCAGCTCCATCAACAACGCCGTCGCGCTGTTGAAATGCCAGCGCGTCTCGAAATCGTTAGTCACGCGCCGCAATACTTGATGCGCTTTCCGCAGCAGCGCCTTCTCTTTCGGCGTCGCGGATTCAACCGATACGCCATCGAGCCCCATCCCCGCCGCCACCTGATTCAAACTTTCCACGTGGCGCGACACCAGCCGGTGCACGCGCTGCAAAAATCGCGCGCACCCTTCGATCGCCTGCTCGCTCCATTCCAGATCTTTTTCCGGTGGCGCAGCAAACAGCGTATACAGACGCCCCGTGTCGCAGCCGTACTTCTCCGCCATCTCTTCGGCCCCAACAACATTCCCCTTCGACTTCGACATCGCCGTGCCGCCCTTCAGCACCAGCCCCTGCGTGAACAGCCTCTTCACCGGCTCACCGTGATTCACAAGACCCAGGTCGCGCATCACCTTGCAGAAAAATCGCGTGTACAGCAGATGCAGAATCGCGTGAACGATCCCGCCGATGTATTGATCCACCGGCAGCCAGTACCGTACCAGCGCGGGGTCGAAGGGAGCCGTGTCGTTGTGCGCGTCGGCGTACCGGTAGAAGTACCACGAAGAATCGATGAACGTATCCATCGTGTCCGTCTCGCGCCGCGCCGCACCTCCACACGTCGGACACTTTACGTTCACGAATTCGGGAACGCTCGCCAGCGGCGACTGCCCCACCCCGGAAAACTTCGCCATCGGCGGCAGCACCACCGGCAAATCCTGGTCCGGCACGGGAATCATCGCGCACTTTTCGCAATACAAAACAGGAATCGGCGTGCCCCAGTAGCGTTGCCGCGAAATCCCCCAGTCCTTCAGCCGAAAAATGATCTCGCCCTTGCCGAAGCCGCGCGCCTCCGCGTCCGCCGTCATTATCTCGATGGCTTTTTCAGATGTGAACCCGGTATAAGGTCCCGAATTCACCGACCTGCCGTACTCCGTAAATGCCCCACGAAACGTTTCAGACGCCAGCTCTTTCCCTTCGCTCGGTTGCACGACAATCGGAATCGGCAACCCATATTTCGTAGCAAATTCAAAATCGCGCTCGTCATGTGCGGGAACGCACATCACCGCGCCCGTCCCATATTCCATCAACACGAAATTTCCCACCCAGATGGGAATCTTTTCGCCGTTGAACGGATTGACAGCGTGCCAGGGGGAGAGGGGAATTCCTACTTTCTCCGCGGTGGCGATGTCCGCAGCTCGCGTCAGCCCGCGTCGCATCTTTTCGATCACTTCCATTTTCTGGAGGCGATCTGCCAGAGCGTTCTGAACTTCGATGCCTGCCGCGAATTTCTCTATGAAAGGATGTTGCGGAGCCACAATTATCGCCGATGCCCCATAAATCGTGTCGATTCGAGTCGTAAATACATCGATGAACTCGCCACGGTTTCCACGGGGATCGTCCACTGCAAATCGGACGCGCGTGCCCCGCGACTTTCCGATCCAGTTCCGCTGCATCGTCAGCACGCGTTCCGGCCACCCGCCTTCGAGTTGATGCAAGGTTTCGAGCAGCTCGTCGGCGTACTGCGTGATCCGCAGGAACCATTGCTCGATGTCCTTCGCTTCGACTTGCGTATCCTCGTGCCGCCAGCAGCACCCATTCACCACCTGCTCGTTCGCCAGCACCGTCTGGCACTTCGGGCACCAGTTCACCCGGCTGCGTTTCCGGTAGGCGATCCCGCGTTCGAGCATCCGCAGAAAAAACCACTGGTTCCACCGGTAATATTCAGGCTCGCAAGTGGAAATCTCCCGCCGCCAGTCGTAGCTGAACCCGAACCGGTGGCACACGCGCTTGAACGATTTGATATTCGTGTTCGTCCACTCCCGCGGATGAATCCCCCGTTCGATCGCCGCATTTTCCGCCGGCAGCCCAAACGCGTCCCAACCCATCGGATGCATCACGTGAAAGCCGCGCATGCGCCGGTACCGCGCCACGACGTCGCCAATCGTGTAGTTGCGCATGTGCCCCATGTGCAGCGTGCCCGAAGGATATGGCAGCATCTCCAGCGCGTAATATTTCGGCTTCGCAGGATCAGCATCCGCCTCGAACGCCCGGTCGGCATTCCAGCGCGCCTGCCACTTCCGTTCAATCGCCTGTGGATCGTATTCCGTCACAGCCGCGGCCCGCTCCTTCTCAATCAATAATTTCGAATCTCCAATCCCGAATCCTCAATTTCAATTCTCAAACTTCCAATTTCAGTTCTCCAATTCCTACTCCGCAATTTCCAATCTCGATCGACAATTTCCTGCCTCAAACGCGCATCGCCCATCCTCAAATTTCAAATCTCAAATTTTCCAATTTCAAATTTCCTATCATTATCTCTTCCCGCCCTTCCTAATCTTGACTCTCCCCTTCTTCGTCTTCTCTACTTTTCTCCGTGCCTTCTCTGCCCTCCGTGTTGAAATCTTTCTCTTCTTGCCCCGCACCATCGAAAATCCAGCCACGGCCCTGGGAGCCTGCTTCGCATCCACTCCCACCAACTCCCAAAGCGTCCGCACGTTCCGCCGGTCATCCCCCGGCTTGTCGATCGGCGTTTCAAGAATAAACGCGCGTCCCGCGAGCCCCTGCAAGCCGGGGCCCAGCCGCGGGTGATTCAGAATTCC
>WNGG01006755.1_pt1 | contig 12750 bp, 11 predicted proteins | sample 5400661 | NCBI WGS metagenome assembly WNGG01 (sample SAMN13153372, study PRJNA577476) | soil metagenome | isolation source: 100 cm soil or saprolite under Garry oak tree replicate 1 | place: USA:California | collected 2016-06-15 | reverse complement strand
AGCCGCAGCACCGGGTCGGTGAGCCGGTAGAGCAGGGCGATGCCGAGCGAGACGATGGTGGCGCCGGCCGACACGTACATGACCCAATCGGGCAGCGCCGGCCATGACAGGCCGGTCAGGCGCTTGACGAAGTCGATGTGCGGCAGATATCCGAAGGCGACGATCGCGAGCCCGATGTGATAGATGTACGGATTGATCGTGGCAAGCGTCGCGCTCGGATGAAAGCCCTTGCGCGGCAGCATGCGCGAGAACACGGTGCGAATGCCCGCGGAGGCGGTGTCGGTCGCACGCGGCGCGGAGAGCGCGAGCTTCGCGCCGAAGCGCCAGATCCCGTAAAGCCGGCATGCAATTCCGAAGAGGAAAATGGTGAGGGCGAAGTAAAGCAGCGGCCCCCGCGCAAGCTGGAGCAAATCCATCGGTATCGTCCTGTCCTAGGCGCACTCTGCGCCGATCAGTGCAAGCTACGCTTGCCGCGGGCGAGCGTTTTGATCTGCGTCAAACCGGAGAAGAGATCGGTGACTGCGCCGGATGGAGGAGGGTTTAATCGTCGGACGACGGTCCCCGGCTCGGGAATCTCACCACTCGCGCCACCTTTCGGGGCGCGCAAGTGGACCGCTGATGTTGTTCGTCATTTCTTACCGTCACCCGCAGCGGCGCCGGCCGGTCCTTGGACGCGGACAAGGTAATCCAGCAAGTCGGGAATCTTTCCCTTGGGTACCTCGACGCCAAGATCGATCATCTTGTCGACCGCCTGTTTCCACTGCTCCCTGGTCAGGTGCTTGTTGTTGAGCGGCCTCACTTTCGCCGTGTGACACGACGAACACACTTCCTTGAACGTCTTGGCCCCGTCGTCGGCCGCGAGGGCGAAGCGTGGCGTCGTGAGACCGAACAACGTCAAGCAGAAAAATAAAATTCTGTGCGATGGCATGATTGCTTCCTTTCGTCGTGCGCTAAAGAAACGGGGCGAGAGGAGACCTCTTACGAACGATCTCAGCTTTCCGCGGGCATCTTGTGGGCGATACCTTTGTGGCAATCGATGCAGGTTCTCGCTTTGTTCTTTGCGACTGCGTGTATTTTCGCCGCGACCGGCGTCTGTTTCTCAGGATTCATGCCGTCGAAACTGTGGCAATTGCGGCATTCGCGTGAATCGGTTTCCTGCATGGTTGTCCACACTCTCTTCGCCAGCTCGGCGCGGTGGGCTTCGAACTTCTCGGGCGTGTCGATGACCCCGGTGATCTTCCCGTACAACTCCGCGCTCGCCTTGACCTTTCGTACGACCTTGTGAACCCAGTCTTTGGGTACGTGGCAATCGGAGCAGATCGCGCGCACGCCGGTCCGGTTGGAGAAGTGTATGGTCCGCCGGTACTCCTGATATACCGTGTCGCGCATCTCATGGCAGCTGGTGCAGAAACCCAGCGTGTTCGTCGCTTCCATCGCGGTATTGAATCCGCCCCAGAAAATGATCCCGGCGACAAAGCCGCCGCCCAAAAGAGTCAGAAGCGAGAACTGCGCGCTCGGGCGGCGCAGCGCGCTCCATAGTCTGCGAATAAATCCGGATTGCGATGAGCGCTCGGAACCGCTGCTGGATGCTTCCTTCGGCGTGTCGACCATGGCCGGTCCTCTCTCTCGTGCAGCGGGTTAATGGAAACATGCACTTAGCAATTTCAACACCCCTCGGCGTTATCACATTTGATCTAGATCAAAAAGGCATGCCCGAAGCGATATACCGTCAGGTCAGCTAGAAAGCGTTGCAAAACAAGTCGGGCCGTGAGGCGAAACACGGACCACGGACGTCGCCTGCGGTCTGCAGCGGAAGGGGACATACGATGAAGAGCCGGAAATATATCCTCGCCGCGGTGGCGAGAGGCCTAGCCGCAGGTCTCGCAATGAGCATCATGATGCAAGGCGCCATTGCGCAGGAGCCGGAAAAGGCGCCGCAGAGGGATCTCGTTCTCCGGGGCGACGCGAAGTGCACGCGTTGCCACAACGATCCCGAAATCCTGTCCATCGGCAAAACCCGGCACGGCGTGACCTCCGACGCGCGCACGCCGACTTGCACGAGCTGCCACGGCGAGAGCGATTCCCACACCAAGAAACCTGCGGGCGTGAAGCCGGACCGCTACTTTGCGAAGAATTCGACGACGCCTGCGGATGTGCGCAGCGGCGCGTGCCTGGAATGCCACGGCGGAGACCGCCACCTCGCATTCTGGGAATCTGGACGTCACAAAAAAAACGAGGTCGCCTGCAACAACTGCCACAGCATTCACAACCCGGACCAGGCGGCCGATGCCCAGCTGAAGAAGGAGAATCCCTCGATCACGCCCTACGTGACGACGAACCGGCAGCTGCAGTACGAGACCTGCACGGCGTGCCACAAGCAGGTTCGCTCGCAGCTCTTGAAGACCTCGCACCATCCGATCATCGAGGGGAAGCTCAAGTGCACCAGCTGCCACAACCCCCATGGTGCCTTGAGCCACGCCATGGTCAAGGAGGAGTCGGTGAATCAGCTGTGCACCGGCTGCCACACCGACAAGCGCGGCCCCTTCATGAACGAGCACCCGCCGGTCGAGGAGAACTGCCTGACCTGCCACAACTCGCATGGATCGGTCCACGCGAAGCTCCTCAACGAGCGCGCGCCGAATCTATGCCAGGACTGCCACGACTGGTCGCGCCACCCCGGCACGTACTACAGCGGCAATCAGGGCTTCGGCAGCCCGACGGCCGGCGCGCCCAACACGCGGCTGGTTGCGCGCGCCTGCCTGAACTGCCACACGAACATCCACGGCAGCAATGCTCCGGCGATGCGCGGCAAGTTCTTCCTGCGCTAGGAGGCCCCAGATGAAATCCAAGCTGATTCCCTTGCTCGTCGCAAACCTCTTCGCCGCCGCGGGCGCGCTGGCGGCCGAGGGCAGCGACGACATGACGGTGTTCGGTTCCGTAACCGTAGGCGTGCAGGGCGCGAGCCTGGCTACGGGGAGCGAGAGCAACGTGGCGAAACTCAAGGAGTACCGCGACATCGGCGGCGGCGGGATCTCGGGCAGGGCGCTGAGCGGCGTCGACATCAAAGGCCGCGGCAGCGAGGAATACGTCAACCTGTACGGCGAGAACCTCGGAAGGGACGACCAGTATCTGGACCTGAAGGGGGGCCGCTACGGCCAGTTCAAGTACCAGCTCTACGAGAACGACATCGTGCACAACTGGACATTCGGCGCGATCACGCCGTACTCGGGGGTGGGCAGCACGACCTTGAAGGCGACCCTGCCGAACCTGGATACGAGCACGTGGAATTCGTTCGACTACAGGCTGAAGAAGCAGAACATCGGCGGAATGTTCGAGGTCTCGAAGCTCTCGCCGTGGTACTTCCGCGTCGATGCCAGCGAGGTGACCGATTCCGGTATCAAATGGATCGGCGGCGCGAACGGGACCAGCCCCGGCAACGGGTTCAACGAGAAACCCTATCCCCTGGATCAGAAGACCCGGAACCTCACGATCGAGGGCGGCTATGCGACCAGGGAGGGGCAGGTCTCGCTCGCGCTCATGCACAGCAACTTTTCTAACGACAATGACACGCTGCGCTGGTCCAACGCGTTTTTCGGCAATCAGCTTGACATGTCTACCCTTGGAGCGGACAGCAAGTACACCAAGATCAGCATCAACGGCAACCTCAAGCAGCTGCCGGTGGGATCGACCCTGTCAGGACGCGTGACCGAAAGCAGGACGACCAACAGCATCCCGATCCTCGCCAGCATGCCGACCGGGGTCACGCCGAACCCCACCAATGACGCCACCAATCCGGATCGTCCCACCTTCGACGGCAACGTTGTCCACAAGACCGCGTCCCTCGCGCTGCATTCGAACCCTACTCGCGAAGTCGATTCGCGGATCTACTGGAACAGGTTCGAAAAGGACAACCGCTCGCCCAAGGTCACTTTCACGCCCAACTCCACCATCTTGCCCACCTCCAACCTGCTGTGCGGCGGCGCCCCCTGCACCACGGAAATACTCAGCTACAAGAAGAACAATCTGGGAGCCGATGTCGGGTACCGCTTCGATCCGAGCAACCGGGTGATCGCCGGTTTCGACTACGTCGATCTGGAACGCGATCGGGTCGACTTCGACGAAACCAAGGACAAGAGGGTGTCTCTGGAGTGGCGCAACACTTCTCTTGATTATCTGAGCTCCCGATTCAAGTACCAGTTCATGCAGCGGCGCTCGCATTTCCTCGAGGGCAATGCGGGCGCGGACGCGAACGACCCCAACTTCCTGAACCGGTTCGTCGCGCGCTTCGACGCGTCGAACGTCGACCAGACCCTGCTCAAGCTCTCGCTGGACGCGACGCCGGCCGAAATGTGGGACCTGGGCTTCGAAGGCATTCTCAAGCAGAACAAGTACAAGGACACGGTGCTGGGGCGCACCAAGGACGACCGCCAGCAATTCTACTTGAGCGCCGGGTATGGCGACATACAACGGTTCCGCGTCTTCGTTTTCGCCGACATCGAGTTCGTGAAGTACGACTCCTACCACCGGAACATCAGCACCGTCAGCAGCGGAGCGGGCACCCCGCCAAACGACACGCCCAGCGGCAACTGCCAATCGACGTTTCCAGGTTGCTACGACCCGCTGAATACTGCGGCCAACAACAGCAACTACAACTGGGCCGCGACCAACAAGGACAAGAGCTATGCGTTCGGCGTGGGTGCCGACTGGGCCCCGACGGAGCGCTGGAAGCTGAAGGGGTCGCTCATCTCGGAGAAGACCACCGGCACCGTGGACTTCGCCGTACAGCCCGGGGCCAACCCGACCGTTCCGTCGATCGCCATCAACAACTACGACAACGCGACGAAGGTGTCGGTCAACCTCAAGGGCACCTACGCTTACACCAAACAGATCGATCTCACCGGCGGATACGCGTTCGAGAAGTTCAGATTCAGCGACATCTCGTATGACGGCTATCAGTACACGATCGGCACCGGCACGAGCGCGAGCCATCTGAGCGGCCTCAACGCCAACCCGAACTACACCGCGAACATCGGCTACGTCACCGCGACGGTGAAGTTCTAGAAAGCGCCCGGGGAAGGGGGTTACTCGACCCGGTGATCGAATTTCGCTTCGACGGTGCGCGTCGAACCCGGCGCCTGCACCCGCACGGTGATGAGGTAGGAAGTCTTTTTCTGCAGCTTCACGTAGTCTCCGTAGCTCGCCGCGCCGACCGCCATCGGTTCCAGGGTTTTCGAGGTGCTGCCGAAGCCGGGTTGCTCGATCCGGATCTCGACATTCGCGTCGTTGATCGGGGCTCGGTTCTTCGCGTCGAGCAGCGAAACGTTGACGTGGTAGTAGCCGGGTCCGCTGGGAATGCCCCCGTGCATGGTTCGTTCGACGGAGTCCCTCGGAAACGAGCGCAGCGCTTCCGCGGGCATGAAGCCCAGAAAGAATTCGACCCCGCCTACGGTCTTATGGTTGGGATCCGCTCTCGCCGGGGTCTCCGTGCCCTTCGCGGCGCCGCCTGCAGGTGCGACGGTCGGGTTGAACATGTAAAGAACAGCGGCCTGGATCTCGGAGTCGGTGAGATTGGCTTGGCCGCCGCGGGGAGGCATGCCGCCGTGCCCCCTGATCGCGGAGCGGACCAGGTGATCCAGCCCCTGCTTCATGCGCGGGATCCAGGCTTCCCGATCGCCGATCTTCGGCGCGCCGCGCAGGCCTCCCTCGTGGCACTTGACGCACTGCGATTTGACGACCTGCTCGCCGCTGCGCTCGACGGCGAGGTCTTTCGCGGTGGCGGGCTCGACCCAGCGGCCACCCGACTGATTGACCATGTACGCGACCGCACGCCCGATCTCGAGATCCGTGAGGCCCAGATTGCCGCCGTGGGACGGCATCTTGCGGATGCCTTCGAGCGCGTGCCGGGTGAGGCCGGTCAGGCCTTGCGAGGCGCGCTTGCTCCAGGCCTTCTGGTCGCCGATTTTCGGCGCGCCGTTCGCGCCCGTCGCATGGCAACCAGCGCAAACGGCTTGGACGACTTCCTTGCCGCTGCGCTCGACCCCTTGGGCGATCGCCGGCCGCGATGCGATCGGCATCGCCAGGGCGAGAAAGGCCGCCGCAATCAGGCTTCTTCGCGCCATGAGGGACAGCGTGTGTATCTCGATGAAGCAACTGACGCTCATTGCGCTCTCCTTCCCAAGGTTGAGATAGTTTCCCAGAATCGTCACAGCCGGGTGTGCCGCCGTCCGGGACTAGCGGCTCATGCAGCGCTTCAGGCCCGCGACGTCGCGGATGCGGATGCGTTTCTGATGGACGCTGATGAGGCCGTCTTCCTGGAACTTGGAAAACGCCCGGCTCACGGTTTCCAGCTTCAGCCCGAGATAGCTGCCGATTTCCTCGCGCGTCATGCGCAGGTTGAATTCCGATGGCGAGTAGCCGCGTGCGGTGAAGCGCTGCGAAAGGTTGAGGAGGAAGGCGGCGAGCCGCTCCTCCGCGCGCATGGTACCCAGGAGAAGCATGACACTGTGCTCCTGCGCTATTTCGCGGCTCATCACTTTGTGAAACTGGCGTTGCAACCCGTCCATATCATGGCCGAGGTTCACCAGCCTAGAATAGGGGATCACGCACACTTCGCTGTCTTCCAGCGCGACCGCGCTGCTGCTGTGCCTTTCCGGTCCGATCCCGTCCATGCCCATGATCTCGCCGCCCATGTGGAAGCCCGTGACCTGCTCGCGCCCGTCTTCCAGGGTCTGCAGCGTTTTGAAGAATCCGCTGCGGACCGCGTAGAGCGAACTGAATGCGTCGCCGGCGCGGTACAGATTCTCGCTGCGCTCAATCCGCCGGCGGGTGTAGATCAGCTGGTCCATCCGGTCAACGTCCTGACCGGTGAGGCCGCACGGCAGACAGAGCTCGCGCAGATTGCAGCTTGAACACTTCGTGGGAACCTTGACTATGCTCGGCGGCGTGACCTTGCGTGTCGCAATCGCGTCTCCCGGAACTGGAACGAAAGAGTTGAGAGCTGCTGCGGCTTGCATGGCGTTCTCCTCTGGATTTGGTTTCGTGGGTTCCGGCGCGGACGACTCGTCGAGCTCTGCGATGACTTCCCTGAGCTTGCCGAATTCAACGGTCTTGTCGAGGAAATGGCTTGCGCCCGCTTCCATGCAGGCGCGGCGGTACTGCGGATTCGGATGGTTCGTAAGGACGATGAACACCACTCCCGGTGCCTCGGAACGGACCCGACGCAGGACCTCGATGCCGCTCCCGCCGGTGAGGTGAATGTCGAGCACGACCACATCGGGCCGGGTGCGAAGAATTCCCTCTACGGCAGCGAGTGGAGTGGCAGCCTCGCCGACGATGGATACCCCCTTCACCTCGCCGAGCAGGGCGCTCAAGCGCTCGCGGATGGAGGGCGAATTCTCCACAATGAAGGCCTTGGTGCGGGTTTCGTGCGACCGGTTTTCCATGCCGCCAGTATCGGCGCCGGCCGATGCGGCGGACCATCGGCGGCGCCCGAATCGAGGGGTAGGCGGCGTCCTGGAATGACTGTAGGAGGTCTCCTACAGGGGGGCGGGCTCAGGAGTGTTCGGAGTCCGGATCGTCGATCAGGCGGTGGTGGAGGGCGTAGCGGACGATCTCGGCCGGGTTGCCCATGCCCATCTTCTGCATGATGCGGGCCTTGTGCGTGCTGACCGTCTTCACCGAAAGACTCAGTTCCGCCGCGATGTCCGACACGGCCGTTCCGGACGCGAGCATCCGGAACACCTGGAACTCGCGGTCGGAGAGCGCGGCGTGCGGAGGCCCTTCGGTCTGCGGCATCGCCCCGCGGGCGAGCTGCTCGGCGACCGCGTCGGTGATGAAGGCGCCGCCCCCCGCGACCCTGCGGATCGCCGAGACGAGCTGCGCCGAGGCGCTTTCCTTCGTAAGGTAGCCGGAGGCGCCCGCCTTGAGCGCCCGCACGGCGTACTGGGGTTCCTGGTGCATGCTGAGCACGAGTATCCGCAGCCCGGGTTTCTCGGCGTGCACCTGCTTGACGAGCTCGATGCCGCTCCGGCCCGGCATGGACAGGTCGAGGAGGAGCACGTCGAACTCGAGCTCGCGCACGCGCTGCAGGACTTCGTGGCCGTTCTGCGCTTCGCCTACGATGGAGAGCTCGGGCGCCGACGAGAGCACCTGCTTCAGCCCTTCGCGCACGATGGTATGGTCGTCGGCGACAACGATGCGGATCACGCGGCGTGCACCCTCTCTTCAAGCGGGATCTGCACGGCGATGCTCGTGCCCCTCCCGGGCTCGCTTTCGATGCGAACTTCGCCGCCCAGGAGATAAACGCGCTCGCGCAGACCCATGAGTCCAAAAGCATTCGGCCTGCGCGGATCGTCGAGACTGAAGCCGCGGCCGTTATCGCGGACGTTCAAGGTCACCGAGCCGTCGGTGCGCCCGAGCGCGACCTCGACGCGCTGCGCCTTGGCGTGCCGAGCGACGTTGGTGAGCGACTCCTGCAGGATGCGGAATACCGTGGTGGCGTGCGGATCCTTCAATTCGAGTTCCGGCGAGTCTACGCGCAGCTCGCAGGGGATGCCCGAGCGCTGGGTGAATTCCTGCACCAGCCATTCGGCGGCCGGGACCAGCCCGAGGTCGTCCAGAATCAGGGGACGCAAATCCGAGGAGATGCGCCGGGTCGCGGCGACAGTGCCGTCGATCATCGCCTGCATTGCCTTGAGCTTTTCGGTGATCGCAGCATCCCCTGCAGGGAGTCGCTCGGAGAGCCAGGCGACATCGAGTTTGAGGGCCGTCAGCGCCTGCCCCAACTCGTCGTGGAGCTCCCGCGCGATGCGGCTTTTTTCCTGTTCCCTGACGGAATTCATGCCGGAGGCAAGCTCACGCAGTTCTTCTTGCGAGCGGCGCAGGGCTTCTTCGGCCTGAACCCGTTCGGTGACATCGCGCAAGATCACCGTGTAAAACTTCTTTCCGCTTTCGGTGATTTGCGAGATCGAGGCGTCGATGGGAAACTCTCCCCCGCCGCTTCGCAGGCCCGCGACGATGCGCTGGGCGCCCATCCGGCGCGAGGAAATCCCCGTTTCTCCGAAACGCCGGATGTGGCGTTCATGCTCGACACGGAAGCGCTCGGGAATGAACCAGGCGAGCGGAGCGCCGATCGCCTGCGCGCGCAGGCAGCCGAACATGCTTTCCGCCGCGGCGTTGAATATCACGACCCGCTGGTTTTCATCGACCGTGATGACGGCGTCCATGGCCGATTCGACGACGCTCGCTACACGGGCTTCGACGTCCTGCAATGCTCCCTCCGCCGCATGGCGCTTCGTGGTCTGGCGATAGACGAGCCCCAGCGCGGCTACCACCACGGCGGCGCCAACGGCGGCGGACGTGACCAGCATCTGATTGGAGTGCCAGCCGAACATGCCGGCCAGCAGGGCGAGAAGGGCGGTGAAGGTCCCCAGAGCGAGCACCGGGCCAAAGACGATCAGGGAGAGCCGGCTCTTCCCGCGGTTACGGTCTTCGAAGTGAGTCATCCGAAAGCAGCCTCAGGATTTGGATCTCACAAAATGCCCGGTATTTGACCCATATCAACACGGCAGCCCGCGCCCGCACCATATTTATGCGATGCACGGCTCGACCGGTATCCTGACATTGAACACAAGCGTGCCCGCTCCTCTGATCATCGACCCGGACTTGATCCGCAAGTACGCCGGCGGCGGCCCGCGCTACACCTCGTACCCGACTGCAGACCGCTTCGTCGAGGCCTTCGACGCCGCGGCCCATCGCCATTGGCTGCAGAATCGGAACGTAGGTGGATTCGCACGACCGCTGGGATTATACGTTCACCTGCCGTTCTGCGGCACGATCTGCTACTACTGCGGCTGCAACAAGATCGTCACCAAGGACCACGGACGATCGGCGAAATACCTGAAGTACCTGCAGCGCGAGATCCGTCTGTTGGCCGATTGCCTGGGCGAGGACCGCGCGATCGGCGAGATGCACTGGGGTGGGGGCACGCCCACGTTCCTCGCAGACGCCGAGCTTGCGGAGTTGACGCGCATGCTGCGCTTCGAGTTCGACTTTGCCGCGCAGGGCGAGTACGCCGTCGAAGTGGACCCGCGCACGGTAAACCCGGAGCGCGTCGCGCTCCTCGCGCAACTGGGCTTCAATCGCATCAGTGTCGGCGTCCAGGATTTCGATCCGGACGTGCAGCGGGCTGTCCATCGTATACAGAGCGTAGAGCAGACGGAGCAGGTCGTCCGCGCGGCGAGGGAGAACGGGTTCCGTTCGGTCAACGTCGATCTGATCTACGGTTTGCCGAAGCAGACCCCGGAAGGGTTCGCGCGCACCCTCGCGCTCGTCGCGGGCATGGACCCGGACCGCATCGCGCTCTACTCCTACGCGCATCTGCCGACGCTGTTCAAGCCCCAGCGGCGCATCGCCGAGGCCGATCTGCCGGCGCCGGAAACCAAGCTGCGGCTGCTCACCACCGCAATCGATTGGTTTCTCTCGAAAGGCTACGTCTATATCGGCATGGATCATTTCGCCAAGCCCGCGGACGATCTCGCCGCCGCGCAGCGGCAGGGGCGGCTGACGCGCAATTTCCAGGGCTATTCAAGCGGCGGGGACAGCGACATCCTGGGGCTGGGGATATCGGCGATCAGTACGATCGGTCCGGTCTACGCCCAGAACGTCAAGACGCTGGACGAATACTACGGGCCGCTGGACAGCGGCCTGCTCCCGGTGATGCGAGGTCTCGAGCTCGGCGCCGACGATCTCGTGCGGCGCGCCGTGATCCAGGCCCTCGCGTGCCATTTCGAGGTGTCGAAGGAGGCGATCTCGATCGCGCATCTCATCGATTTCGACGGCTACTTCGCCGCAGAGCTTACGCAGCTGAAGGAAATGGAGAAAGAGTCGCTTGTCGCGATCGATGAAGAGTGGATCACGTTGACCCCCCGGGGGCGGCTGCTGGTGCGCGCCGTGTGCATGGTGTTCGACCGCTACCTGCGCGCAGACCGAGCGCGCGCGTTCTACTCGAAGGTCATATGAGGGCCGCGCTCACGGTCTCGCCCTGATGATATCGGCGATTGATCCAGATCAAAAGCCGGAGTGCGTGCCGCGGTATCGTTGACTGGCAAGGAGAGCATCATGTCAAAGGCACTGAACATCATCCGCGCCGAGCACCGCTCGATCTCCGCAATACTGCACGGCATGCAGCATCTGGTCGGACAGATCAGGGACCGCAGGGCCAAGATCGATCCGAAAGTATTCCGCGCGATGCTGTACTACCTCGATACCTTCTCCGAGCGGATGCACCACCCGAAGGAGGACCGGTTCCTCTTCGACCCGCTGCGCCGGCGCGGCGCGGGCCCCGATGCGCTGATCGCCGAGCTGGAGAGGGACCACGCCGAGGGCACGGCGTCGTTGCGCCGCGTCGAGCAGTGCCTGATCCGCTACGAAGAGGGCGGGCACAAGGAATTTCCGGAGTTCGCGCGGGAGGTGGACCGGTTCGTTGAGGGCTACTGGGACCACATGCGCAAGGAAGAGGAGCACGTGTTCCCGCTCGCCGAGAAACTGTTCACCTTCGCGGACTGGGCCGCGATCGAGCGCGCGTTCGGGGAAAACGCCGATCCGCTCGAGCGCGATCAAAACGAGAAGGACTTCCGGAAGCTGTTCTCGCGCATCGTCGCTCTCGCGCCGCCCCCGATCGGAGTCGGTCCGGCCGCGTAGCGCAGGGCACCGAAGGACTATTCAGAAAGGAGATGTCAAAATGAAGACGAGACTCTCAGCGCTCTTGATCCTCGCCTGCTTCACCTTCTCTTACCCGTTGCTGGCAACTGCGCAGCAGACCCAGCAGCCGACCGGTCCGTGGGACTGGCCCGGTCCCTGGCACATGTGGAGCGGCCATTGGGGGTTCTGGTGGGTCTTCCCCCTCATCATGGTGTTCATGGTCATCGCCTGTGTCGCCATGCTTCTTCTCGGCCACAGGGCGGGCGGCGGCGGACTCCCTCATTGGGGGCCGGGCCGCTCCTGGGGCGATCCGAGGTATTCCGCGCTGCAGGTCCTAAACGAACGCTTCGCGAGGGGCGAGATTCAGAAGCAAGAGTACGAAGAGAGGAAAGCCGTCATTGTTTCCGGCGGGCGGAACTAAAGATCCATGAATCCACGGATTAGATCAAGTTGCCATGAATAGATCTTCAAGAGCGGTGTCGCTTGCCCTTGCCGCGGCGTTCGCATCCGCTTGCACGCAAGGCCCGGACCCCTACGATCCGGCGAAGATGGATCTCAAGCCCGTTGCGGCGAAGCTCTCGAACGAGCGGCATAAGGGGCCGTTCGCGTCCGGCGGTTCGATCAGCCTCGGGGCGGAGCTAAAAGCCCTCGATCCCTCGCCGGTGAAGGAAGTGCGCCTCGACACCACGCACAAGGTCATCGAGATCGCACCGGGGGTGAAATTCAGCGCCTGGACTTTCGGGGACCAGGTACCGGGGCCGACGGTGCGCGCGCGGGTCGGAGACCGGGTCAAGTTCAGCATGACCAACCGCAGCGACGAGCCCGTGCCCGGCGTGCAGCTCACCGCCGCGCCGATGATGCATTCGATGGATTTCCACGCGGCGATGGTCTCGCCCCAGGACAAGTACCGATCGATCGCGCCGGGCCAGACGATCGAGTTCGAGTTCACGCTCAATTATCCGGGCATCTTCATGTATCACTGCGGCACGCCGATGATCCTCGAGCACATCGCCTCGGGCATGTACGGGGCGGTGGTGGTCGAGCCGCGCG
>WNGG01006750.1_pt1 | contig 12755 bp, 9 predicted proteins | sample 5400661 | NCBI WGS metagenome assembly WNGG01 (sample SAMN13153372, study PRJNA577476) | soil metagenome | isolation source: 100 cm soil or saprolite under Garry oak tree replicate 1 | place: USA:California | collected 2016-06-15 | reverse complement strand
CATCTAGACGCACTTTTGGTCACCTAGGAAGTTTATCTCTCAGAAGCGCACTGCAATAGACCCTCAACCATCGGGATCTTGCAGTGCAAGAAGCATTCACTCTGCTCTCACCGCCTTTGAAGGGTCTCCTGCAAGAGACCGGAATCTCCGCCCCGACCCCTCCTCAGGCAGAGGCGATCCCCTTCATCGTCCAAGGCGAGAACGTGTTGGTCATCGCACCCACAGGATCAGGCAAGACGGAGGCTGCTCTCCTACCACTCATAGACAAGATGGTCCAAGACGAGAATCGACAAGGAATCTCGTTGCTCTACATCACCCCTCTCAGAGCACTAAATCGAGATCTCCTCAAACGCTTGCAGATCTGGTCAGCCAAACTAGGCTTCACCGTCGAGGTCAGACACGGTGACACTCCTGCGGCTGATCGCCGTAGAATGGCTGGTAGACCTCCAGACCTTCTCATAACCACTCCAGAAACACTCCAAGCGGTCCTTCCAGGTAGAAGGATGAGACAGCATCTTCGACACGTCAAGGCAGTAGTGGTCGATGAGGTTCACGAACTGGCAGGAGATCGTCGCGGCGTCCAGCTGACGGTCGGGCTAGAACGGCTTAGAGAAGCTCGGCCCGAGGGGTTCCAACGGGTAGGACTCTCGGCGACCGTTGGGAATCCCGAGGAGATTTCTCGATTTCTCGGCGGCGCTGAGCCGGTCAGGATTGTTCAGATTCCTCTGAGCAAGGATACGCGATACAAGATCGAGTATCCGCCCCCGGGCGAGGAGGATCAGGAACTCGCTCGACGCCTCTACACGGCCCCCGAGGCTGCTGCACGACTTGCGCTCGTATCTGATCTTGTTGAAGCGCATGATTCGACCCTGATCTTCGTCAACAGCCGGGTCAACGCTGAGATGCTTGGCTCGAAGTTCAACATGATGGACCAGAAGATAATGGTCCACCATGGTTCCCTCCCCAAGGAAGAGCGGGTCCGGGCCGAGGAGGCCTTCAAGGCCCGCCAGATCAAGGGACTAGTATGCACTAGCACCCTAGAGCTTGGCATCGACATCGGCTCCGTCGACCTCGTCGTCCAGTACATGTCGCCACGCCAAGTCAACAGCCTCGTCCAGCGCGTGGGAAGATCCGGACACAGTCTGACCAGGACCTCACAGGGAGTACTAGTATCTGTTTCAACAGAAGATCTCCTGGAGTCGATAGGGGTCATCGAATTGGCCAAGGAGGGCCGGCTCGAACCAACAATCATCCACCACAAGGCGCTCGATGTCCTAGCGCACCAGATCGCGGGTCTATTGATGGATTCGGAGGGTAGCATCCCAGTCGCCCATATCAAGCAGGTTCTGAGGCGAGCGTCTCCTTACTCTAAGCTTGAGGATGCTGAGCTAGAGAAAGTTGTGGAGTTCATGCGGAAGATGGGCTACCTCAAACGAGACGATCAGGATCTCTACCGGACCTCTCGGACGAGGCTCTACTACTACGAGAACCTCAGCATGATCCCCGATGAGCGACGTTATCCCGTGATTGATCTAACCAACCAGCAGTCGGTTGGGATACTCGGCGAAGAGTTCATGCTAACAATGGCCCATATCGGCCTCAACTTTATCGTTAAGGGACGGGTCTGGCAGATGAAACAGATCACCGAAGATGGCAAGGTGTACGTCCTACCCGTCAACGATCCCACCGCAGCCATCCCAGGATGGGACGGGCAGATACTCCCCGCGCCAGGCGCTCTTGCCGTCCGAGTGGGAGAATACCGGAAACAGATCGATAGGTTGTTGGACGAGCACAAGACCCGGGCTCCTGTTGTCGAGAAGTTCTCGCGAATATGGCCCGCGGACCCGTACGGAGTACGCAGAGTCGTCGAAGAGATAGAGACCCACAAGGCCACGGGCGCTCCCGTCCCGACCAACGATCGGGTTCTGATCGAAGGATTCGACCGCTACATCGTAATTCATACCCACTTCGGAGACGTCCTCAACTTCACCCTAGGCGAGGTGATAGAGGAGCTCTTCCGACGCCAAGGCCTCGTGCGAATGTGGTGGTGGGACTCGTACCGTATACTGTACGAGATGACGGCGGACACGGCAGACCTGGATCTTGAAGATCTATTCCTGAAACAGGTCTTCGGGGTCGACGAGCCGGTACTAGGAGGAGCCTGTCATGGTGTCTTGCATCGACACTTTCCTTGGGAGCTGCAGATGAAGCAGATCGCTGAGAGGTTTGGAGCGCTGAGCCGTGGACGACTCATGTACGGCGGCGCGATGAAAGAATTACAGGTCCGGTTCCGGCTGACTCCAATCTATGACGAGACGATTCGCGAGGCTCAAGTCGAACGCGCCGACTTTGAAGGAGTCAAGAAGATCTTCAAGCAGATCAAAGAACAGAATATGGAAGTCAGATTCTTCCGGTCAAAGGACAAGCCGACACCATTAGCCTATCACATCCTCTATCGCCATGTTGACATTCCGGAGCTGATCGCTCCGGAGAATGTTGCGGCCGACAATATGGCGCGGTTGCGCATCTCAATTGAAGGACGAGCCATCGACCTGCTCTGCTTCGAATGCGCGAACCTCGCTACTGACGTTACCATCGCTAGTCTGTCCGACCATCCTTCTTGTCCCAAGTGTGATTCCAAACTCCTAGCTCCTGTCTTCTGGTCTAGCGGCTATGTGACAAGCGTTCTCCACAAAAAACGAGACAAGCAGACACTGGACGAGAACGAGCAGAAGGCGTTGACAAGGGCGCGACGCTCTGCCGACCTCGTTATCGCCTATGGGAGGAGGGCGGTTATTGCTCAGTCTGTCTATGGGATTGGGCCGCAGACGGCCAGCAGGGTCCTGTCAAAGATGCATGAGAGCGATGATGAATTCTACAAGGACCTCTTAGAGGCCAAGCTGCACTTCATAACTACAAGACCATACTGGAACAATTGAAGCTCTGTCATACAACCTGAGCCAGCTGTCTTGCGATAATCCGAGACGGGCTCCTCACTCTTCGCCTCGCCAATCTATGAAGTTTATTCGTGCCCCTTCTGAAGAGAAACTCAACCTTCGAGCCCGACCTGCGGTTACCAGCCAGTTTCAGCCTGATGATCTTTTCTAATCCGCGATCTATCTCGAAACCCCAGCAGCTACGCCCAAGTTCCTCGGCAACCTTCATAGTAGTTCCTGATCCCAGGAAGGGGTCCAGAACCGTTTCGCCGTAAAAACTGAAGAGTCTGATTAGCCGTTTCGGAATCTCTTCTGGGAATGCTGCTATGCCCTTCTCTAAACGCTGCCCCATTGGCAGAACGTTTGTAATGTTCCACACGGTCAGAGCCCACTCCTCACCATTGTAGGCGTCTATCGGAATTCTCGACTTCTCGAGCCTCTTTGCGGGGAGTCCTCGTACGTATGAGTAGTCGAACTTACCCTTCTGGAAGATGAGGATGCTTTCCTGAATATTGTCCGGATAATAGTACATCGGATAGGGGTGCTGGATTACAACACCGCTACGACGGCTTATTCGAACATAACCTTTCGGTTTAACCCAGACGATCCTATCTCTGTATCGAAAGCCTGCATCAAGCATCAGCCTCGTCGTATCAGCGACAACAGGATACTTCTGACCCTTCACTAGCATATCGTCCGTGACGAAGCATGCTACCCGCCCAGGGGCCATCACACGATACAGATCTTTGGACAGATCTCGAACAAGTTGGAGGAACTCTGCATAGTCATCGAAGAGGTCGGGATAGTCGAAAGGTGCATTGTAGTATGGCGGGCTCGTGACCATCAGGTGGATCGTGCCATCAGGAATCTCCCTCATCGTCCTGCAGTCGCCGAAGACAACCCGATGGAGAGTGTTCAATCGAAAACAGTGGGCTAAGATGGAGTTCCAGCTTAAAGATTGATGAGTTCCCTACAGACTCTCCTCTTGATAGGCGCTTATCTTCTTCCTGTGACCTGATGGTTACATTACGCGCATATGTACTCGAAATGATCTTGAATCTGTTCAAAAGTGGGATCGGTTCCTAGTTCAGGCAGTAAATGGCGGAAGCGTCTTCCACTGCTGATTATTCCGATTGTCGCACTCGGGCTTGTCGCACCGGCCGTCGCTTATGGTGGATTCATGGTCAGTGTAGCCACCATCACATTCAACGAAACCACTGGTTCCTTAACAGCCACGACTCCGCAGTCCTCAGTAGCCTCCGTTACTGTCTACAACTACATGGCCATGAAGGCTGGAGGCACCTTCCAGACGAGCGATCAAAGCATTTCCAACACTGAAGTGGCCAAGGTCACAATGTCGTTGACGTTGACAACTCCCTCGGGAACGAACGTGACTGTCACCAACACCAACATTCAAGGTGGGATAGGGGCGAGGAGTCACACTGTCGTGCTTGGACCCGGCGAAGGGGTCCGGCAATCGGGCAAGTTTCTCCTGACGATAAACATCAGCGTCGACATAACTACTCCAGCAGGGGTCCAGGTCTCGTCGCTATCTCTGACAATGACGAAATCGTTCACAGTCTCGTAAGCTTTCTGCGTCACCACTATCTGGATTGGAAAAACCGAGACCCTCAGAGCCATTGGATGGCTTGGTGAGGCCACCATAGCAGAAGATCTGGCCACCGGAACAGTGGCTAGTGCCAGGGGTTTCAAGATTGGGGTCATCGAGGGTCCTCTCGCGTTTGAACCTACTTGTTGAGCCATACTCTGAGCTTGGTCTCAGCGGTGGACCTCGGAGGGATCTGGAACAGCAACATCTGGTTCCTGATCATGTAGTAATGACTCGAAGATGCGAATCGATTTTTCAACTCTAGAGGAAGGATCGAGCCTTCTTAGTTTTCGGCCCGGGGCCTTGTGGAGAGGCCGTGGTGTCACCCTTTGAAGTCTCATGCTTTCTAAGAAACAGCGGACTGATTTCTGACTCCAACTGCTGCAACAATCGTAACAAGTGTTCTCCCTTCTGCGTCAACTTGTAGTTAGATATCTTAAGAGCGGAATTGTAACTCTGAACCATATACCCTCCAGAAAGAAGAAAGTCGAAGAAACGCTGAGCAAATCCGAAGTTGAGGTTCGCTTGGTACACTATTCTGGTCTTAGGAAGCTCTCTGTTCGCAAGAGTGAGCACGTCATGCAGTACTTTCGTTGCATCTCGCCGTTTCAGAATATACCAGTCTACATGCTTATTGTGGAACGCGTACATAATCATCGCCTACGTTTGTGCGGAAGAAACGTAACTTCCAAGAGTAGTTTGCTGGCTGATTTTCGACATGAATGTCCGAGCCAGGCGCCCTTAACAAGCTCGGGCCGAGATGACCATGAGGAAGAATTTTCCTGAAGAAAGTTTCGTCTTGACTTAATAACGCAGGCGCTGGAGATGGCCCCGCGTGTCCTTCGCCCAACTCTCTCTCCCAAATGGGAGAGCGGGCAAGTGTGCATGAGAGCGCCGAAGAGAGGCGCGATGATACAAGTACCCAAACGGAAGGGAAAATAGAAAAATGAAAACCAATTCGGCGATACGAATTCTGCTAATCCTCGCACTGAGTCTCTCCATTCTTGGCGAAGTCGCCGGCGCAAGGCGCGACTTGAGTCCTGTTCATGGCAAGTTAGCACTTGCAGGCACCGTGAATGTGAAATCTCTATCTTATTCAGCAGCGGCATCTTCTAATTGGTTCGCAGATGTACCCTTAGCGTCTGGACCCACTTCAGGACCCCGACTCTCTCCAACGCTACAATCTAGTAGCGTGTCGAACACGTCTTCGGTGAGTTCGTCAATCGGGTTCGATGGAATCAACCAAGCTCAAAGTGGCGGGTGGACTCCTCCCGATGGCGGAGTGGTTGCGGCCGGGCCCAACTATTTGCTATACTTCGTGAACGTCCTAGGTTCGATATATACAAAACAAGGCACGTTGGTCCAAACGATAAACTCGTATCAGTTTTTCATGGCACCTGCAAATGATGTTCCTGTGGACCCCAAAGTACTCTATGATGCCTCGAGCGGGAGGTTCTTTGCCTCCAGCATCAACGCTGCGTTGCCATTCTTCGCTCAAGGCAATATCTCAATCGCCGTGTCCACGAGCAACGATCCCACGGGCACTTGGAAGGTATACATCTTAAGCCCAGGCTCTGGCATTCTGCCAGACCAACCGATTATCGGGGTCAGCGATGACAAGTTCGTAGTTAGTGCCAATGACTTCTACTCAGCGAGCGGTGCCCAATACTGGATCATTAACAAAAGCGAAATGGTTTCAGGTGCGTCGAGCCTGGACCTTGTCTCCTTTGGACCAAACGGCAGCTTGTTCTCAGTGCATCCAGTCCAGTCCCTAAGCTCGACTACGACCCAATACATGGTAAGCACGGGTTCTTGCTGCTCGAGTAGCGTCATGCTATTCTCCATTACTGGTGTGCCTCCGGGTTCGGTGACCGTTAACACTGTCTCCATAGCGATCTCGACTCTATCCAGCCCTCCTAACAGCGTTCAAGAGGGGAGCTCTTCGACGGTTGATAGTAGTCGTAGCGGTAACCGGGTTTTAGATGCGGCGTGGTTCCAAGGTACACTTTGGTACAGTGCAAACGACGCATGTACCCCGCCAGGAGATTCACAGCAACGTGCGTGTGTTAGGCTGACAAAGGTCAACACTAGTACAAGTAGCGTTTCGCAGGACTTTGATTTCGCGTCTAACGGTTACTACTTCTTCTACCCTGCCTTGCGCATCGACAGTAACGGCAATCTCGATGTCGTCTACGGCTACTCTTCTGCAAACAATTATCCCAGTCTGGCGATAACTGGACAAGCTACCACAGATCCCGCAGGAAGCCTAGCGCCAGCAGTGACTATCAAAGCAGGGATAGCTCCCAACACCAGCGGGAGATATGGCGACTACTTTGGCGCCGGAGTCGATCCCTCAAATTCTACGATCGTCTGGGTCTCAGGAGAATACGGCAACACATCGAATGGTGCTTGGGCAACCTTCATTGCAAATATGAACGTCAGGCCAGCCGCCGACTTCACCATCTCAGCGAATCCAACAAGCCTCTCAATTCCCAGGCGTCAATCTGCGACATCCACCATTACTCTCACAAGCGTTAACGGCTTCTCCGGTACTGTCAGCTTGAACGCCACTGTGTACGCCAATCCCGGCATGTGCAGTCCTCCTAGAGATCCCTGTTTCGTTCCCAACCAGCCTACAGCGTCTCTGAGCCCAACTAATGTAACTCTTTCGTCCGGCGGGACTGGCACGTCCAGACTAACCGTAACCACTAGGAACACTACACCCACAGGCAGCTACACTGTTATCGTGACTGCAACTAGCGGATCGCTAAGTCACTCAGTCAGCATAAGCGTCACGGTAAGCTAAGCAGTGCTTGTAGCGACTTCGGAACACATCTCTCTCCCCTCTTTTTTTCGCGAGCGTAGTGCAACATCTGCCCCACAGACAAGATTCTTGTTGCTCGGCGAAGCTGTGGCAAGAGCCCCATTCCTGGATAGTCTAAGCATTCAATGTTGTCGCTCCTCATCGCCAGTTGAATTAGAAAGTCGCGGATGGCCCTCGCCATGTTATAGTCGCTAGGGCTTCCCAGAGCGATGCTGGGCATTCTCTGTATATGGGAGATTTGCAAAGCGTTTTCTAATCGAAGAGAATACTCAGTAGTCAGCGAATGAGTATGTGGCTCATCTCTCTGGGCCCTCAGAGGAGAATGCCAAACCGTAGACTTCAGTATTCCTGTTACGATAGTTTCTCTCAGCCTCGCCGCCGCTCCTGCGAACAACTTGTTAGCGTCTTTTTTCTCAAGGGAGATACCATGGCAAAGAGAACAAGCTACGTCTTGTGCGGCATGCTTCTCATTTTGGTCCTCTTCCCAACTTGCCTACTCCTCAACCAAGCGGAGATGGCACCAGCGGTTAGAGCGGCTAGTCAATACACCCCAGCAGGGAGCATCTTGTTTGGATACTCTGCTCAGTGGGGTTCGTATGGCGGACCCACAGAGCCCGGTGGGGTCGCGGTCGACTCGTCAGGCAATTTGTACATAGCAGATGCCAAAAATTACGCAGTAGTAAAACTAGCCAAGAATGGATCATTCATAGGGTCGTGGGGATCTTACGGGAGCGGGCCTGGACAGTTCAAGAATCCCGAGGGGATCGCTCTTGATCCTTCCGGAAACATTTACGTTTCTGACTCCATTAATGACGATATTCAGAAATTTACAGACACCGGCCATTTTGTCACTTCTTGGGACACATGGAACAAGACGAGTGTCCTCAAGAGCCCTCTAGGGGTTAGTGTTAACGGCACCGGATTTGTCTATGTCGTAGACGGGGGAGACCAGCGTGTTCAGATCTACCGAAATAATGGAACGTACGTGGGTTCCTTCGGTGGCCCAGGTACAACCCCTGGCAAATTCAGTGGCCCTTACGGCATAGCGATAAGCTCGTCATACGTCTACGTAAGTGATAATTCTCTTCAGTCAGGCAACATCACAGAATTCACGAAGACTGGCAGTTTTGTGTGCGCCTGGGGAGGATTGAATTCGGATAACGGCTATCTGGCAGAACCCGCCATGGTGGCTGTCGACAACGCGTCCAACATCTACGTCACGGACAATCTTCTAGATGATGTTGTAAAGTACAGCCCATGCAACAACAAGCCCCTCCTAGTTTGGGGGTCTTCAGGTGCCGCTTCAGGAGAGTTCAATGGACCGGTAGGAGTGGCCGTGGACAACCTACTGAACGTGTACGTTGGAGACTCCAACAATTATAGAGTTCAACGGTTTTCAAGTAGCGGGGGCTTCATCTCAAGCCTAACACATCCAAAGTTCGGTTTGTTTTCCAGCCCTTTTGATTCTGCAATTGACGGTTCTGCCCACGTTTTTGTCGCGGACGACGGGAACAATAGGATTCAGGAGTTCTCTCTCACCGGAACTTTTCTGCAAGCGTGGGGAACAACCGAAGCTGGAAACGGCTTATTCGATCCATTCGGAATCGCGATTGACCACACCGGGAACATCTATGTTGCAGACTATTCCAATAGTCGGATTGAGAAATTCCTAGCCACTGGTACATATCTCAGAGACTTAGGTAATGGAAATGGACAGTTCGTTAATCCATACGGCGTTGCAACAGATAGTACGAATGACGTCTACGTCACGGATTATTCCAACAACACTGTCCAGAAGTTTGACAGCTCGGGAAACCGGATTATGGAATGGGGTGCCGGGACCGGCAACTGTCAGTTCAACGGCCCGACAGGCATCACTGTCGACAGTTCAGGCAATGTCTATGTCAGCGACTCAGGCAACAACCGCATTGAAAAATGCTCCAGCTCTGGCGTTTTCATAACCGCTTGGGGTACATCCGGTTCAGGAAATGAGCAGTTTAGCTTCCCATCGCATCTGGCTTTGGATTCCGCGGGTAATGTCTACGTGGCTGATACTTTTAACGACCGTGTTCAGGAGCTTTCCAGCAATGGCACATTTCTCGCGTCCTTTGGGGCACTCGGTTCGGGAAATGGCCAACTTGTGTATCCTCGGGGCTTGGCTGTCGACGGTTTGGGCAATGTCTATGTCACCGATACGGGCGGTTCGTCTGGAACAAGTAGCAACAGGATTGAGGTCTTTACTCCCGCTACATCGTCTCTATTCCAAGGGGGAGGCGGACGTCCTCCTCTGCGCGTGTGATAATCAGGCACAGCTGTAGTAGCCAAAAACGTAGTACTCGGACTGGAAACGGCGCCCTTGCGAAATCGGAAAAGAAACACCAGCTGCGGGAGAAAAGAAGGGGTGGGAGGCAAAGCCTCCGCGTCTCAGTTCTTGTCTATGCTGCTACTAGGTCGACGATTAGTTGGTCCACTATGGGTGAGCCGATGCCTGAGGCTAGGTCGTAGCCAGTAGTACCAGAATAGCCAACTGTGGAACCGGTCTGGGTGTCGTTGCCCATGGTGATGTCGTGGAAGTCTGTCGCGTAGCGGGCGCTGTGGTAGATGCTGTATAGCGTCGGGTTTAGGTTGCCACCTATCAGGCCCTTACCTAGGTTGGCACGGGCCTGGTTGGCGAGGGCAATGATGCCTGCCCATTGTGGAGAACCGGCGCTGGTACCTCCAACAATGAACAGTGCTGGGGTCCCGCCTGTTATGGCGCTGTTGACTATCAAGACTCCGCCGTCGACCGCTGCGTTGTAGTCGACATCTGGGCCTCTTGCTGTGAGACCAAGGCCGCTCTGGTACGATGGCACGCCGAATATGAGGCTCTGGGCACCACCAGTCGCGGCGGTGATACCGTCAAAATGTTCGTTCCAGACTTGTTCACCGCCATAGCCGTCGGGGATACAGTTCGGTGGTACGGTACGACCGAGGACGCAAGGTCCGTGGTAAGTGGATAGTCCTGAGGTACATGAGCCAGGGGTTGAGGTCGGGCAGGGCATTAGGGTCCCTGTTGCATTGTATGGCAGTCCCATAGTCCCAGTCACACCGGTATTGTATGGGCTGGATTCTGGGAAGTTTGCCTGAGATGTACCAGTGCCAAAGTCAGCGCCGGTGTCTCCTGCTGAAGCAAGGAACGTGTCACCCACAGCCACTCCGTTAGCGTAGTTCGTCTCTGCTTGGCTTACCTGGCCGTTGTTCCCCATTAGGAAGATCTCAGGAATGCCAAAGCTCTGGGAGAAGATTGCGCCTGGAAACGCTGCAATAGCCGAAGCCTCAGCAGCATTGATAGAATTGCCGGAGGAGGTCGAGGCCACGTCGAGGACAATGTTGGCTCCAGGAGCCATTGCGTGGGCGTATTCCACGTCTAGGGTTGTCTCGACCGACCAGCCTACTTCGTCGTGAAACGCATTGTGAGAGTTGAGGTTCACTGTGGGGCATGTCGATGTGTCGAAGGGAGTCGGAGAATTGCCGCAGAATATTGTGAACGACGGCGGGGCCGGGATCCCGAAGACTGCGTCGAAGGTTGCAAGGTCGCTGGCTATGCCGGGGCTTCCGAAAGCGTCAACTATCACGATCGTCTGTCCTGTTCCGTCAAGTGTGGCGGTGGACGGGTACTCGTATGCTTTCTTGATGAAAGCAGGTGAATAGCAGACAATGTTGACGACAGCAGGGTTACCGCTCCTGCAGAGTGGAAGGCCTTGTGGCATGGTCGTTAAGGGTCCAACCTCAACGAATTGAAGACTTGGTGAGTAGTTGAAGCTGAACAGGCTTGTTAAGGGGCCGATGCCCATGGGTGTTAGCATTAGGGCAGCAATTGTTAGGGTTGATATTGCGAGTATTTTCTTCATGTTCAGGGCCTGGAGCCTACTATCAATATAAGTTCTTGGCTTCTTGAAGATAGACACGGATACCTGTGAGCTGAAAACCCTTGCCCCAGCTATTCGAAGCGCTAATTCTGCCAGGGCAAATATTCACCTTGCGAGTCGCAAAACGGTTTCTAGCGTGTTCTGAGCTTGGAATTCGCAAATGAACCCGGTCTTTTCAAAGCTGTGGTTGATTGGCATGGAAGCAGAGAATGATTAACTGATATTGCCACGACTGTCTCCGCGTTTCTGGTCTTGACCATGAAGATCCATACCATTGTAGTCGGCCGCTTGCAAACGAATTGCTACATCCTACAATCGGGGGCAGAGGCGATGATCGTCGATCCAGGCGACGAGCCAGAGAGGATCGTGGGGTTCATCAAAGATATCAAAGCCAAAACAACGCGTATTGTTGCGACGCATACTCACTTTGATCACGTGCTGGGCGTCGACGGGGTTCGAAGGGCAACCAAGACTCTATTCCTGATCCATCCAGAAGACCTACCGATGTTGCGGTCGATGCAGTCGCGCGTACGTCAGTTCATGGGATTCGAGGTTCCCCCACCGCCCAAGGTCGATGGTTACATCAAAGACGGCGACTCGCTGAAAGTGGGAGATGAGACTGTCCGCGTTCTCCACACTCCGGGTCATTCGCCTGGCAGCATCAGCCTTTCGGGTATTGGATATGTCTTGACAGGGGATGCTCTCTTCAACCAGTCCATCGGAAGGACAGATCTTCCAGGAGGAGACCTCGACACCCTCATCCATTCGATCAGGGAGCGGCTCTTCAAGCTGGACGATGACACAACAGTCTATCCAGGCCATGGACCTGAGACCACTGTCGGCGATGAGAAGCTGGCAAATCCCTTCGTGGGAAGGTCTGCAAGGCCGATCAGATAGGGAATCGTCTTATCCCACTATATTCTCTCAGACCCGAGACAGCAGTGTCCATCCTAGACTCGATTCTGAAGAACTCTCTGAGCAGAGCCAGCCCTCACACCAAGGAAGTGTACAGTCAGAATCCTCTAACAGCCAGCGAGGTTATCGAGCTCGCCAATAGTCGAGTCCTCACGCTTGCAGCCACGGTAAGACCGGACGGCAGACCCCACCTCTCACCTACAGACCTCATGGTTGTTGACGGAGCCTTCTATCTCGGACTAGACATGGCAATGGCCCGTTACCGGAACCTCAGACAGAATTCCGCTGTGACCGTAATGCTGGCCGACGGCTGGAAGCGTCAGGCAATCCTCGAAGGAAACGCAGAGTTTCTCGACATGAAGAGCGAGACAGCCAGGATAGTCTTGGAGGCTCAGAAGCAGAAGTACGGCTGGGTAACAGACGCGCTGGCAGAGTTCAAACCCTCGAAAGCGTTCACCTGGAAGGCAAAATAGTGCAGCTGTTATTCTTGGAAAAAAATCGTTCAGAATAAGCCTGGATCCGGAATCTGGGAGGGGGGTCCCAGGCGGCTGGTTTCGCACGCT
>WNGG01011595.1_pt1 | contig 12756 bp, 11 predicted proteins | sample 5400661 | NCBI WGS metagenome assembly WNGG01 (sample SAMN13153372, study PRJNA577476) | soil metagenome | isolation source: 100 cm soil or saprolite under Garry oak tree replicate 1 | place: USA:California | collected 2016-06-15 | reverse complement strand
GGGCGCGGCGGCCGCAGCGCGACGGCGTGCGCGGGAGCGTCTAGCGCCGCGCCGACATGGGCGGGATCCCATAGCGGGATCGTCCGCACCGCCGCTTCTCCCGACGGGAACGGCGGCGGCGAGTTGGGATCCACGTCGACCAGTCCGAATGCGACGCGTTCGAGCGCCGCACGGTGCCGTACCAGGTCCGCGTTCTCCGGCCCGCTGCCGGACGACGCGCGGACGACGCCGGGAATCACGAAGTAGCCCGCGGTGAGCGAGACGAGCAGCGCCGCCCAGCCGGCGAGAATCAGCGTGGGCCGGTCCCGCCAGGCCCAGGCCAGCGAGATGATTGCCGTCACGATCGCGACCGCGGCGACGACGTTCGCCCCCGGCATACGCACGCTGAGGGCCGCCTGATCGACCTCTCCGTGCAGGCCGCCCACGATTTCGGCGGGATCGAGCACCGCGCCCCACGCCATGACGAAGGCGAGACACGCGAGCAACACGCCGAGGTGGGCGCGCGCGTAGTCGCTGGCGCGGATGCGGCCGCGGCGAATCCGGAGCGAGCCGATCACGCCATAGAGCAGCGCCACGATGCCGAGGGCGCCGACGACCAGAATGAGCGTGCGGTTCTGGAGTCCCGCGAGCCAGGGGAGAACGCTGACGTAGTACCCGGCGTCGTGGCCCAGTTTTGTCGAATCGGGAACGCCGAAGTGCGGTGGCGACGTCGCAAGGATGAAGTGACGCCACCAGTCCCCCGCGCCCAGCGACAAGAACGAGCCCAGGATCACGCCGAGCAGGACGGTGGCGGTGAGGAGCGTGCGGCGCGGCACGGCTTCGACGATTTCCAGATCGCCAAGCCGGCGCGGCATCTGCACCGAGCCGATCGTCCGGTAGACGATCAACAGATTGCCGGCCATCCAGGTGATCGCGACGAGGAGGACGAGGGTCTGCAGCAGCCGGGCGAGATCGCGGGCGGCAATCAATGCCTCGCCTCCCGCGAAGGTGCGGTCCCACGCCCGTTCCGCCGTCTCCACCGCCAGCCAGCGGCCGCCGACTAACGCAGCCACCAGCAGACCGGCGCCGATCAAATACAGCGTGCGCCGGTTCGCGCGTGTCACGCCGTCACGCCGCGCGCCGCCAGCCAGCCCTCGACCTCGGCGCGATACGCGTCGAGTGCCTTCGGGCTCGTCGCTTCGAACCGCATGACCAGCACGGGCTGCGTGTTCGAGGCGCGCAGCAATCCCCACCCGTCTGGGAACGTGATGCGCACGCCGTCGAGCGTCGACACCGGATACTTCGCGGCGAATTCCTCCGCCGCTTGCTGGACGAGGTCGAACTTCTGCTCATCGGGACAATCGACGCGCAGTTCCGGTGTGGCGTAGGTCTTGGGCAGGTCGGCGAGCAGGCGCGAGAGCGGCCCCCCTTCGCGCGCGACATACGCCAGGAGCCGGGCCGCGGCGAAGAGCGCGTCATCGAATCCGTACCAGTCGCCGCCGAAGAACATGTGGCCGCTCATTTCGCCGGCGAGCGGCGCGCCGATCTCCTTCATCTTCTGCTTGATGAACGAATGCCCCGTCTTCCACATGACGGGCTCGAGACCGGCCTTCTTCAGCATCTGCGGCAGCACCTCCGAGCATTTCACATCGAAAATCACCGGATGGTTCTTGCCCATGCGACGCACCAGGTCGCGCCCGAACAACACCAGCAGCTGATCACCGAGCACCGGCTCGCCCTTCTCATCCACCGCGCCGATCCGGTCGCCGTCGCCGTCGAAGGCGATCCCCAGCTCCGCCTGCTCCTGCTTGACGGCGACCTGCAGGTCGTGGAGGTTCTCGAGCACCGTGGGATCGGGATGGTGGTGCGGGAACGTCCCGTCCGATTCGGCGAACAGCGCAACGACATCAGCGCCCAGCTGCTTGAGCGTCTCAATGGCGACGAGACTCGTGACCCCGTTGCCGCAGTCCGCCACGACTTTGAGTCGTCGCGCGAGTGGCGCGTTACGCTGGACGATCGCATCCCGGTACGCGGGGAGCAGTGCGCGGTGCGCGGTACTCGTGCCTCCGGCCTTCGTCACGAGTTTGCCGTCGTTGATGAGTCGATAGAGGACCTGGATGTCCTCGCCGAAGACGGCGTCGTGGGCCAGCACCATCTTGAAGCCGTTGAACTCGGGCGGATTATGCGAGCCGGTGACTTGAATGCCGCCATCCACCGGCAGGGTCTTGGTCGCGAAGTAGAGGGCGGGAGTCGGCAGCTCGCCGACGTCGATCGCGGCGCCCCCCGCGGCCGCGATGCCCTCGCGCACGCCTTGGGCGAATGCGGCGCCCGACGGCCGGTTGTCGCGCCCCACGGCGACGCGCGGCGGCTTCCCCGTGCGGAGCCGCTCCCAGGCGAACGTCGTGTACGCTTGTCCGACGGCCCGGGCGGCCGCGGGGGTAAGCTGCTCGTCCACGAGGCCGCGAATGTCGTACTGGCGGAAGATTGTGGCGGGAAGGTTCACGGCCATCGGAAGGACCCTTTAGGGTGGGGTTGCGGCTGTTTGGGCTGTCGCGTGCACGCTGTTTCCTGCGGATTTCGCGAGATCGAACAGCCGGTTGGGCCAGACGCCAAAGAGCAGCAGCCCGACGACGACTACCGCGACGGCGGTCCGTCCCCACCGGTCGAGACACACATCCACGTGGGCGGCCTCGACCGGCTGCGGTTTCATGTACATCGCCATGATAACGGGAAGATAGTACCCCGCCGAGACGACGCTGGTCAGCACGAGAATGGCGGCCAGAGTGTTCTGCCCGGCGCTGGTGGCGGCGATGAGGATGTACCACTTGCCGATGAAGCCGGCGGTTCCGGGAAAGCCGAGTAACGACAACATGCAGACCGCGAGCGCGAACGCGAGCCAGGGACGCTGGCTCGCGAGCCCCGCGAGGTCGTCGATCAAGACGTCGCTCTCGCCCGCCCTGCCTTTCGCCGAGAGGACGGCGAATGCCCCGAGCGACATCAGCGTGTACGCGATGACGTAGACGAGGAATGCGCTCGTGCCCGCCGCGCCGCCCGCAGTCACGGCGACGAGCAGATAGCCCGCGTGCGCGACCGACGAGTAGGCGAGCATCCGCTTGAGCGATCGCTGGCCGAGGGCGAAGAGGTTCCCGCCGATCATCGTGACGACCGCGAGCCACCACAGGATGTCGTGCCAGGCGGCGACCGGGGCGAAGGCCTGATTCAGGATGCGGAATAACGCCGCAAACGCCGCCGCCTTCACGCCTGTGGCCATGAAGGCCGTTACGGGTGTGGGCGAGCCGTCATAGACGTCGGGCGCCCACATGTGGAACGGCACCGCCGCGATCTTGAATGCAAATCCCACGATCAACAGCGCGAGGCCGGCGAGCAACATGACGCTCGGCTTGCCCATGACGCTGACCTGCCCGCCGATCAGGCCGAGATTCGTCGTCCCGGTCGCGCCATACGCGAGGGCGATGCCATACAACAGGAATCCCGAGGCGAACGCTCCGAGCAGGAAGTATTTGAGCGCGGCCTCGGCGGACCGCGCGCGCCGCCGGTCCAGACCTGCGAGCACGTAGACCGCGACCGACATCAGCTCGAGTCCGAGGAAGATCACCATCAGATCGGCGCCGGCGGCCATCACCATCATGCCGAGCGTGGCGAAGATCAACAGCACGTAGTACTCGGGTATCAGCAACTGCTCCCGCTCCAGATAGGTGAACGAGATCAGCACCGTGAGTGCGGCGGCGCCGAGGAAGACCCAGTCGGCGACCCAGCGGAAGTCGTCCGCCGCGATCATCGCCACGAGGCCTGGTCCCTGCAGAGCGGCGCGGTTCCACCACAACCACCACACGGCGATCGCGGTCGACACAAGGGCTACGAGGGTCAGCCACCCCGCGATCCGCAAATCCCTCGCGGTGCGATGACGCCACGCGACGAACAGCAACAGCACGAGCGCCCACCCGGTCAGCACGAGCTCGGGCAGGAGTGACAGCAGCAGGTCGGTGTAGACGGAGGGATCGAGTCTAACGGCTGACCTGCGGTGGTTACTGAACTCGGTCGCACCTGTTCGATCAGCGCGCGCGCCGCCGGCTCCATGCGCTGCAGGAACGGCTTGGGATAGATCCCCAGCCACAGAATGCCGACGAGCAGCGGGATCAGCACGGCGAGCTCTCGCGGCGTCAGGTCCGTGAGCCGCTCATTCTCCGGGTTCTTCAGGGGATTGTAGATCACGCGCTGCAGCGCGGTCAGCAGATAGGCGGCCGCGATGATCACGCCGCTCGTCGCGAGCGCGGTCGCGATCGGATAGGTCCGGAAGGATCCCAGGAGCACCAGGAATTCGCCCACAAATCCGTTGGTGCCCGGAAGCGCGATGGACGACAGCGACACGACCGTGAGGATCGCGGCGAAGAGCGGCACCACCCGCGCGATGCCGCCGAACGCCTCGATCAGCCGGCTGTGCCGTCGTTCGTACAGCATGCCGACCAGGAAGAACAGCGCGCCCGTCGAGATCCCGTGATTGATCATGATCAGCAACGCGCCCTGCACGCTCTGCAGCGTCAGGGCCCAGATGCCAAGCATCGCGAACCCAAGGTGGGCGACGGACGAATAGGCGACCAGCTTCTTGAAATCGGGCTGCACCATCGCGACCAGGCCGCCGTAAATGATTCCGATCAGCGCCAGGACAACGATGACGAGCTGCACGTTCTGATTGAGCGCGACGGCCGGGAAGAACGGCAGCGCGAACCGCAGGAAGCCGTACGTCCCCATCTTGAGGAGGATGCCCGCCAGGATCACCGATCCTGCCGTGGGAGCCTCGACGTGCGCGTCAGGCAGCCAGGTGTGCAGCGGGAACATCGGCACCTTGATCGCGAACGCCAGGAAGAAGGCGGCGAACAGCCACCAGGCCACGGGTCCCAGATCCTGTGCGTTGCTCAGGAGGTGCGCGTAGCCGAACGAGTAGACCCCGGTCGCGCGGCCCGCGTGCAGATACAAGACGATGATCGCGACGAGCATGAGCAGCGAGCCAAGGAACGTATAGATGAAGAACTTGATCGCCGCGTACAGCCGGTTGTCTCCGCCCCACACCCCGATGATGAAATACATCGGGATGAGCATCACTTCCCACATCACATAGAAGAGGAAGAGGTCGAGCGCGACAAACACGCCGATCATGCCCGTCGTGAGCACGAGCAAGAGCGCGTAGAAGCCGGCCTCGCGTTTGGTGATATGGGTCCAGCTGCCGAGAATTGAGAGTGGCATCAGGAACGTCGTCAGCAGCACGAGGAACAGCGAGATCCCATCCACCCCGACTGTGAAGTGAATGCCCCACGCCGGAATCCAGGCGCGATCGACCAGGAACTGCATCCCGCCGCTCGGGACGAACGTCCACCAGAGCGGTACCGAGATCGTGAACTCCACGAGACTCGCCGCCAGCGCGACGTACTTCGCGAGCCGAGCGGGAAGGAGCAGGACGATGAGGCCGGCGACCAGCGGCCACGCGAGCAGCGCGGTGAGCACCCAGCGCGCGTACATCAGCTCGTCGCCCGCCACAGGATCAGCAGCACGCCGACGACGAACACTGCGACGTATATCCCGACCTGGCCCGACTGCAGCCAGCGATTCGCCCAGCCCAGTGCCCGGGCGCCCCGCGCGGCGCCGTTGACCCCTGCGCCGTCTATGGCGCGCTGGTCGACCAGCTTCCAGAGCACTTCCCGTGACAGCCACACCAGCGGACGGACGATCAACGCGTCATAGATCTCGTCCACGTACCATTTGTTCCGGAGCACGCGTGCAAATCCGCGCTCCTCAGGCGCATTGCGGGCCGGCACCAGTTGGTCCGGCTTGAGCAGCCGCCAGGCGCCCACGATGCCGACGACCGCGACAGCGACGGCAATGCCGACCAGCAGCCACTCGGTGCTGCTCGAGAGGTGCACGGCGGGCAACAGTGGGGCGCTCGCCTGCGTGATCGGCTCCAGCCAGTGATGGAGCCACGCGTTGCCGTGATAGAGCTCGGGGATGTTGATGAGTCCGCCCGTGGCGGCCAGCACGCCCAGCCCGAGCAGCGGGCCGGTCATGATCCACGGCGCCTCGTGCAGATGCGCCTGCTCCTTCTCGCCGGTGCGGTTCGGGCCGTGGAAGCTGTACAGCATCAGCCGCGTCATGTAGAACGCCGTGAGCAACGCGGCGATGAGGGCCAACCCCCAAAACACGAGCCAGATCGGGTCCCCATGTCCGCGCGCGTGCGCCGCGGTGAGGATCTCGTCCTTTGAGAAGAAGCCCGAGAGCGGCGGCACGCCGGCGATCGCGAGTGTCGCGATCCACATCAACGCCGTGGTCCACGGCATGTAGCGCGCGAGCCCGCCCATGTTGCGCATGTCCTGCGCGTCTTCATGGGAATGGGTGTGGTGATAGGCGCGATGCAACGCGTAGATCACGCTGCCCGAGCCGAGGAAGAGCAGCGCCTTGAAGAACGCGTGGGTGATGAGGTGGAACATGCCGGCGCTGATCGCCCCGGTCCCGACTCCCAGGAACATGTACCCGAGCTGGGAGATCGTGGAATACGCCAGGACCTTCTTGATGTCCCATTGCTTGAGCGCGATCGTCGCGGCGAACAGGGCCGTCAGCGCGCCCACACCCGCGACCACCGCGCTCGACACCGGCGCCATGGCGAACAGGAGATTGCAGCGCGCCACGAGATACACGCCGGCCGTCACCATCGTGGCCGCGTGGATGAGTGCCGAGACGGGCGTCGGTCCCGCCATCGCATCGGGCAGCCAGGTGTACAGGGGGATCTGCGCCGACTTGCCGGTACAGCCCAGGAACAGGAAGAGCGTGATCACCGTGACGGTGCGCCCACCCGCCGCGAGCGCATTCGGCGCGTGCGTGAACACGGTGCCGAAATCGAGCGAGCCGGTCGACCAGAAGATCATGAACATCGCGACCATGAACCCGAAGTCGCCGATGCGGTTCATGATGAACGCCTTGCGGCCCGCGTTCGCGTTCTGTTCTTCGGTGAACCAGAAGCCGATCAGCAGATAGCTGCAGAGGCCGACCCCTTCCCACCCCACGAACATCACGGGGAAGCTCGCCCCCAGCACCAGCACCAGCATGAAGAAGACGAAGAGGTTGAGATACGCGAAGTAGCGCGCGTAGCCCGGATCCTCCTTCATGTATCCGATGCTGAACAGGTGGATCAACGAGCCAACGCCCGTGACGACGAGCAGCATGACCAGCGAGAGCTGATCGACCTGGAACGCGAAGTCGATCTGCAGTGTCCCCACCGGAATCCACGACCAGTACCGAAACACGAACGGCTCTTCGGCATGGAGCCCCGCGAAGGCGCTGAAGATCGCGATGGACACGGCGAATGCCGCCAGCAACACTCCGGCGCCAATGACCGACACGAGCGTCTTTGAATGGGGACGCAGCAGTGCCAGCGTTCCGTTCAGCACAAAGCCGAGCAGCGCGAGGGCGGGCGCGAGCCAGATCAGGTCGACGGCGCTGCCGGTCATCCGTCCTTGAGGAGATTCATGTTCTGCAGGCTCACCGACCGTTTGTGGCGATAGACCGCGAGAATGATGGCGAGGCCGACCGCCGCTTCAGCGGCCGCCACCGCCATCACGAAGAAGACGAAGACCTGCCCGCCCATGCCCAAGGTCTGCGCCAGCGCCACGAAGGTGAGGTTCACAGCATTGAGCATGAGCTCGACGCACATGAAGATCACGATCACATTGCGCCGGAACAGCACCCCCGCAACGCCCAGCGTGAAGAGCACGGCGGAGATCGCGAGCGCGGGGCTGAGGAGCATCCTAGAGCCTTCGCTTCGCGAGCACGACGGCGCCGACGATGGCGGCAAGGAGCAGCACGCTCGTGATCTCGAAGGGAATGAGGTAGGCGCCAAACAGCGGATTGGCGACGGAGCCGACGATGCCCTGCTGCTGTTGGAGCGCCGGGACGCTACCCGGGGGCAGTGTGATCGCCGACGGCAGCGTCGTCCGGGTCAGGGGCTGCAACAGAAACAACAGCGCGGCGCCGAGCAGTACCGCGACGCCGAGCCCGAGCGGTCCTTTGATATCGCTGGGACCGGGTCGTCCCAGGTTGAGCAGCATGATGACGAACAGGAACAGCACCATGATCGCGCCGGCGTACACCAGGACCTGCAGCACCGCCAGGAACTGCGCGTCGAGCAGCACGAACAGCGCCGCGATGGAAAAGAGGGTGACGACAAGCCAGAGCGCGCTGGCGACGGGATTCTTGCGCGTGATGCAGAGCAGCGCGCTCAGCATCGCGAGGATACCGAAAGTCCAGAAGATCGTGGAGGTCACTACTCGCCTTTGGGATCCGACGGATCCCACAGCGTGGAGACGGGATGCGTCTGCGCCGTCAGCCGCTCGAGATCGTACACAAAGCGATCGCGGGAATACTCGGAGTTCTCGTAGTGGACGCCCACGTGGATCGCTTCTTCGGGACATACTTCCTGGCAATAGCCGCAGAAGATGCAGCGGAACTCGTCGATCTCGTAGATCAGCGGATAGCGGTGGCCCTCTTCATCCTCGCCCGGCACGAGCTTGATGCAGTTGGCGGGGCAGATCTGGGGGCAGAGCCCGCACGCCACGCATTTGGCCCTGCCCTGTTCGTCGGTGAGCATGCGGTGCGTGCCGCGCCAGCGGGAGGACAGCGTCCAGTCCTTGGACGACTTCTCCTCGGGATACTGCATCGTGACCTTGGGGCGCAGGAGATGGCTGAACGTCAGCGCCATTCCTTTCAGCGTCGCGCGCAGGTAGGAGGTCTGCTGCGCCGGCCGCTTCATGACTTTCACCCCGATGGCCATCAGGCTGTCTCCTCTTGGACCGAGCCGGACACGATGCGGCCACGGTCGAGCCAATAGACCAGGGCGATCAACAGCACGAAATTCATTCCTCCAAGCACCCAGGCCATGCCGGCGCCGTACTCCCAGCCGAGCCGGATCCGGATGAACCAAATCGCCACGGCCAGTAGGGTGATATAGATCAGGGAGAGCGGCAGCAGCACTTTCCAGCCGAGCGCCATGAGCTGGTCATAGCGGAAACGCGGCAGCGTCCAGCGCACCCAGATGTAGGTGAACAGGAAGAAGAACGTCTTCGCGCTGAATGAGAGCAGCGTCAGCACGGTCTTCAGGACGCTCGGCTCGCCGGTCGAGTCCCAGCTCGTGAAGGGGATATCCCACCCGCCGAAGAACAGCGTCGCCATCAGCGCGGAGGCGGTCACCATGTTCGAATACTCGGCGATGTAGAACATCGAGAACTTCATCGCGCTGTACTCGGTGTGATAGCCCGCGATCAGCTCACCCTCGGCTTCCGGTAGATCGAACGGCAGCCGGTTGGTCTCGGCGAAGGCGCTGATGAAGAAGATCACGAACGCGATCGTCAGCGGAATGACGAACGGCAGGCCGCGCTGCTGCTGCGCAATCACCTGCGACAACGTCACGTTGCCCGCGAGCAGGATGACGGCCACGGTGCTCATCCCCAGCGCGATCTCGTACGAGATCATTTGCGCCAGCACGATGCCGTACACGCCCAGCGAGCTGATCGCGAGGATGTAGAGGAAGCCGACGGGCAGATCCGCGACGACCATCGGCACGAGGCCCCATTTGGTCGGCAGCGGTGCCGCGAACGGAATCACGCCGAAGGTGAGCAACGCCGGGACGAACGAGACGATGGGCGCCAGCGTGAAGAGCGCCTTGTCGGCCATCGCCGGCGACGTCTCTTCCTTCAGGAAGTTCTTCAGCCCATCGGCAGCCGGTTGGAACAGCCCCTGCGGGCCGACGCGGTTCGGGCCGAGGCGATCCTGCATCCAGGCGCACACGCGCCGCTCGAGCAGGGTGAGCAGCGCGACCCCAACCATGATCAGGTTGAAGACCACGAACACCTTGATGGCCGATGCGACCAGGGGGAAGGTCATGGCACTGGCGCGAGGCCCATCGTCTGAGCCAGCTGTTCGAGGACCCAGGCCGCCGGCTGCGCCATCCCTGGCGCGGGCTTGGCCTGGAAGTAGCGCTGCTCGCGCCCGTCGCGGTTCACGAACGTGCCTTCCTCCTCTGCCACGTTGGCGATCGGCAAAATCACGTCGGCACGTCGGCACGCTGCATCCTCGCCGAGTACGGTGCCGATATAGATCAGCGCGCCGTCCGCTTCGACGGCGCAGTCGGGCTCATCGAGCACGAGTACTACGGCTGCCGACTTTGCCGTGGCGAGCGCCTGCGCATAGTCGCGCGTGTAGCCGAGCTGTTCGGCGCCCTTGGCATTGGGCGCGCGTTCGGCGCGGAGGGCGAGATTCGGAATCCCGGCGAGCGGCGCTTCCTCGCCCATCACTACCTGGAACGCGCCCGTCCAGTTGAAGGTCGAAAGGAGCCGCTTGGCCGCCGCGAGCGCTTCACTCGACGCGCCCGGCGACACCAACGCCACCGCCTTGCCGGACGCCCCCCGCAGAATCGCCAGCACGCGCGCGAAGGCTTCGTCCCAATCAGTCGCGTGCAGCCCGCCGTCCTTTTTGACGAGCGGCGCTTCGATGCGATCGCCGCGGTTCATCCAGCGATAGTGCATGCGGCCGTGGTCGCAGATGAAATAGCGGTTGATGTCGAGGTTCGGCCGTGGGCGCACGCGGACGACGACTTCGTCGCGCGTGTCGAGCGTGATGTTGCACCCCTGCGAGCAGCCGGTGCAGATCGATGCCGTCTTGTCGAGCTCCCAGGCTCGGGCCTTGTGCAGGAAATCCTTGGAGAGCAGCGAGCCGACGGGACAGAGATCGACGACGTTGCCGGCCCAGGGATGGTCGAGCCGGGCCTCAGGATGAATGCCGATGAAAGCGCGGTCGCCGCGCTCGGACACATTGAGCACCGGTTCTTGCGCCACATCCTCCATGAAGCGGACGCAGCGCGTGCACAGGATGCAGCGATTGGGGACGTACAGAACGTCGGGACCGAAGTCCTCGACGGGATTGAACCGCTTGGCAAACTCCCCGTAGCGCGTGCCCGGCTGTCCCTCCTGGAAGACGAAATCCTGGAGCTCGCACTCGCCGGCTTGATCGCAAATCGGGCAATCGAGCGGATGATTGATGAGCAGAAATTCGAGCACGCTCTGGCGCGCATCCTTCGCCGCCGGGGCTTGAGTCTTGACGACCATCCCTTCGGTGACGGTCGTCGCGCACGCGATCTGGAGCTTGGGCGCTTTTTCGATCTCGACCAGGCACATCCGGCAGACGCCGGCGACGGGCAGTCCCGGGTGATAACAGTAGTGCGGCACCAGCACGCCCGCCTGCTTCGCCGCTTCGATGACGAGCGTGCCGGGGGGAACGCTCACGGGAGCACCGTCGATCGTCAGGTTGATCAAGCCATCAGCCATCTGCCGTCTGCCCTCAGCCGACCATGACAGGTTGACGCCTGCCCGCCAGATAGGCTTCGAACTCGCCGCGGAATTTCTTGATGCCGCTTACGATCGGCGCGGCGCAGGAATCCGAGAGAACACAGATCGTTTTTCCCGTCATGTTTTCGGAGAGATCGAGCAACAAATCGAGATCTTTGGTCTTGCCCTGCCCCGCCAGGATCCGCTCCATGATCTTGGTGGTCCACGCGGTGCCCTCGCGGCACTGCGTGCACTGCGCGCACGACTCATGCGCATAAAAACGGGCGAGGCGCATGATTTGATAGACCATGTCGGCCGAGTCGTCGAACACGATCACGCCGCCCGAGCCGAGCATCGAGCCCTGTGCCACGACGCCTTCGTAGTCGAGGAGCGTCGCTTCGGTTTCTTCCCGCGTCAGGATCGGGACCGAGGAGCCCCCGGGAATGCACGCCTTGAGCGTGCGGCCCGGCGGCGGGCCGCCGCACATGTCATAGAGCAGATCTTTCAGCGGAAATCCCATCGTGACTTCGTAGTTGCCCGGTCGCTGCACGTGCCCGCACACGGAGAAGAGCTTCGTGCCGGTGCTTTTGGGATTCGACAGGCACAGCAGATGTAGGCGCCCGCGCCGCGATGCAGATGGATCTTGATGTTGCCGAACACGTCCGCCGCATTCGCCTCGGCGAGCGCCCGCTCGATGATCGTCCACGGCTCGGTGAACTCGCCGCGAATGTAGATGTAGGCGACCTCGGCGCGGATCGCGTGGGCCGCGATCGCAGTGCCTTCGAGCAGCGCATGCGGTGTCCACCGCATGATCTCCCGGTCCTTGAAGGTGCCGGGCTCGGATTCGTCGGCGTTCACGCACAGGTAGTGGGCTTTCTTCTTTTCTTGCGGCATGAACGACCACTTCAGGCCGGTCGGGAACCCGGCCCCTCCCCGTCCCCGCAGTCCCGATTCCTTGACGACATCGGTTACCGCGACGGGATCCATCTTGAGAGCCTGGGCCAGCGCCTCATAGCCGCCACGCTTGGTCCAGCCCTTGTAGGTGCGCGCGTCAGCGTCGCCGAAATACTGCGAGAGAACAACGGTCTCTTTGGGATGCGACTTATGCGGGTATCCCATCAGCGATACTTCCTGACGAGTTCCGCGACCTTATCGGGCGTCACACTTTCGATGAAATCGTCGTTGATGAGGATCGGTGTCGCGAAACCACATGCTCCCAAACACTCCACCTCGACGATCGTCCATTTTCCGTCGGGGCTCGTCGCTCCCGCGTCACCGGCGCCACTCTGTGCGAGCAGCGCCTTCAGCACCGCCTCGGCGCCGCAGATGTTGCAGGGTGACGTCGTGCACACCTGCACGAAGTTTTTCCCGACGGGATGCTGGTGATACATCGTAT
>WNGG01019233.1_pt1 | contig 12757 bp, 10 predicted proteins | sample 5400661 | NCBI WGS metagenome assembly WNGG01 (sample SAMN13153372, study PRJNA577476) | soil metagenome | isolation source: 100 cm soil or saprolite under Garry oak tree replicate 1 | place: USA:California | collected 2016-06-15 | reverse complement strand
GCATTTTGGACAAGGCGCTGCCGGGCTTCTGTATCTTGCAGAAGTTCAACAATTGCTCGTTCGAGTGAATCGGCGTCGCGAACCTGAATCGCGGCCTTTCTTGAGACAAGGGTCCTAGCAAGCATGCCGAAGTTTTCCATGTGCGGACCAAACACGACCGGCTTGCCCGCCAAAATGGGTTCCACAGGATTTTGCCCGCCATGCGCCGTGAGGCTTTTGCCCACGAAAACAACAGTGGCAATATCGTACCAGCGTTGAAGTTCACCGGTCGTATCGAGGAGCACGCAATCCGCCTTGTTGGGTTCCCCGTCCATGCGCGCCTTGCTGGCAAGCGCAACACGCAACCCTAACGCATCCAGTTGCGCTCGGATTTCCCGCAGCCGTTCGACATGGCGCGGCGCAATGAACAGCCGCAACGACGGAAATTGCTGACGCAAGCGCAGAAAAACCGTGGCCAAAATTTCCTCTTCACCACGATGTGTGCTACCGCCGAACAGTACGGCGCGATCCGGATTCAGAGCAGGCGAGACGTCCCGCAGGGACGTGGCTACAACTTCGCCGGCTCGCTGAGCCTCCATAGTATGATCAAAGCCCTCAGGATCATATTTGATGCTGCCTGTCACACGGATTCGATCTCGCGGAACCCCGAGTACCGCCCATCGGTCGATATCTTCTCGCTCTGGGACGCAAACCAAATCGAGACGCCGGAAGGTCGGCGCTACAAAAACTCGAAACCGCCGATATCTTTGCTCAGATCGCGGGGACAACCGCGCGTTGACAAGCACGAGTGGAACGCGGCGCGCATGAGCTTCGGCTGCAAGATTGGGCCAAACCTCCGCTTCAACGAGAACGATCCGCACAGGCCGAATCACAGCAAACGCGCGTCGCATCACGAGCCAGTAGTCGAGCGGCGTGTACATGACCTCGATCCATGGCGGAGCGTTTTTGCGCGCCAAAGCGAATCCGGTTGTGGTGGTCGTGGTCAGAACGCAGCGCAAATCAGGCTCCAGCGTACGCAACGCGTTCGCCAATTTCAGCGCAATATTGACTTCTCCCACGCTGACGGCGTGCAGCCATGTCGATCTTTGCTTCGACAGCCGCGCGCGCACGTCGCAGTCATAAATCCCAAGGCGTTGCCCGAATTTTTCGCGGTAACCGCCGCGACGAATCATTTTCAAAAAATATCCTGGCAGAAAGAACAAGAGTCCGATCGGCCAGAGCAGGTTGTAAATAAAACGGATCACTGGATTGCGGATTGCCCGCCTTCGCCCCGCGCCTCAGAGGCGGGGCTTCGGCGGGTAAACTCCTTGCGGACTGCGGAAACAAGCAACACCTCAGTTGCGCCGTATCTCTTCCGTCGAACCATGTGCCAGAGCTTCATTTCAGGAAGAACTTCGTCCGGCCGCTTCTCCAAAACGAAAATCCCATCCGTCTCCAATAATTGAGGCAACGCTTCGTTTGTCAGCAATTTTTCCGTGAAGCTCTCGCCAGCTTCTGTCTTTTCATACGGCGGATCGGCAAAAATGATTGTGAATTTCTCGATGATTTGCTGTTGTGGGGGCGCTTGTGCCAAGCGCCCGGCGGCTGGCACAACTGCCTCTACACCGGCAGCATAGCGGAGAAAATCGAAAACGTCCTGATGTCGAACGCGTCCATTTAATTTTGTTTTGGCTAGATTGGCGTCGATGGCTTCGGCCGATTGCCGATCATTCTCGACAAACACGGCCGACGACGCGCCTCGACTCAGTGCTTCAATTCCCAGACCGCCGCTTCCGGCGAAAAGATCAAGGACGCGCGCGCCGATGACCGCGTCGCCCAAGCTGGAAAAAATAGCGGCTTTCACGCGGTCCATTGTGGGTCGCACACCTCGCTTTGGAACTGCCAGGCGGATCCCGCCGGCGCTGCCGGCGATCACCCTCATGGCGAAACGATTGGCGTTGGCGTCGCGGCGGCTTGAGGTGGCGCTTCCTCCGCCGACGCAGAAGGCGATGCAACGGAGGGCATCGCGCTGACCGCATTGCCACCTGCACCGCTAGCATTGTCGGCAGGGCTACGCTCAGGCCCTGCGGGCGCGGCCTCTTCGATCTGTTTCTTTTTCTTCTTTGGCTTGTCTCTTTTTCCACCAAAAAAACTGTTAAGCATACTGCTGAGATCTCGGCCGACGAGTCGATCCATTAAATTTGTGCTGGGTCGCTGAATCGTACCGCCAACTTGAAAGTCGATCGCCGTATAACCCGGTTCGTCAATCGGTTGAAAATTGTTGCGAATGGCTTTGAAAAGTTGGCCACGGATTCTGTCGTTGATTGCGAGCCGGGAATCGAGTTTCAATCTGCCGTCAAACGCGACTGTGCCCGATGCAGTGAGCCGAATATTCGGCGAACGCAAAACGAGTTCGTCAATCGTGACCAAACCTGGACCTAAATGATATTTTGCCTCGGCTTGCTCCAGATGAAGTTCTTGTAGCTCCTCGATCTGGAGAATCTGCCCGAGCAGGACGAGCAAGCTGTATTGTTGGACCCGGCCATCACGCAGGAAAATTTCACCGCTGCCAACGAGCGCACCCGGATCGGCAGTTTTCCCGGAAGCCTGGAAACTGCCCTCCAATTTACCGTTCACGATTCCCTTGGGACCACCGGCGTTTTCGACGATCTGGTCCGCAAGCACATCATGGAACTTGACGCTCGTGGTGAATGGAGAATCCTCTGCTTCTGGTTGCATGGCGAAGTAGCCTTTGATCTCGCCGTTTGCTGCGCGGGCAGAAATTTTCGAAAGCTCCAGCACGTCGGGTTCGTACCGGAGCGGCGACCGGAGTTGCTCCAGAAAAAAACGGTCCCGAAGCGAAATTCGCGCCACCTGCGCATCGCCGTGAAGTGCTGACGCGCTGCGGATGTTGGTACGAAAATCGAGACCTTTAAAGCTCGCGAGCAGCGCGCCCTTCCGATCGAGAAAACTAAAAGTGCCGTTTTTGATGCTGACTCGGCGAACTTCTGGAGCCACTGCGAACCCGGGCTCTCGTCTGGGTGGCTTATTGTGGAGAGCATCCTCCGCTGGAGGGGAAACATTGGTTGATGTCGCGGGAACAACGGGCACGGGGTTCGTAGTGATGGGCGCGTTCTCTGTGTCCAAGTGGCCGACTGTGGCGGCCGATTGCGTAGAAATAGGAGGCGATTGTGCTTCTTGTGAACCTGGTAATCTCCATTTTCCTTCCGCGTTTTGTGGCCATACAACCGTCGGTTTCACGAGCGCCACTTCCTTGATCACGAGCCTTTTGGAAAAAAGCGAGAGTAAGCGAACCCGGAGCCGAAATGTTTTTGCTTCGAGGAAATTCCCCGGTCCCCCTGAGGAGCTTTGCGCAATCGTAATACCACTGAGTTCGAGTCCGCCCCACGGAGTTAAGCTCATGTTACGAATTCGAAGACTGGTGCCAAGCCGTCGGCTCAGTTCCTGCTGAATCTTTGCTTGTGTGCCTTGTGATTGCACATACAGGTTTACGCCGAGCAAGAAAGCTGCGCCGAGCGCGACCGCCGCGCCTAACAAAATGAACGTAATCCGGAGCAATTTTTGCACCCTGTAGACGTTACGCAGCGCGAGTTTGAAGAAAAGACTAAAGCCTAAATGTCATTCCGAGCGAAGCGAGGAACCTCGGATCAATTTTGGATCGATGCCAAACCGAAAAAGACCAGAGATGTTTCGCTTCGCTCAACATGACATCAGAGGCTATGACCGAGGATGTAACTTACCTTTTCCGGCGTGACTAACACAGTTGTCATTCTCAATCCCGTCGCAGGCGGTCCCGAAACTCTTCGAGATTGGCAGGAACGCGTGGAATCGATTTCACACAATTGCCCGATTCGTGTGATTGCGCATCCGGGCGAGGCGGAAGCGCTGGCCCGAAACGCGGTTGAGGAGGGCTTCGTGCGAATTGTAGCAGCCGGTGGCGATGGAACGGTCAATCACGTGGCAAATGGCATTGCCGGCACAAATGCCGCATTGGGTCTTCTTCCCCTCGGAACGGTAAATGTCTTTGCGATGGAGCTTGGCCTTCCTGCGCACAATCTGCAGGTTTGCTGGAGTATCATCGAAGACGGGAACGTGCGTCTGGTGGATCTACCTAGCGCCAATGGAAAACATTTCGTGCAGCTTGCCGGCGTCGGACTCGACGCACAAGTCGTAAAGGAAACCAGCCTCGCCTTTAAGCGCAGTTTCGGGCCGCTAAGCTACCTCATCTCTGCGGCGCAGATTGCAGCGCGAAAACCGCCGAAGCTGTTTATTGAATCGGAGAACGCTCCAGTGGAGGAAGCATCGTTCGTCCTAATCGGAAACGGCCGCCTTTATGGGGGGCCGTTCCCATTTTTCAAGCACGCCGTTTTAGATGACGGGCTATTTGATGTCGTTGTTTTCAAGCGGCTCGGCTACCTCGAAATCATGAAGTATCTGCAGGATGTGGTGTTCAGCTCCGACATTCGCGCTCCCGAGGTTGAATATTTTCAGACACAACGCCTGCGCGTAACGAGCGAGCAGGATGTGCCCGTGGAACTCGACGGTGAATTGGCCGGCAACTGTCCGGTTGAGGTTCGAATTCAGAAAAAAGCGTTGCAGGTTCTCGCGCCACCTTCGGCGCAGTAGTGCAATAGGGCGCGATAACTGGTCTTTCGATCAAAACCGCGTGATGTTTCGCGCAATGCGTCGTGGGAACGGCTGGATTGCAAAAAAATCGGCGGCATCGCTGAACCCTTCGCAGGTTGAGACAACTTTGGTTCAGCTCAGCGAGCGATGGCCGGCAAAGGCCGCACCGTTGGCTGACGTGGTCGAACAATTTCCTCTCGGCGAATCCGCATTGCTGCATCTGCTCGCAGTTTCGAGCAGTTGCGCCATGAGATTGACGCAAAATCCCGAAACACTCTTGTGGCTTTCCCAACCGAAAGTGTGTCTTGCCGCCCGCGGATACACGGAAACGCTGAGCGAACTACACGCTCTGGCGGGTGATTCTGTGGCAACGCAAGATTTTGCAGCGCTTCGTTTCTGGAAAGGCCGCGAGATGACGCGCGTTGCACTTCGCGAACTGGCAAACGTGGCGCCACTGGAAGAAACCACCGGCGAGCTTTCACAGATCGCGGAGATTTGCATCCGTCGAGTGTTCGAACATTGGAACGCCGAACTTCGCCGACGGTACGGCTCGCCCAAGGCGGAGTTTGCCATTCTCGCGCTGGGAAAACTCGGCGGGGGCGAGCTGAATCACAGCTCAGATGTTGATCTTCTTTTTCTCTACAGCGACGAAGGCGAGCTTACGCCGCACATTTCCTATCACGAGTTCTTTAATCGATTGGGAAAAAGAATCCTCGAAACCTTTTCGACTCCGCATGGGGCCGGTTCACTTTTTCGAGTCGATCTGCGCCTGCGCCCAGAGGGCTCGGCAGGCCCGTTGGCCCGGTCGCTTGAGAGCATGGAAAATTACTATGCCGGCTTTGGCGAAACATGGGAACGGATCGCTCTAATCAAGGCACGTGGAATCGCTGGTAGCCGTGAGCTGGCCTACGAATTCTCGCGGCAACATCAGTCCTTTATTTATCCAAAAAGCACACGACACGCGATTTGCTGGATGAAATTGCGCACATCAAGCACCGCATCGAGCGCGACATTGTTGGAACGGCAAACCTGGAACGCGACGTGAAACTTGGACGCGGCGGCATTCGCGACATCGAATTCATCGTACAGACGATGCAACTGATCCATGGAGCGCGGCATCCGTTCCTGCAGGAACCCAGTATGCTCAAGGCGCTGCGAGCGCTTCGTGAATTGGACCTTCTTCCGACCAACGACGTGCTGACGTTGGACAAGACGTACCGGTTTCTCCGGCGAGTAGAACATCGTTTGCAAATTGAGGCCGAACAACAGACGCACGTTGTCCCTCGAGAACCCGAAGCTTTGCGACGCCTCGCACTTAGTCTTCGTTTTTCGTCCAGCGAAGATTTCACGGCAGCACTGCATGAAAAAATGCGCGCAGTTCGGCCGATTTTTGAACGCATCATCTCCAAAACGCCCGCGGCTCCGGCCGAAACGCATGCGGTCAATGATTTGGCAATTTTCAATGAGCAGAAACGCGCCGCCAAGGCGTTCATCGATCTCGAGAAAAGCGCTGCAGGTTTTCACATCGCACCGCGCACACGACAGATATTTGGCAAGCTGCGTCCGGTTCTAATCGAATGGCTGGCAAAGTCTGCTGATCCGGATGCAACTCTGAATCAATTCGTCCGGTTCGTACAAGCGTATGGTTTGCGCAGCTTGCTCTTTGAGCTCCTGGTCGCAAATCCTCGGTTGCTCGAGTTACTGGTGAAAACTTTCGACGCCAGTCGCTTTGCCGGCGAGCTTTTGATCCGCCGGCCACAACTTCTGGAAGATATCACCCGGGACCCGGCCTTTCATCAGCCGCGATCCGTTGTGGAGAATCTGCGGCGCCTCGATTCGCTGGGCGCCGATGCGAACAATCTCGATCCGATTCGCGCGTACCGGCAGCGGCAGCTGCTGCGCATCATTCTGCGCGAGGTCCTGGGGCTTGCCAGTCCGACAACCACATTCGCCGATCTTTCCGATCTGGCCGAAGCCTGTTTGCATTTTACAGTCAGACTTCTTGGTAGCGAGCATTTAACCGTCATCGCCCTCGGTAAATTCGGCGGACACGAGATCAGCTACGGCGCGGACCTGGACGTTTTGTTTGTCGGCGATGACACCCGGGCCACGCAGAATCTCATGATCGCCATGGCGCAGCCAACTGCCGAGGGAAACATTTGGCCACTTGATCCAAGGCTGCGCCCCGAAGGCGAAAAGGGCCCGATTATTTGTTCCGTTGAAACGTATCGATGGTATTACGGAAACCGCGCGCAGCCGTGGGAGCTGCAGGCGTTGACTCGCGCTCGTGCCGTTACCGGGCCGATGCAAAATGACTTCATCGAGCTTGCAAAAGGCGTGTGGCGTCAAGCCGGTCAGCATTCTGATCTTCCGGCAAGAATCGATAACATGCTCGAGCGCATTCGGCGCGACCGGGGAAGCGGATCGGATTTCCTCGACTTTAAGACCGGACGCGGCGGAATCATAGAGGCGGAATTTCTCGCTCAAGCCCTGCAGATGCGGGAAAATATATGGGAACAAAATTTCGAGCGGGCGATCGATCGACTTTACCGGCACGGGCACATGACCGATTCCGAAGTTGGCAAACTTAAAAATGCGTACGGATTGCTGCGTCGCTGCGAGCTTGTATTGCGGCGTTTTGATAACCGAAGCGTCTCAACGCTTCCAGACGACACGGTCGAACAACGCAAGTTTTCCATTCGCCTTGGCTACAATGAATTCGACGCCTTCCGTCATGATTACATCAATGCTCGCGATGCGATTCACGCGCTGTACGAGCACCACATCACGGCGGCTTCACTGCCGTGACAATCAAAGTTCGGCCGAGCAGTAAGTTCGGCGAATTACGAGCAATTGCCCGAGAATTGGGTCAGCCTGGAATGCCCTTCAGCATTTCAGTGTTCGTCGGGAATTTCTTCACGAACATCAACAGACGCTGAATGGCTTCCTCCGGTTTATGACCGGCCAGGCCGCGCCGGATGAGATTGACTTTTTCCAATTCCCACGGTTGCAGCAACAGCTCTTCGCGACGCGTGCCGGAGAGAAAAATGTCGATCGCCGGATAAATGCGCTGGTCGCTGATCTTTCGATCGAGCACCATTTCCATGTTTCCGGTGCCTTTGAACTCCTGAAAGATCAGCTCGTCCATGCGGCTGCCGGTTTCAATTAGCGCCGTGGCGACAATCGTCAGCGAACCTGCTTCCTCCGTGTTGCGTGCGGCAGCGAAAATTTTCCTTGGAATTTCCATCGCGCGCGCATCGATACCGCCGCTCATGGTGCGACCACCACCGGACATTGCATTATTAAATGCGCGTGCGGTGCGCGTAATGGAGTCGAGCAGGATAAAAACGTGTTTACCTGCTTCGACCAGCCGCTTCGCGCGCTCGATCGCCAACTGCGAAATGCGCGTGTGACTCTTGATGTCGGCATCATTGGAACTGGCCATGAGCTGTGCCGTCGGATGTGAACGGCGAAAATCAGTCACCTCTTCCGGGCGCTCATCGACCAGAAGAATGATGAGATCCATTTCCGGATGATTCTTGGCGACCGCATCTGCGATATGATGCAGAAGTGTTGTTTTACCTGTGCGTGGCGGCGCGACGATCAGCCCGCGCTGACCCATTCCGAGCGGCGTCATCAGGTCCATGATCCGTGTTGTGTAACGGTCCGGCACCGTCTCGAGCTTGATTTTTTTGTTCGGATTGATCGTGGTTAATTCTTCAAACGGGCGTAGCCCTTGATATTTTGGCGGCTCTTCTCCATTGATCGTAAGCAGCTTGACCAATTGGGGGCCACGGCTGCCGCGCCGGGTCTCACCATAAATCCACATCCCGTCGCGCAACGCGAAGCGACGGACAATTTCAGGAGTAACAAAAATATCCTGCGGAGTCTGCACAAAATTGCGTTTCTGATCGCGCAGGAATCCGAAGCCTTTGCCGGAAATTTCAATAATGCCGTCGCCAAATTCGGGCTCGACCTGAGTCTGTTCGCCGGTCTCACCACTGCCCTCAACCGTTTCGCGTCCGCCCCCCGGTCGATCGAGAGTCTCGACACCGACGTCTCCACTCGCAGAACCAACGTCCCTTGAAGAGGAATTTGCCGATTCTTGTGAATCACCGCGCCTGAATCGATCACCCCGGTCGCGGTAACGTCTCCGCGGGAATCGACGCCGCGAACGATGCTGGCGTTGCTCCGGCAAGGCGGACTCAGTTTCCAGCGGCACAGGCTCGCCATCGCGAGTCTGTCCTGTGGCGGATTGGTTCTCGTTTTCTTCGTTCATAAGCTAAGATTCTTTAATGGCGGGGCAGCGCCTTAACGCGCGTTTGTTGGAAGCAATACTTTTTCAGGCCGGCAATCTGGCCAGCAATTCGTCGGGAATATCTAGATTTGAATAGACGTTTTGCACGTCGTCGTCCTCTTCGAGCGCATCACATAATCGAAGCACCTGATGCGCCACGGCCTCGTCCCTGACCGCAACTGTGGTATCCGGAATAAACGTAAACTTTTGCCCATCGGTAGTGACGCCTGCTTTCTTGAGCGCCTCAGCTACGGCGTAGAGCTGATCGTGGGAAGTGAGAATAACATACTGATCCTCCTCGGTTGTCAACTCCTCTGCTCCGGCCTCCAGGGCAATTTCCAGCAGCGGATCCTCATCAATGCTCGATCGCGGCACGGTGATCTGGCCTTTTCTGTGGAACATGTACGAAACGCTTCCGCTCCCGGCGAGGTTGCCGTTGTTCTGGGTGAAAATTCTGCGAACTTCCGCCCCTGTGCGATTCCTGTTGTCCGTCGCAGTCTCGACCATCAACGCCACGCCGCCCGGGCCGTAGCCTTCGTAAACAATCTCAGCGAGCTGTTCGCCATCCCGGTCCTCGCCCGTGCCACGTTTGATCGCACGCTCGATATTATCGTTGGGCATGCTTTGCGCTCTCGCTGCCTGGATGGCGCTGCGCAGACGCGGATTGGCACTCGGGTCGCCCCCGCCTGCTTTTGCTGCGATGGTAATCTCTTTCGATAATTTGCTGAAGATCTTGCCGCGTTTCGCGTCGATCGCGCCTTTAAACCGCTTGACCTTCGACCACTTACTATGTCCCGCCATACGTGCGGATTATGTGCAATTGCTGATTGAAACTGCGAATTTCCGAACAACAGCTCGCCCAGAGAATGGCTAGCGAGAATGGAAACTAACGCGCAATATTCAATCCTACTACGCGCCGTTTGTCAATATTATTGCGCAGCCTGCCGGGTTGAGGCAAAACAGGTTCAAATGAAAATTCTTCTTGCGGCTATTCTCGGCAGCATCGTGATGTTTATCTGGACATCGGTCGCCCACATGGCGCTGCCTCTCGGCGAAGCTGGGATCGGCGAAATTCCAAACGAATCCGATGTGCTCAACGCGATGCAAAGCAAAATCGGCGAACAGACCGGTCTTTACATTTTTCCCGGTCTTGGCGTTGGCCAAAACGCTACTCGACAGGAAAAGAGCGAGGCGATGAAACACATGGCGGAAAAATTAGCGGCGAATCCTTCGGGCATTCTTATGTATCACGCGCCGGGGCTTCGGTTTGAGTTCGGCAAACGGCTCGGAATCGAATTCGGCACAGAACTGCTCGAAGCAATTTTGGTCGTGTTCCTTCTGGCGCAAACGCGCATTGCGAGCTTTGCCGGGCGGGTCAGTTTCGTGCTCATTGCCGGAATCCTTGCCGCGATCGCGACCAATGTTTCCTACTGGAACTGGTATGGCTTTCCCTCCGTGTACACGGCCAGCTACATGTTGATCCAGATCGTCGGCTTCTTTCTTGTGGGAGTTGTTGCTGCGCTCGTCTTGCCAAAGCGCGCTCCGTAGCGTGAGAAGTATTGAAGTTGGCCCTCAACAACCGACGCGATGGCTAAGGTTTCCGATGAAGTTCCCGCACAGTCAGCGCGGGTCTGTCGCGTTCGGTTCCGTAGATCGCCTCAGCTTTGCCGTCGCTGCGTCTGAAGTGCCGTTCTTTCCCCACATTGGTCGGTGTCCACGTAGCGCCAAAGCCGTTGGCTTTGAGAAATCTGGAGATCTCTTTTTCAGAAAGATCGGTGCCTTTCGTATGGAAAAACGTTTCCGACACGCTCCGGCCGTCGGCGAAGATCACCAGATAAAGATACCGATCCTTGTGGTAAAGGATGCTCACCGTCCCATCGTCACGCAGACGTCGCTCGGCGATGGAGCCATATGAATCCTCAACTTTCTCATAGTTGTCGCCCAAGCTGGCCCAGCTGCAGGTCAGGGCTGTGAAGATAGCCAGGACAAAGACAAGAAGCTGTTTCACGACTCTCATTCCCGCGCTTCGCAGAGATCCGCAAGTTCGCGTGTAGAACGAAAAACCTGGCGTGTTTGAGGCATCACGCATTCACCGTCCTCGATATACCACCTTGCCTCCCAGAATTGTGGTGTCCACCTTCACGTTGCGAATTGCTTCCGGTTTCAGCTCAAAAATGTTGTCGCTTAGTATCACCATGTCGGCGAGTTTGCCTGGTGTAATGGATCCTTTCTCGCGCTCCTGAAATTCGGCAAATGCCGAGCCCATGGTATAGGCTTCCACAGCTTCAGGAAGCGTGATTTTTTCCTCTGGAATCCAACCATCGGGGTTTTTGCCATCCAGTGTGGCGCGCGTGACCGCAGCGTAAAGTCCCAGCATGGGATTGAGCGGAGCGACAGGCCAATCGGTTCCAAAAGCCAGGGTCACGCCGTGATCCAGAAAACTGCGCCACGCGTAGCTGTAGCGCGCACGATCGTGACCGAGCCGCTTTTCCGCCCAGCGACCGTCGTCGATTGCATGATACGGCTGCATGGAAGCGATGACGTGCAGCTTGGCAAAACGATCAAAATCTTTCAGCGCCATGTGCTGCGCGTGTTCGATTGCAAAGCGCTGGTCATGATAGCCGTGTTCCTTTTCGATTTCGCCGAAGATATCAAGCATCATTGAAATCGCGCGGTCACCGATCGCGTGCACGCGAATTTGCAATCCTGCGGCGTCTGCCTGCATTAGCCGATCGCGCATGCCGCTGGGCGGATGCATTTCGTCGCTCAGCAGCCCGCGATTTCCCGGTTCATCAGCAAAAGGCTCAAACATGTAAGCGGTTCTCGAGCCTAACGAGCCGTCGGCATAACCCTTTACCGCGCCGAGCCGCAGATATCTCGAGCCCCACGCGTGGCGAATGCCGATTTTTGCCTGCTCCTGCCAGTTCGTTTCCATCGGCGCGGCATAGATGCGTGTCTTGAGTTCACCTTTTTCCGCGAGCTCGGAATAAGCGGCCACGTCGGCAAACTCCGGATTCATGTGCTGGACGCTGGTCACACCGAGTGAAGCTGCGTGCTCCAACGCCCGGCGAGCAGCGAGCAACCGTTGCTCGTGTGACATCGGTGGTATCGCCTTGTAAATCAGCTCCTGCGCGGCGTCTTTGAAAATGCCGGTGGGATTCCCGCTCCCATCGCGCATGATTACTCCGCCGGGAACATCCGGAGTTTTCGCATTGACGCCTGCCAGCTTCATCGCCGCTGAGTTCGCCAGTGCTTGATGTCCGTCGTAGCGCTCGACAAAAATCGGAGTGTCACGGGTCACTGGATCTACCAGTTGCCTGGTCGGAAGCTGCGGGTCGGGCCATTTGGTTTCGTCCCAACGGCCGCCCAAGACCCATTCGCCTTTCGGTGTCTTGCTCACCTGCTCTGCGATACGCTTTGCAAACTCCTGCGGCGTTGACGCGTCAGTCAGCGCGACTTGATCCAGTTGCGCGCCGCCTTGGATGAAATGCAGGTGTGCGTCGTTAAATCCGGGCAGGAGCAGTTTCCCGCCGGCATCGATCACTTCGGTTTGGGGACCTCGCCACGAATCAATCTCCGAGCCGACCGCCACGATGCGATCGCCGATCACAGCCACCCCTTCGGCCCTCGGATGCTGATTATCTACGGTGTAAATCGCAGCGTTGGTTATGATCAAGGTTGCCCCCGGTTTTGGTTGAGCGTTCGCATCCAGCGCGGCCATGATCATCAAGAAACAAAGTGCAAACGTATATTTCATAATCGTGTGATGAATCCGGAAACGTTTACTTTGGTTGAAACTTGCCCGGTCATCTCATAAACGTCATTCCGAGCGGA
>WNGG01050960.1_pt1 | contig 12758 bp, 10 predicted proteins | sample 5400661 | NCBI WGS metagenome assembly WNGG01 (sample SAMN13153372, study PRJNA577476) | soil metagenome | isolation source: 100 cm soil or saprolite under Garry oak tree replicate 1 | place: USA:California | collected 2016-06-15 | reverse complement strand
CGCGTGGCGCCAGCTCGCGCTGCCGGGCCCGCTCCCGAACCGGTACGTCTCCGGGCTCGCCCTCGACCCGGCGGATCCCAGCGGCCGGACGGTCTACGTGGGCTTCAACGGCTTCTCACGGCGATTCACCGAGGGACCCGGGGCGGGCTTCGGGCACCTGTGGAAGACGAGCGACGGGGGCGTCACCTGGAGCGACGTCAGCGGCAACCTGCCCGATGTCCCGGTCAACGACGTGCTGTTCAGCCGGGGCAAGATCGTGGTGGCGACGGACCTCGGGGTGGTCGTCTCGGCCGACGGCGGCGCGACCTGGTCGCGTCTCGGCTCGAACCTGCCCTACACGACCGCGCTCGACATCCAGGTGGGCCCGGACGCGAAGCTGTACGCGGCGACGCACGGCCGCGGCATCTGGTCGATCGCGCAACCATAGACGCGCACTCAGGGCCCGGCGGCCACCGGGTTGGTCAGGGTCCCGATCCTCTCGATGGTGCACACGGCGACGTCGCCGGCCTTCATGAAGACGGGCGGGTTCCGCGTGAAGCCGACGCCGGCAGGGCTGCCGGTGGAGATGAGGTCGCCCGGCCGCAGCGTCAGGATGTTCGACGCGTACTGCAGGAGCTCGTCGACCGTGTGCGTCATGCGCGCGGTCGTGGAGTCCTGCATCTGCATGCCGGAGAGCGTGAAACGGATCCGGAGCGCCTGCGGGTCGGGGACGAACTCCTTCGGCACGACGAAGGGGCCGACGGGCGCGAAGGTGTCGTGGCTCTTGCCCACCAGCCAGTCGGATCCGAAGCGCGGGTCGCCGCGGCCCCCACGGTCGGAGACGTCGTCCTCCATCGTGTAGCCGAAGACGTGATCGCGGGCCCGTTCGAGCGGCACGCGGCTGGCCCTCCTGCCGACGACGACCGCCAGCTCGCATTCCCAGTCGATCTTGTCCCGGCCGGGCGGGATGCGGATCGTCTCGCCGTCCGCGGCCAGCGCGCTGCGCGACTTCAGGAAGAGGTACGGCGTCCAGCGGGCATCGTCGGCCCGGCGGTCCCAGAGGCCGGGAACCGAGGGCGCGGCCGCCGGCGACGGCGTCGGCGCGGCTCCGCCCGCGACCTCCGCGCCGTGCTCGACGTAGTTCACCGCGGCGTTGAGCATGGTCTCGGGGTCGGGGACCGGCGGCCGGACGCGCAGCGCCTTCACTTCGTAGACGTCTGCCCCCGGCCCCGCGCCCGTCTCGCCCGCGATCAGGTGCAGGCGCTCGCGCAGGCCGTCGTCGTAGCGCTCGATCAGCTCCCGCATGCCGGCGGGGATCGCGAGCGTCTTCCAGCCGGCGTGCCGCTTCTGCAGGCGCGCGTTGGCGGCGGCGACGTCGACCACGAAGCGGTCGTCCAGCACCAGGCCGACGAACGCCCTCCCGCCGCGCTCGAACGTGCCCAGCTTGAACGGCCGGTCCGTCGCCGCCCGGGCCAGCGGGACGCCAAGAGCCGCCAGGAAGGCGAACGCCGCGGTCCTAGTGCGCATCGGGCGGACTCCTTTCCACGATCAGGCGCGCCGGCGCCATGACCTCGATGCCGTCCTTCAGCTCCCATCCGGCGCGGATCGCCTCCCGTCCGGAGCCGTCCACCACGCGGTAGAGCGCGTTCTCGTCGACGGTGAACCACTCCGGCCACTCGTTGAGGCGCACGTAGTCGCGGCCGAAGTTCAGCACGCGCCGGTGGCGGGCGAAGTCGAGGTGGAGGCGGTCGCGGAAGCCGGCCGGGCCCTCCAGGGAGACGAACAGACGGTCGCCCTCCCGCACCGCGCCCAGCTTCACGCCCTCCCGCCACGCGTCGAGGTGGCAGCCCTGCGTCTTCCACATCGCGTACAGCAGCAGCGTGCGGGCCCAGTTCCCGTCCCCGTACCAGCGCTCGACGGTGCCGTCGGGCTGCTGGAAGGCAATGAGCGTCCGGGTCTCGCTCTCGATCCAGTCGCGCGCCTCCGGCACCGGCTCGCGCGCGTAGAGGTAGAGCGCGCTCTCGATCGCGTCTGCGTAGCCGTCCTGGCTGCCGTTCTCCCAGTCGTAGCCGCGGTAGCGCGGCAGGCTGCGCAGCACCCGGCGGACCGCGTCGCGGTAGTGCTCCTCCCCCGTCACCATGAAGTGCGTGTACACGGCGCCGTACACGTAGCCCCAGTTGTCCGAGAGCCGTCGGTCGAGGGGGGCCAGGTCCGAGGGCCGGAACTCGTTGTAGAGCATCCCGTCGGGGTTGGCGGAGGCGAGCACGCGGTCCAGCATCCGCGAGATCACGGGACGGTACGAGGCGGCCCGCGGGGCGTTGAGATCGCTTTCGAGCGCGTGGAGAAGCGCCAGGCCGACGACCATCTCGTTGCCGTGGTCCCGCAGGCGCATGCGATCCGGCCCCGCGTGCTTCGCGAAGTCCCACGTGTAGCCGGGCACGCCGTGCGTGCCGGGCAGGACCTCGAGCACGTACGCGTCGCCGATGCGCTCCGCCCATTCCCGGAAGCGGCGATCGCCCGTCATGGCCGCCAGCCGGACGAGCGTCTGGAGCACGTCGCCGTTCAGCTCGGCGCCGGCGTCGGGCAGCGGCCCGAACGCGCTCGCCACCGGCGCGCGCCGCATGAGGGCCGCGGTCATGTCCACCATGCGGTAGAACCAGGGCGTGCGCCCGAGCAGTTCGGTCACCGCGATGAGCCCGTCCTTGGCGTACTCGGCGGCGCCGAACAGGCTCGGCGGCCCGAGCTTCCCGGTCTTCAGCTCCAGCTCTCCCGGGATGCCGTCGGGCGCGGCCGTGAAGCGGATGTCGCTCCTCAGCATCTCGCGCATGCGTCCCTCGTAGACGGGGCGGTCGGTGAAGAACGCGGTCGCCACGAGGTAGGGATAGTTGTCGGCGCCGGAGTTGTGCGGCGTGTAGAGGTCGAGCGGCCTCTGGCCGCGCGTGTAGCCGGGCAGGTAGTCCGGGAGCAGGAGCGTGCGCGCGTCGGCGTAGGCGAGCCAGGCGTGCATCATCCGCCGCGTCCGGCGGAAGACCTCCTCGACGCGCTCGCCGTTGTGGGCGGCCGCGCGGAACGCTTCCGGCGCCGCGACGCCCTCTTGCGCCCGGACGGCCGGGACGAGCCCGAGCACCGTCGCCAGGAGGAGGGAAGCTGCTCGTGCGGTCATGGCCGGCGCCGTCCCCACCGCCCGCGGCGCTCCGTTACCGGCCGCCGAAGAGGTAGCGGACGCCGAACTGGATCTCCCTCCCCGGGAAGAACGTGGTCGGCGTGCCGAACTGAGGGCCGGAGACCGCCGTGACGTTGCTGACGTTGGCGCGGTTGAAGAGGTTGAAGGCCTCCGCGAGCACGCTGAACGACTGCCGGCCGGACACCTTGAACCGCTTCTCGAGGCGCAGGTCCACGTCCCCGTAGGCCTTCGTCCGGAACTTGTTGCGCGGCTGGGTCGTGTCGCGCTGGTCGACGAGGCCGTCGCCGTCCAGGTCCACGATGCCGCGCGGGTTGAAGGCGGCGCCGCTGCGCCAGAACACGATGCCGGAGAGGTCGACGTCCCACGGCAGCGTCGCCAGCGCGTTGCCCACGAACACGTGCGGCGCCGACTGGTTCGACGGCCCGTAGTCGATCTCGGGATGGTTGTTGTTGCTGAACTGCGAGCCGACGTTGCCGGTGAGCAGGTTGTCGCGGGCCCGCGAGCCCGTGTAGGAGAGCGCGAACTGGTAGCGGTGGCTGAACCGCTTGCGCAGGTACACGGTCACGCCGTCGTAGTTGATGATGCCGTCGTAGGTGACCTGGCTGATCCGCGGGCCCCCGTCGGTGGTCTTGCCGCGACGATCGACCCGCCGGGGACGTCGAAGAACTCGAAGTCCGTGCCCGGGTACGTCCGCTCCAGCAGCGCCACCGCCTGCGCCGGCGTCAGTCCGGAGAGCTGCTGGATGTTGTCGGCGGTCACGACGGGCGGGAGCGACGGGTTGCCGACCGGGATCCCCAGCAGCTTGTAGAGGGCGAGGGGGTCCGCCCGCAGGGCGTCGGCGAAGCCGCGGTAGGCCGGGTTCTCCGCCGGGCTCCGGGTGCCCGGGCCCGTCGGGAAGCCCGACGTGATGACGAGATCGATCAGCGAGTCGGTGTAGTCGGCCCCGAGCCGCGGCAGCGTGACGTCGAAGATCGATCGGGTGAAGATGCCCCCCTTGTCCGGCACGGTGGCGGCGGCGGCGAGCAGGTTCCGGTCGAAGAAGCGCCCCCAGTTGGCCTTGACCACCGTCTGGTGCTTCTCCCCTAGGTCCCACGTCAGGCCCAGCCGGGGGGCGATGTTGTTCTTGTCGCCGCCGAACAGGCTCGAGTAGTCGTAGCGCGCGCCGTAGTTCAGCGTGACGCCGCGGGGCATGCGCCAGGTGTCCTGGGCGAAGCCCGAGAGGCTCGTGTCCTTGATGCCGACGTCGAGGCTACCGTCGGGGTTGCCCGAGAGCGTGAAGAAGCGGGCGGCGGACTGCGCGAAGCCGAAGCGGCGGAAGAGATCCTCGTTGATCGCGCTCGCGTTCGGGCTCAGGAACGCCGCCGAGTACTCCACGTCGTTGAGCACTTCGTCGAAGCCGTCGAGCGTCACCCGGTTCACGTCCCAGCCCACCTTCAGCTGGTGGTCGCCCCCGCCTCCGGTGAACGCTTTGGTCAGGGCCTGCGCGAACTGGAACCGCTTGCTCGTCCGCTCGCTCCGGCTGCCGAAGGGCGCGCCGGTCTGGAGGAAGCCGCTGCGGAGCAGGATGAGCACGGGCTCGATCCGCGCCGTGTGCTCGAGGTTGGCCCCGTTGTTGCCGCGGATGAAGGAGGCGCTCGTCTCCAGGAACATCGTCGGGCGCAGCACTGCGGTCTCCCGGGCGATCACGCTCTCGCCCTCGGCGGTCTGGGTCCGCGCCGCGCTCGGCAGCGCGATCGTGCCCGCCACCGGCGAGGAGATCTCGCCGCTCACGTCCTGGCTGCTGCGCGCGCCGGTCACCGCCAGCCGGTTCTTGTCGTTGAGGGTGAAGTCCAGCTTCAGGACCCCGGTCCAGCCGTCGGTGCCCGGCCCGATCCCGAAGTCCTCCTTGCCGCCCGGCGTGGCGAGGCCGTTCTTCACGAAGGCCGGGATCTTGGACTGGTCGATGTTGACGCCCCGCGTCTCGTCGAGCCTCTCGAAGGAGCCCAGCACGTAGGCCCGGTCGCGCTTGATGGGCCCGCTGAGCGTGGCGCCCCACTGGTACCGCTCGAGCTTCGGCGGGTCCTGCCCGGGCACGTTGGAGCTGTCGAACGAGTCGTTGCGCGCGAACGTGAACGCCGAGCCCTGCCAGTCGTTGCCGCCCGAGCGGGTGACGATGTTGGCGACACCGCCCTGCGCGCGGCCGAACTCCGCCTCGTAGCCGGTGGTGATCACCTCGAACTCGCGCACGGAGTCCTGCGTGTATCGCACCGCCGGGCCGCCGTTGAGCGGGTCGTTGTTCTCGGCCCCGTCCACCAGGAACGACAAGGCGGCGCCGCGCTCGCCGAAGATCGAGACGTTGGCGCCCTGCTGGCCGCCGGGCACGGGCAGCGCGCCCGGCACCAGCGAGACGAGGTCGACGTAGTTCCGCCCGTTCAGGGGCAGGGCGTCGATCGTCTGCTGGGACACGCGGGACGAGACGGCCGAGCGCTCGACCTCCACCAGCGGGATCTCCGCCTCGACCACCACCGCCTCGCTGCCACGCGATAGGTGCCGTTGGCCCCGCTGGTCGCGCCGGCGGATTCCTTCTGCAGGTTGGGCCCGCGGACGCTCACCGTCGCCCCCGGCAGCACCGCCCCGCTCGCGTCGCGGATGGTGCCCGCGATCGAGCCCGTGATCTGCGCCGCGGCCTCCCGCGGCGCCAGCGCGCCCACGAAGAACAGCCCCCACGCTGCGTGTCCCGCCCAGCGCTTCATGGCCCGCCTCCCTCGTCCCCCGCGCGGCGCTTATACCACGAAGCGCGGCGCGGCCCGCGCGGGTAAGATGGTCCCCGGCCCATGAAGGCGCTCGTCTACGTCGGCCCCGAGAAGGTCGAGATGCAGCACTTGCCCGATCCGGTGGTGCGGGAGGGCGAGGTGCTGCTGAAGGTGGCCGCGGCCGGCATCTGCGGCTCCGACCTCCACGGGTTCCTCGGCCAGAGCGAGCGGCGCCAGCCGGGCCTGGTCATGGGCCACGAGACGGTGGCGCGCGTGGCCGACATGCACCCGTCGGTGACGGGCTGGCACCGCGCGCAGCGCGTCTGCTTCAACCCCCTCGTGAGCTGCGGCGCCTGCGCCGCCTGCCTCGGCGGACGGCAGAACCTCTGCGCCGGCTGGCGCCTGTTCGGCATGGACCGCCTCCACGGCACGTACGCGGAGCTGATCTCCGTGCCCGCCGGCCAGCTCCACGCGCTGCCGGAAGCGCTGCCCGAGGCGGAAGGCATCATGGCGGAGCCGCTGGCCGTTGTCCTGCACGCCTTCCGGATCTCGCAGGCCGAGCCTCCCGAGACGATGGCGATCTTCGGGGCCGGTCCTCTGGGCGCGCTCGCCCTCGTGGTGGCGCGCCTGCGCGGCGTGCCCCGCGTCTGCGTGGTGGACGTCAACGCCGAACGGCTCGCGGTGGCGCGGACGCTCGGCGCCGACCACGCGATCGACGCCACCGGCCTGGACGCGGTGGAGGCCGTGCGGGACTGGGCCGGAGGCGGCGTCGACTCCGTGATCGAGGCGGTGGGCGTCGACGCCACCCGCCGGGACTCCGCCGCCGCCGCCGCCAAAGGCGCGCGCGTGGTGTTCCTCGGTCTGGCCACGCACGAGTCCCCCCTGCCCTGGACCACGCTCATCCGGGAGGAGAAGGCGATCTTCACCTCGTTCGCGTACACGCCGCGCGACTTCCAGGCGTCGGTGCGGCTCATCGCGGCGCGCCGGTTCGACCTCAAGCCGTGGACCGAGACCCTCCCCCTGGAACAGGGGCAGCCGGCGTTCCTGAAGATGGCGCACGCCCCCGGCGCCACCTTGAAGATGATGCTTACGGCCTGAACGGCGGTAGGATAGGCCCGATGGCCGACGACGGCACGCCTGCCGACGAGCCCGCCGGCGAGGATACGCCGGAGCGGGAGCACGAGCGCTACGAGGTCGAGATCCGCGTGGACTGGGTCAGCGGCCAGATGTTCGTGTCGGACCACGTGACCAACATCGGCCGGGGCGGCCTCTTCATCGAGTCCAACAAGCCGCTTCCCAAGGGCGAGGTCGAGATGGTCCTGTGGCTGCCGGGCAAGTCGCCCGTCCACGCCACCGGCCGGGTCGTCTGGAACGCCGACCCGAGCCGCGCGCCGGGCCAGCCCATCGGCGGCGCCGGGCTGAGCTTCATCGACATGCACCCCGCGGACCGCGCCCTCCTCCACGACTACCTGCGCGACCTCTCGCAGCGCAAGCCGGCCCGCGGCCACTGATGGCCGTTCCGCTCCCCGACCGCCGCCGTTGCGGCACGATGCAGGTCCACCACCGCCTGCTGGAGCAGGACCCGGAGTTTCGCATCCGTCAGGCCGCGCTCGAGCGCCGCATCCATACCCGCCTCGAGTCGGGCGTCCCCGTGCGCCAGACGATCACCACCGTGCCCACCGTGGTCCACGTCCTCTACAAGACGGCGGACGAGAAGATCACGCCGACGCAGGTGAAGAGCCAGATCACGGCCCTGAACAAGGACTACCGGGCCACCAACCCCGACACGGCGAAGGTGCCTGCGGTGTGGCGGGGGCTCGTCACCGACGCGCGCGTGCGGTTTGCGCTGGCGCGCAAGGACCCCGCCGGCCGCGCCATGAGCGGGATCCTCTACGTGCCGACGACGCAGTCCTCGTTCGCCGACGACGACTCCGTGAAGTCCAGCGCCCGAGGCGGCTCGGACGGCTGGCCTTCCGAGCGCTACCTCAACGTCTGGGTGTGCTCCCTCGGCGGCGGGCTGCTGGGCTACGCGCAGTTCCCGGCAGGGCCGCCCGGGACCGACGGGATCGTGATCCTGAACCGGGCGTTCGGGACGCGGGGCAGCGCGACCGCCCCGTTCAACCTGGGCCGCACCGCCACCCACGAGATCGGGCACTGGCTGAACCTGCGCCACATCTGGGGCGACACCGAGGACTGCAGCGGGACCGACTTCGTGGCGGACACCCCCAACGCGCAGCACCCCAACTACGGCAAGCCGAGCTTCCCCCACGTCTCCTGCCAGAACGGACCCAATGGCGACATGTTCATGAACTACATGGACTACGTCGACGACGACGCGATGTTCATGTTCACCGCCCAGCAGGTCGTGCGCATGCAGGCCACCCTCGACGGGCCCCGCAGCAGCATCGGCAAGTAGGCAGGCGGGCCCATGACGCAAGCGGCGCCGGACGACTGGCTGCACCAGGAGTGGGTCCATTCGCACGAGGAGGACCGCGGCGGCGAGATGGTCTTCCGGCCCGCGAGCTACCCGTTCCCGCCCTCGCGCGGGCGCCGCTCGATCGACCTGTGCCGCGACGGGACCCTGAAGCACGCGCGGCCCGGACCCGCCGACCGCCGCCAGCTCTCGGAGGGACGGTGGGAGATCGACGGCCACACGCTCAAGCTGTATCCGGCCGAGGGCGCCAAGCCCGCCGAAGAGCTGCGCATCGTCTCCGCCTCGCCCGACCGGCTCGTCCTCGGATCGCCTTAGCGCGCGATCGGCAGGACCGCCATCCACAGACCGCCTGCGCGGTCGGATGTCATGATGGGGCGTGCCACGGACAGGGATCGACACGATCGTCGTCGGGGCGGGGGCGGCCGGCCTGGCCGCCGCGCGCGCTCTCTCCGACGCGGGCCGGCGCGTCGAGGTGCTCGAAGCCCGCCCGCGCATCGGCGGCCGCATCCTCACCGTTCACGATCCGGAGTGGCCGCTGCCGATCGAGCTGGGGCCCGAGTTCCTTCACGGCGAGGCGAAGGCGACGCGTGACGTCGCCCGCGCGGCGGGACTCGCGGTCGTGGAGCTTCCCGACGAGCACGTCTGGGCGGAAGGCGGGCGGCTGCGGCCGATGGGCGAGGTCTGGATGCGGTTCGCCCGGCTCATGGAGCGGATCCCGAGCAAGGGTCCCGACATCTCGTTCGACCGGTTCCTGGCCCGGCGCCGCGTCCCGGCTCCGACGCGCGAGATGGCCTGCCTCTTCGTGGAGGGCTACTTCGCGGCGCACCCCGACCGGGTCAGCGCGCAATCGGTGGCGTCGTCCCGAGGAGAGGACGACGAGGCGCAGCGCCAGTACCGTCTCGCCGACGGGTACTTCCGCATCGTCGAGTGGCTGCGCGCCGGGCTGAGCCCGGAGCGCTGCCGCGTACGGCTGGGCGCGGTGGTGGAGAGCGTCGCCTGGCGCCGGGGACAGGTCGAGGCCTCCTACCGGTCGGCCGCGGGCACGCAGACGCGCCTCGTGCGCGCGCGCACCGCGGTGGTGACGCTTCCCCTCGGCGTGCTGAAGGCCGCCCCCGCCGAGCCCGGAGGCGTGCGCTTCGAGCCGGTGCCGGCCGTCCTGCGCGCGGCCGTCGAGAGGCTGGAGGTCAGCCACGCCTGCAAGCTGGCGCTGCGGTTCCGCGAGGCGTTCTGGGAGGAGCCCGGCTTCTTCCGGCGGCGCGTCGCGCCGGCGCTCGGCGAGCCGAACCGCATCGACTTCCTGCATCGCGCGCTGGCCAGCCTCGCGCGCGCGCTCGGCCTGGCGCGGTCGCGGCTCGAGGACCTTCTCGAATCGTGGCGCGCGCACGACTGGCGGCGCGACCCCTGCAGCCGCGGAGCGTACAGCTACGTCGGGGTGGGTGGCCTGCCCGCCCAGCGCGCCCTCGGCCGGCCCTGCGAGGGCACGCTGTTCTTCGCGGGCGAGGCGACCGAGCCCGACGAGATGGGCACCGTGTCCGGCGCGATCGCGAGCGGCCAGCGGGCCGCGCGGCAGATCCTGTCGTGAGGCAGATCGCGCTCACGCGGGACGTCTCGCCCCGCCTCGCGCAGTGCGAGCTGACGTTCCTTCCCCGCGAGGCGATCGACCTCGAGCGCGCCGTCCTCCAGCACGCCGCCTACGCGCGTCTGCTCCAGAGCCTCGGGCTCGAGGTCCTGCGCCTGAGCGCCGACCCGGCCTACCCGGACTGCTGCTTCGTCGAGGACACCGCGGTGGTCCTCGACGACATCGCCGTGATCGCGCGCCCGGGCGCGCCCTCGCGCCGCGGCGAGGTCGATGCCGTGGCCGCCGCGCTCGAGCCGCACCGCGCGCTCGCGCGCATCCCGCCGCCGGCCCGGCTGGACGGCGGCGACGTGCTGGTGCAAGGGCGGCGGATCTATGTCGGCGTCTCGGGCCGCACCGACCCGCCGGGAGCGGAGGCGCTGCGGCGCATCGTCGGCCCGCTGGGCTACGAGGTCGTCCCGGTCGTCGTGACCGGCTGCCTGCACCTCAAGTCCGCGCTGACGTCGATCGACGACGAGACCGTGCTGGCCAACCCCGAGTGGTTCGACGTGGCCCGGCTCGATCGCGTGGACGTGATGCGCGTGCCGGCCTCCGAGCCCGGCGCCGCCAACGTGCTTCGCGCCGGCGGATGCGTGATCGCCCACGCCGGCTTTCCCAGGACCATCGACCTGCTGGCCGCCCGGGGCGTGGACGTCCGCCCCGTCGACGTCTCGGAGTTCCTGAAGGCCGAGGCCGGCGTGACGTGCAAGAGCCTGGTCTTCATCACGGATGCGGCGCACTCCGCTCCGCGTTAAGCATCATTGAGCGTCTCGCGCCGGAGTAAATCCGGCGCGGGACGGCAAAGGAAACGCTCCTCTCCGCGCGCCGAACGCTGGCGCCGGAAGAGGATTGGTCCAAGGACCGGACCTCGCCCGTCCGCTGAGCGCGGTACAGTCCCCAGGCATCGATGCAGCACCTGGGCGCGAGCCTGGTCCTGAGCCCGACCGACCTCGTCGGCTTCAGCCTCTGCCGCCACCTCACGGCCCTCGAGCTGTCGGCCGGGCGGGGAGAGCTGCCCCGCCCGCGGCGCGACGACCCCGAGGTCGACCTCCTGCGCCGCCGCGGCCTCGACCACGAGCGTCGTTTCCTCGATGGGCTGCGCGCCGAGGGACGCACCGTCACCGTCGTACAGCCGCCCGCCGCCGAGGGAGGCCTGGCCCGGGCCGAGGCGCTGACGCTGGAGGCGATGCGGGCAGGGGCCGCGGTCATCCATCAGGCGGCCTTCTTCGACGGCCGCTGGTCCGGGACCGCCGACTTCCTCCTGCGTGTGGACGGGAGATCCAGCGCCCTGGGCCCTTTCTCGTACGAGCCCGCCGACGCGAAGCTGGCGCGCGAGGCCCGGCCGCCGGTGCTGCTCCAGCTCTGCGCCTATGCCGAGCAGCTCGAGCGGCTCCAGGGCCGGCCGCCCGAGCACGTCCACGTGATCCTCGGGGACGGAGGCGTCGTGCGGTTTCCGCTCGGCGCGTTCGCCGCGTACTTCCGATCGAACCGGGACCGGCTCGAGGCCGCGCTCGCCGAGGGACTGGGTGAGACGTATCCCCAGCCGGTCGCCCATTGCCAGGTCTGTGGATGGAGTGAGGTCTGCGAGGCGCGGAGACGGCGCGACGACCATCCCTCGCTCGTGGCCGACATGCGCCGCGACCAGACCGCGCGACTGGCCGCCGCCGGCATCAAGACGATCGAGGCGCTCGGCACGATGGATCCACATCGGTCGGTGCCCGGCATCGGCGCGCCCGTCCTCGAAAAGCTCGCCGGCCAGGCCCGCCTGCAGCTCCAGCAGCGCGTCACCGGCCGGATCAGCTACGAGCTGCCGCCTCCCGAGGGCGCCGCGCGCGGGCTGGCCGCCCTGCCCGCTCCCTCGCCCGGCGACCTCTTCCTCGACCTCGAGGGCGATCCCTTCGCGGGCTCCGCCGGCCTCGACTACCTCTTCGGCGTCGTCGAGCACCTCGGCGGCGAGCCGGTCTATCGGACATTCTGGGCGCACGACGCCGTCGAGGAGAAGCGCGCCTTCGAGGCCGTCGTCGACCTCATCGGCGAGAGGCTGGCGCGGCATCCGGACCTGCACGTGTACCACTACGCCGCGTACGAGCCGGCCGCGTTCAAGCGCCTCATGGGCCGCCACGGCACGCGCGAGCGCGAGCTGGACCGGATCCTGCGCGGGCAGGTGATGGTCGACCTGCACCGGATCGTGAAGCACGGGGTGCGCGTCTCGCAGGAGTCGTACTCGTTGAAGGCGCTCGAAGCCCTGTACCGGGCGCCGCGCACGACCGCGGTCGCGGGTGGCATGGGCAGTGTGGTCGCCTACGAGGAGTGGCGCGAGGGGGGCGACGACCGGCGGCTCGACGAGATCGCCGCCTACAACCGGGACGACTGCCTGTCGCTCGTGGGTCTGCGGGACTGGCTGGAAGCGCGCCGTCGCGAGCTGGAAGCGCGCGCGGGAGGACTGCCCCGCCCCGCCCACGCCGACCCCGCGCCGCCCGAGACCCAGGAGGCGGCCGAGGCCGCGGCCGACGTCCTGGTGTCGCGCCTGACGCGCGGCGTGCCGGAACGGCGCGCCGACCGCGGCCCTGAGGCCCAGGCGCAGTGGCTGCTCGCCCAGCTCGTGAACTGGCACCGCCGCGAAGCCAAGCCCGAGTGGTGGGAGTACTTCAACCGCCGCCGGATGTCGGTGTACGAGCTGTTCGAGGACACGGAGTCCATCGCCGGCCTGGAGTACGACGGTGTGGTGGGAAAGTGCGCGCAGTCGCTCGTGCACCGGTACCGCTTCGATCCCGGGCAGGAGCACCGGATCAGCGAGGGCGACAAGCCGGACGA
>WNGG01012857.1_pt1 | contig 12763 bp, 8 predicted proteins | sample 5400661 | NCBI WGS metagenome assembly WNGG01 (sample SAMN13153372, study PRJNA577476) | soil metagenome | isolation source: 100 cm soil or saprolite under Garry oak tree replicate 1 | place: USA:California | collected 2016-06-15 | reverse complement strand
AGCGCTGCCCAAGACCTGGAAGCAGCTTGCCGATCCGCCGCAGACAGCAGTTTCGCCAGTCAGGTAGATTACGGTCAGGTAAGTTGCATCCGCTAGCCCAGCCAAGGAGATGACTGCCGCGACCGTATAGAAAATGACTCGAGTGCGCGAACCGGACATTTTTATTGTCTTTCTAAAGAAGCTTTGGGTTTGACGACCGATGACTAATGGGGCGGCGGCGTCGCGTTCATAGCCCGATCAATCGCCGCGCGCAACCCAGTCGGATTTAGACTGCTCGGGGCTAAGGCTCGATCATTGAGAAAAACAGTAGGCGTGGTGTTTACGCCAACCGCAGCACCATGGTTCTGGTCGGAAGCCACGCGGACTTTGACTTGTTCGCTCTCCATATCTTTTTTAAAGCGATCGACGTTTAACCCAAGCATTCCCGCATAAGAGTCAAACAACAGCTGCACGTCGGCCGCTTCGCTCCAAACGGATTGCTCTCGATAGAGCAGGTCGTGCATCTCCCAGAAGCGCCCTTGCAGCCCTGCGGCTTCCGATGCAAAGGCCGCCTCGCGCGCGTGCGCATGATTCGGAAGCGGGAAATGACGAAAGATAACGCGCAACCGCGGACGGTACGCTCGTTCGAGCTGGTTGATCGGATCCGAAAGCGCGCCGCAAGGCGGACATTGGAAATCGCCGAATTCCTCGATTGTAACGGGTGCATTGGCGGGTCCGCGAATGTGCATCGAATCGGCGGCGCCGCTTCCAGATACCAGAGCGCTTTTCGGGATTGTAAGGATAGAGGGTCGCTTTGCGCGATAGAGTACCGTTCCACTAGCGAGAGTTACTAACGCGACTACGGCAACAATAATGAAGGGAAGATAGCGTTTCATCGGAACTCCCAACTTAGCGCGAGAAGCTTCTGCGCAAGAGTTGACTCGTCAAATTTGGAATACTTCCCGATCTAACGACGGCGCTTCGTTGATTTGTGCAGTCGCGGATGTTACGTAGCCTCGCCCGCGCCTGCCATGAACAAGAATTACAAAGAAACGCTGAACCTGCCGCGCACAGATTTTCCGATGAAGGCGAATCTCGCCGTGCGCGAGCCGGAACTGCTGAAAATGTGGGAGGAGACGCGGCTTTATCAGCAAATCCAGAAATCGCGGGAAGATCGACAATTATTTGTCCTGCATGACGGGCCGCCTTTCGCCAACGGCGATGTCCACATGGGCACGGCGCTGAACAAGATCCTCAAAGATCTCGTGGTGAAATCGCAGAGTATGCTGGGCAAACGCGCGCCTTACGTTCCGGGCTGGGACTGCCACGGTCTGCCGATCGAGTACAAAGTAGTGAAAGAATCTCGCGGCCTTTCTCCGCTCGAAGTCCGCAAAAAATCGGAAGCCTTCGCGCGTAAATTTATCAACATCCAGCGCGAGCAGTTCAAGAGGCTTGGCGTCTTCGGCGATTGGGAGAATCCATATCTGACGATGGACCCCAAATATGAAGCGGAAATTCTGCGCGCGTTCGCCGTGTTCGTCGAGGAAGGTCTCGTTTACCAATCGAAGAAGCCGGTCTTTTGGAGCACCGGCGCGCAGACCGCGCTGGCTGAAGCTGAGGTCGAATATCACGAGCGCGACGACACCGCCGTTTATGTGAAGTTTCGATTAACTGACGAGTCGGAGCGCCTATTCGACAGACAGCGCCCGATCAATCTAGTGATTTGGACTACAACTCCGTGGACTTTGCCAGCGAACCTCGCAGTCGCGTTCAACCCCCGGATGAACTACTTCATCGTTGAACGCGGAAATGAGAGTTACATCATTGCTCAAACACTTCATAAGGTCCCCGGTATAGAAGACATCACTCCGCGGGAGCCCGGTAGAGGCTACAGCGCGAGCGTTAAGAGCGAAACTCTTGGCCAACTTACTTATCATCATCCGTTTTTGGGTCGAACTGGGAAAGTTCTACCTGCTGATTTTGTTACGCCGGAAACTGGAACTGGGCTGGTGCACATCGCGCCTGGTCACGGCGAAGATGATTATTGGTTAGGCAAACAAAACGGTTTGCCAATTTTATCGCCTGTTGATGATCACGGCCGGTTCACGGAAGAAGCCGGTCTGCCAAATCTCATCGGCAAATACGTCTTCGACGCTAACCGCGACATCGTTGAGTTGCTCCGCCAGCGCGGCATGCTGCTCGGCGAACAGAAATTCCATCATTCGTATCCCTACTGCTGGCGTTCGAAAACGCCGATCATCTTCCGCAATGTCGAGCAATTCTTCATTCGGATTGATGAGCTGCGTGGCAAAGCCCTCCATGCCATCAAGACGGTGAAGTGGATTCCATCCTGGGGAGAAAAGCGAATCAGCGGAACTGTCGAATCGCGCCCCGACTGGGTGATTTCACGTCAACGAAGCTGGGGCGTGCCGCTTCCGGCTTTTTATTCAAAGGATGGAGAAGCAATTCTCGACGCGAAAATTATTCGGAAGCTCGCCGATCTCGTCGCGCAACGCGGTTCAAACATTTGGTTTGAGTTGAACGATGTTGATCTTGCCCGTGAACTCGGCCTTCCGCCGGGGACAACGAAACGCAACGACACGATCGATGTTTGGATCGACAGCGGCGTTTCGCACAAAGCTGTTTGCGCGCTGCACCCCGAATTGCGCGATCCCGCCGACATGTACCTCGAAGCGACCGATCAGCATCGGGGCTGGTTTCAATCGTCGCTTATGACGAGCGTCGCGCTCAATAATCGCGCGCCGTACAAGATCTGTGTGACGCACGGTTTCGTTGTCGATCTCGATGGCAAGAAAATTTCGAAATCCGGGACATACGACAAGCCAACAGCCGCTGACCATTTCGTGGGTCGCCATGGCGCCGATCTCGTTCGGCTTTGGGCGAGCAGCATCGATTACACGGACGACGTCCCATTTTCCGAAGAAATGTTCACGCGCCTCGGCGACACCTATCGGCGGATTCGAAACACGTTGCGAATTTTGCTCGGGAATCTTTACGATTTCGAATCAGGAAAGCAGGAAAGCAGGAAAAAGGATCTCACTTTGATCGATCGCTGGATTCTGGAGCGGCTTAATCGCGTGATCGCCGATTGCCGATCCGCCTATGAAGCGTTCGAGTTCCATAAGGTTTATCACACGCTAAACCAATTTTGCGCGGTCGACTTGAGCAGTCTTTACATCGACATCACCAAAGATCGAATGTACTGCGACGCGCCGGATTCGCCACGCCGTCGCGCCACGCAAAACGGGATGCACAAAATCTTCGAGGCACTCTGCCGATTGCTGGCGCCGATTCTCGTGTTTACCGCCGAGGAGGCATGGCGTCATTCAACCGCGGGCGGTTCGGTCCACCTGCTCGAGTTGCCCCAGGCGCAGGATCGATATGATGAGGCGAGCGCTCAAATTGTCGAGCTTCTGAGATTGCGCGGCGTGATCGGACAGGCGATTGAGCGCGCGCGTCAGGAGAAATTGATCGGAAACGCGCTCGAGGCGGCGGTTGTTTTGCATTCAGATTCCGATGTCACGACCAAGATCGACAAGGAGGAGCTGGAAGAATTTTTTATCCTGAGCGATTTAACGATTCACCAGGCGAAAGAAGCGAGCGCATCCGTTACAAAAACATCTTATCGGAAATGCGCGCGTTGCTGGCGTCATCGGACGACCGTCGGTGCGAGCAAAGCGCACCCGGACCTATGCGATCGGTGTGCCGAAGTGGTCAGCGCTGTAGCCAAGCAGGGCGTTGTAAATCAGGTCGAACAATAAGACGCGCGCGCCATCTCTTTGTCATGTCGAGGCATGAAGCATATTTTTTTCCTTTCGCTACCTCTCTACGCGCTCGACCAATGGACGAAACAATTGGTGCTGTGGTTCATTAGCCCTGATGAGCCGCGCATCGTGATATCCAACTTCTTTCATCTGGTAAATGTCACGAACACCGGAGCGGCATTTGGCTCCTTTAGAAACAACAATACGTTCTTTATCGCAATTTCAGCTGTAGCCCTTGTTGTTGTCATCGCGCTTTTGGTGCGGCGGCGATCACGCGATGTCTGGCGCGATGTGTCGCTCGCGCTTCTGCTCGCTGGCATTCTGAGCAACCTTACCGATCGTCTTCTTTACGGGCACGTGATCGATTTCCTTCTTTTCAATTTGCATATTCCCCACGCGGACCCCTGGCCCGCCTTCAACGTTGCCGATTCCTGCATCTCCATTGCGGTCGTTCTGTTTGTTGTCCACTCGTTCTGGCAAGGAAAAAGCCGCACGGAAGCGATGCGGTAGCTGTAGCCGTCGCCCTGTGGGCGACGCGAACTCGATTTGTTTTCTCGCGGTCGTTGCGCTTCGCACAGCGAAGCGGCTACAGTGGATCGTGAAATCCGCCATGGAAAAGACGGCGCGCGACGTTGCCGCGCGTTTGCGTGAAAGCGGGCATCTCGCGTACTTCGCCGGTGGCTGCGTGCGCGACATCGTTCGCGGCGAGACCCCGAAAGACTTCGATATCGCCACCGATGCCAACCCGGAAGCTGTACAGAAGCTCTTTCCGCACACCTACGCGGTGGGCGCGCACTTTGGCGTGATCCTCGTGGTGGAAAATGGTTTCCAATTCGAGGTGGCGACCTTTCGCGCCGACGATATTTACGTCGATGGAAGACGACCGAGCGCCGTGCATTTTTCGTCACCGGAAGAGGATGCCAAACGCCGCGATTTTACGATCAACGGAATGTTTTATGATCCGGTCGCAGAGAAGGTGATCGATTTTGTCGGAGGCCGCGCCGATATCGAGGCGAAATTGGTGCGCGCAATCGGTGATCCAGCGCAGCGTTTCGCGGAAGATCGGTTGCGAATGCTGCGCGCAGTACGCTTTGCCACGGTGCTTGCTTACAGGATCGACAAGCAAACGTGGGACGCGCTGCTAGCGAACGCGGTCTCGATCAATGAGATCAGCGCCGAAAGAATTCGCGAAGAGCTGGTGCGAATTTTTCTTTCACCGAACAGAACGCGCGGCTGGGACTTGCTCGATTCGAGCGGGTTGATGCGAGCCATTTTGCCCGAAATCGATGCGATGAAGGGTTGCGCACAACCGGAGCAGTTTCATCCGGAGGGGGACGTGTTCGAACACACGCGGCTGATGTTGCAGTTTCTTCCGGAAAAAGTCTCGGTGCCGCTCGTTTTTGCCGTTTTGCTTCACGATGTCGCGAAACCGCGCACGGCAACCGTCGATAACACGGGCCGGATTCGTTTTAATGAGCACGATCGCATCGGAGCGGAAATGACCGAGGAAATCATGCGGCGTTTGCGGTTCTCCGGCGCTGAGATCGACGCGACAGTCGAGATGGTGCGGCAACACATGGTCTTCAAGGACGTGCCGAAAATGCGGATCGCGAAATTAAAACGTTTCATGGCGCGACCGACTTTTGAGGATGAGCTTGAACTGCATCGAGTTGATTGCGAGGGGAGCCATCGCATGCTCGACAATTACGAGTTCCTCCTCCGCAAGCGCGAAGAATTCGCGAACGAGCCGATCATTCCGCCCCCGCTGGTGCGCGGAGACGATTTGATCGCGCTTGGTCTAAAGCCGGGTCCAAAGTTCGGCGAAATTCTCGAAGCCGTCGAAACAGGGCAGCTCGAAGGAACGTTGCGCACGAGCGAGGAAGCGCTGGAATGGGTGAAACACGAATATGGCTTGGGCGAGGGCGGTCGAACACAATGAGAATCCTCATGGTCAGCCCGGAAGGGCCGCCGTTGCAGCGGGCCGGCGCATTGATCGACGTAATGGATGCGTTGCCGCATGCACTGCGTGCGCGCGGCCACGAGATCAGCGTGGCGCTGCCATTCTATCGTGAAATCCGAGAGAACGCCGCATTCAAAGCAAAAAACACCGGCGTGACCGTCGATGTGCAGATGGGCAAGAAAACGTACCCTGCCAAGTATCTTGAGGGCCGAAGCACAAGCGGCGTGCAGTTATTTCTAATCCGTTGCGACGAGTTTTTTGATCGACCGGGAATTTACGGAGAGCACGGCAAGGCATATGACGACAACGCAGCGCGTTTCATCTTTTTTTGCAAAGCGACGCTGGAACTCGCACGGCGATTGACACCGCCGCTGCAAATTCTCCATCTTCACGATTGGGCGGCCGCACTCATCCCAGTCTTTGTGCACGCACATGGTTTCCCATTCGCAACCGTTTTGACAATCCACCATCTGGCTGAGCAAGGCAGTTTCTGGGGTCTGGATTTCGGACTAACCAATTTGCCCGAGCGCTTTTTCACGCTGCATGGCGTCGAGTTTTTTGGCCGCCTGAATTTCCTCAAAGGCGGAATTCTCTACGCCGACAGGATCACAACGGTTAGCGAACATTACAGATGGGAAATATTAACACCGACCGGCGGCTCCGGCCTTGATGGAGTGCTGCGGGAAAACGCGCATCGCCTTAGGGCGATTTTACACGGGGCAGATTACACACGCTGGGATCCGGCGTCCGATCGTCTTCTTCCAGCGCGGTACGGCCCAAGCAAGCTTGGGGCAAAACAGATTTGTCGTAACGCTTTGCTGACAAACATGAAGCTCGCACCTGCGCCACGCGGACCAGTCTTCGGGATGGTCACACGCGTAGTCGAAGAAAAAGGGTTCGAGATTTTGGTGCCGCTTCTCGACCGGCTTCTTTGGGATGATGTCCGCCTGATCATTCTCGGCGAAGGCGATCCGGCCTATGAGACTGCTCTGGCCGTCGCTGCCCGAAAGTTCCCGACCAAGTTCGCGTACATGAAGATTTACGATGAGAAGTTAGCCCACCTGATTGAAGCCGGAATGGATATCACTCTCATTCCGTCGCGCTTCGAACCGGCGGGTCTGAGCGCGATGTATAGCTTGAAATATGGCGCGCTCCCCGTTGCGCGCGCAACCGGCGGCATTCAGGAGATCATTGAGGATTACGATCCGACAGCCGATAACGGTTATGGTTTCCTTTGTTACGAGTATTCAACCGAAGCTTTCTGGGATGCGATCAAACGCGCCCGGCGAACTTTTCACGACCGCAAGGTGTGGAGCAGGCTGATGAAACGGGCGATGGCGCACAAGTTTTCGTGGGATGGATCCGCGCAGCGCTACGAAGCTCTTTATAAAGAACTTGTTGGCGCCAGCGAGCAAGTAGCCGCGTAGATGTAGCAGTCGCCCTGTGGGCGACGTTGAATGGTGGATCGGCCGCTCCGCGGGCGATGGTAAAATAAACGCGGCTTCGCGGGCAATTTGACATCGAGCAAGAGACTGCCCGATCCACCTTCGCTTCAAGCACCGAAGCGGCTACAGGTTTCGCGAATAAAGGGAGCGCGGGATCGTCAAACCCTGCCACCGAAACCAACGTGCACGAGCCGGACGAAATGCGATTTGAGATTGCCCTTGCCGAAAGATCGACAAGTTCTTGCAATCTCCAGAGCTTTCCTATCTCCTCGGCGCTTCCCACTTGTGACGTCATGACTCGCTCGTTGTCCGCGTTTAAGCCGTTGCTTGCGGCTTTGCTCGTGACTTTGATGCAGATCGCGATGGCGGTCGGCCTGCTTGCACCGGAAGGGCCGCTTTCGTACCGCTATTCCACCCTTGTCCAACACGATAGCTATTGGTTCATGAACATCGTTGACCGCGGCTACCGAACTATTGTGCCTCCCATTAATCATAAGGTGATGGAAGTTTCCAACGTTGCTTTTTTTCCCGCCTATCCCGCGATTGCTTCTGTGCTTCGTTACGGACTCCGCATCGATACAGACAACGCACTGCTGATCACGGCCCAGATTGCAGCCTGGGGCTTCTGGAGCTATTTCTTTCTCTTTTGCGGCCGCTGGAATGTTGCGCCCACGCTCCAGTTTTTCGGCGCGTTGTTGGTCATTGCTCATCCAGCTGCCTTTTTCCTGATTGCTGGCTATTCGGAATCACTTTTTCTCATGGCTTTGCTCGGCTTCATTTATTGGAGCAGTGCCGAGGGTCGTGCGGCGAAGATTTGGGCAGGCCTGCATGGGATCGTAATGTCGGCAACCCGGATCGTCGGAATCGTATGTACGGCGTTTCCGGTGGTATGCTCGATCTCTGCCACAGGATGGCGCGGTTTGCGTCAACCGAGGGAATGGTTTCGCCAGCACGTCCCTGCAATTGCTTTGATGTTTGTCGCAACTTTAGGCGCGCTCGCATTTTTTGTTTACTCTCAAGTGCGCTGGGGTCACTGGAATATCTATATGCTGACTCAAGCGGCCGGATGGGGGATCGTTCCCGATTACCTGGCGGTGTTTAAACCGTCGAGTTATCGCTGGCTTCTTCCAGCGCCGAATAATCCGACCGAGGCCAGCCAGATGTCGATGACCTTGGGCGCGTTGCTTCTTCTCGCGATTGCAATTTGCGAACTGTTTCCAGCGATTCGCCGGCTGGTCGGCTGGCCAACACGGGCCGGCCTCTATTTCTGCGCTGCGGTGATCTATTACATTTCAGTCAGCGGAGTGGCCTGCGTGGAGATGGAGAGCATGCTCCGCTACGAATTTTGCGTGCACGCGCTAATCGTGCTGGCACTTTTGAATATTCTAGGTCAACTTCACAAGTCGCCGATCTTTCTGCGGGCGTTCGGAATGGCGGCAGCAGTGTTAGTCAGCGCTGCTGGGTTAAGCGTACAGGGTTGGTACGTCTGGAATTTTACCCGGGGGAATTGGGTCGCATAGTATGAAAACAAAAGTCGCCATCATCGGTGCAGGGCCAGCAGGTTTGACTGCGGGCTACCTTCTGTCAAAGGATGGGATTGAGGCTACTGTTCTGGAAGCCGATCCAGTTTATGTTGGTGGTATTTCGCGCACCACCACCTACAAAGGCTTCCACTTCGATATCGGCGGGCATCGTTTCTTTTCCAAATCCAAAGCAGTAGAAGATTTGTGGACCGAGATTTTGCCTAACGACATGCTCGTACGGCCCCGTTCATCGCGTATTTTTTACGGCGGTAAGTTTTTTTCCTATCCGCTCAAGCCGTTTGAAGCGTTGCTGAAGCTCGGCATCATCAAATCCGTTCTTTGCGTCCTCTCCTGGTTGAAAGCGCGCCTCTTCCCGGTGCGAAACCCCCGCAATTTTGAAGAGTGGGTGAGCAACCAGTTCGGCAAACGACTCTTCAAGACATTCTTCAAGAGCTACACCGAAAAGGTTTGGGGCATGAGCTGCAGGGAAATTTCCGCAGACTGGGCTGCGCAGCGTATAAAAGGACTTTCGCTGGGCAGTGCGATCAAGAACGCGCTCTTGCCACAGCGCTACAACGGCGATCGAACAAAAGTGATCAAGACATTGATCAATTCCTTCCGTTATCCGCGCAGAGGTCCCGGCATGATGTGGGAAGCGTGCGCCGAAAAAACCAAAGCGATGGGGGGTAAGATCGAGATGGGCTGTAAGGTCACTCGTTGTTCTTACGATGACGTCTCTGGCAGTTGGGCCGTCGAATACAAAGATCGACAGGGTAATTCGCTGACCCTTGAAGCCGAACACGTCATTTCATCCGCACCGATGCGGGAACTTGTGTGCGGACTATCCCCCCAGGTTAGTGAGCGAACCAGACGCGCTGCGGAAAGCCTCAAATACCGCGACTTTGTCACGGTCATGCTCATCTTGAAAGATCGAGAGATGTTCGATGACAACTGGATCTACATTCACGACCCAAGCGTGAAGGTTGGTCGGGTGCAAAACTTCCGCTCGTGGTCGCCAGAGATGGTGCCAGAGCCCGACAAAGTCTGCTACGGTCTGGAATATTTCTGTTTCGAGCACGACGGCCTTTGGGATTCGAGCGATGGCGACTTGATCGAACTGGCCCAGCGTGAGCTGATTAAGATCGGCCTGGCCAAAGAGGGGGATTTGATCGATGGCTGTGTCGTTCGTCAGAAAAAAGCGTATCCCGTTTATGATGACGATTATGCCCGCCACGTAGCGATTATTCGTCAGGAGCTCGATCACCGTTATCCGAACCTCCACCTCGTCGGGCGCAATGGCATGCACAAATACAACAACCAGGATCACGCCATGATGACTGCCATGTTGTGCGTGGAAAATATTTTGGCCGAGACGAAGCTTTACGATCTTTGGCAGGTCAATCAGGACGCCGAGTACCACGAGGCTGGAGCCGCGGCCGCCGAAGAGACAACCGGAACAGCACTCCGACTTGTCCCGACACGCGTGGTCGCCGCTCCCGAGCTTGCACCGGAAGGTTAAAATTGCAGCCGCGCTCTTTTCGGGGCTGACAGACCGCCGCTACACAGATTCCTCGAGAGGCGGGCAGGAGCAGAAGAGATTTCGGTCGCCGTAAACGTTATCGATCCTGGCGACAGCGGGCCAGAATTTGTGCTCGCGCGTCCACGGCGCGGGAAAAGCTGCTTGTTCGCGCGAGTAAGGCCGGTCCCATTTGTCCGAGGCGATTTGCCGAGCCGTATGCGGCGCGTTTTTCAAGATATTATTTTTTTGATCGGTTTTTCCATTCGCGATTGCTTCAATCTCTGCGTGGATCGAGATCAGCGCGTCACAAAAACGATCGAGCTCATGTTTTGGTTCGCTCTCGGTGGGTTCGACCATCATCGTTCCGGCCACGGGCCAGGAAATCGTCGGCGCGTGAAATCCATAATCCATCAAACGTTTTGCGACGTCCTCCACTTCGATTCCGGCATCCTTCCATTGCCGAAGATCGAGAATGCATTCATGCGCAACCAGACCATGCTTGCCTTTGAAAAGGACTGGAAAATACGGATCGAGCCGCTTTGCAATATAGTTTGCATTTAAGATCGCGATCTTAGTCGCTTCGGTTAATCCAGCTGGGCCCATCATGCGGATGTACATCCACGAAATCGTCAGAATACTCGCGCTGCCGTATGGTGCTGCCGCGACCGGCCCGACAAGTTTATTGAGATCGATGTCTCGATTCAGCGAAGCCGCCGCCGGCAAAAATGGGCCAAGATGTTTGGCAACGCCGATTGGTCCCACGCCTGGACCGCCCCCGCCATGAGGAATGCAAAACGTCTTGTGCAAATTTAAATGGCAAACATCTGCGCCGTAATCGCCGGGACGGCACAGCCCGACCTGCGCGTTCATGTTCGCCCCGTCCATATAAACCTGGCCGCCGTGCGCGTGCACGACTTCGCAAATCTCGCGAATAGTGGTTTCGAAAACGCCATGCGTCGAAGGGTATGTCACCATTAATCCGGCGAGATCGCGTGCATGCTCATCTGCTTTTGCGCGCAGATCGGCAAGATCGATATCGCCATCTTTCAAACACGCAACCGAGAGAACTTTAAAACCGGCCATCACTGCGCTGGCGGGATTTGTTCCGTGCGCCGAGGTAGGGATGAGACAGATATTACGATGAGCCTCGCCGCGCGACGCGTGATACTCGCGGATCGCGAGCAGCCCGGCGAATTCTCCTTGCGATCCAGCATTGGGCTGCAATGAAACGGCGGCAAAGCCTGAAATTTCGGCGAGCCATTCTTCCAATTGCTTGCAAATCTCCGTGTAACCGGTGGTCTGATCACTCGGTGCAAACGCATGCAACTTGGAGATTTCCGGCCATGAAATCGGAAACATTTCCGCGGTCGCATTCAATTTCATCGTGCACGAGCCGAGCGGAATCATTGAAGTGGTTAGGGACAGATCGCGCGATTCGAGTTTTTTAAGATAACGCAGCATTTCTGTCTCGGTATCGTGCGTGTTGAAGATAGGATGCGTCAGGAAATCGGAATTGCGGATTGCGGATTGCGGAATGCGAATTGGCGGTTCGCCGAGATCATCATCAGCAAAATCGCGGACGTGAGTGCCACGGAAGATCGACATTAACAACTCGATGTCATGACTGGTTGTCGTTTCATCGAATGAGATGCCGACGGCGCGTGGCCCGAACGTCCGCAAATTGCAGCCCGCTTTTTCCGCATGCTCAATGATCGTGCTGCTCGATTCGACCTCGACGCCGATCGTGTCGAAAAAGTTCTCATGCATAACGGTAAGACCAAGAGCACGCAGACCTTGTGCGAGCTGGCTGGTCAGGCGATGAACGCGTTCGGCGATTGCGCGAAGACCGTGCGGTCCATGATAAACCGCGTACATCGAAGCGATGACCGCGAGTAGCACCTGCGCCGTGCAAATATTGCTGGTAGCTTTATCGCGTCGAATATGTTGCTCCCGCGTTTGCAATGCGAGGCGGTAAGCTGACCGGCCTTCAGCATCGTGCGAGACACCGACCAGCCGCCCAGGCATGTGACGTTTATATTCGTTACGGGTGGCAAAGTACGCGGCGTGTGGTCCGCCAAATCCGAGGGGCACACCGAAGCGCTGCGTGTTCCCGATCGTGACGTCGGCGCCAAATTCGCCCGGTGGTTTCAATAATGTTAACGCCAGGATATCCGCTGCGACCACGGCGAGCGCGCTCGCCTCATGCGCTTGCCTGACAAACTCAGTGTAATCGTAAATCGCGCCGTCTGTGGCGGGATAGTGGATAAGCGCGCCAAAAACGGTTTTGTCGAATTTGAACTGCGAAAAATTGTCGATCTTGATCTCGATGCTGAGCGGCTTCGCGCGGGTGCGAACGACTTCAATGGTTTGCGGATGACAATCGTCCGCGACAAAGAAAACCTGCCGATTTGGAACGACCGCATGACAAAGCGCCATTGCTTCGGCAGCGGCGGTGGCTTCATCGAGAAGAGACGCATTCGCAACATCGAGCATGGTAAGATCGACAATCATCGACTGAAAATTGAGCAGCGCTTCTAGTCGGCCTTGAGCGA
>WNGG01020226.1_pt1 | contig 12766 bp, 9 predicted proteins | sample 5400661 | NCBI WGS metagenome assembly WNGG01 (sample SAMN13153372, study PRJNA577476) | soil metagenome | isolation source: 100 cm soil or saprolite under Garry oak tree replicate 1 | place: USA:California | collected 2016-06-15 | reverse complement strand
GGATCCGTCGGCGCCGCTGCCATCCAAGCTGCTGTTCCTCGACGGCGTGCGGCGCATCGACGCCTGGATCTGGGTACACCGCCGCGATGGCAACGGCGCCAGCTACGGAAGCAACGGCAACGGTCTGCAGCCGGCGCCGGGCATCGCGGCCTCATTCGCCGCGGGCCTGGTGTGCTGCGACGGCGTGGCTCGCGTCGCCGAGGTCACCGTCGAACGGGGCCTGTTCACCGCGACCGCCGAAGCGGCTGACATCGCCACCGCGCATGCCCGCTACATCGCCCGGCGGGCAGACCGCGGTGGCCTCGACAAGCTGTCGCTCGCGCTACAGCGGCGGCTCACGGAAACAGAAGTGCAGCTTGCTCTGCTGTTTCGGGCACAGCACCCCAGTGGAGACGACCTGCTCCTCGTGGATGGCCCACTGCGCGGCCGCACCCATCTCGACCGAACCATCGGCTACATCAAGACCCACCACATCTCCTACCTGCCCGCCGCGCAAGCCGCCGTTGTCGCGGCCCTTTCCCCAGGCCAGCGCTGCCCCGTATTCACGATGGGCACGTCTTGGCGGCGCCACTCGTGGTATCTGCGGCTGCCCGGTGCCCAGGGCGCACCCTGGTCCGGGGTCGTCCGCCTGGAATGCTCCGCCGACCTTGCGCCCGCGGACGCCACCCGGCTCGCTGACCAGGCAGCCCGGCTGCTCCCGCCGCTCGCGAGTTCCCCGCATAAAGACGCGCGTGCCCCTCAAAATCTCGTTCCCATCGGCGGGCTCGAACGCGAGCTACGGCACCGGCTCGGCGACCGCGAACTGCTATACCGCGCCCTCCGCGCCGCCGCCTTCAGATGATCACCGGATGGCCCGAAGTCATCATGACCCCGGACCCTGAATTTGCGGCATCGCGCAGGATGGGACCGCCTTCATGATCGCGGAACCTTTTCCGGGAATGGACTGGAAAAGGTTCCGTGATCATGAAGGCGGGCATGGCGCCGGGGTGGGAACGCGTCCGTTAAGACCCCGGGCGACGCGGCGGGTTGGTGACCAGGTGGGTGAGCGCGTCGGTGACCGCCTCGGTCACGGTCGCGTGGTCAAGGCCGAGCCGGTGAGCCAGGCGCGCGACCTGGCGGGCGACATGCGCCGGCGGCATCGCGGCGATGACAGGAGCGGCGGTGCGCAGGGCGTTGAACTGCCCCTCGGGATAACGGAGCCACCGGCTCCAGCCATCGACCGCCGCATCAACGACTAAGTCGGCGAGCGGACGGGTGTTCTCGGCCAGCGTGCGGGCGAGGGCGGCGGGGCCCTGGTCGCGCAGGAGATCGGCTGGGTCCCGCCCGGCGGGTAAGACGCCGGCCATCAGTGCGTCGGTGATACCACTGAGCAGGTGATAGGCGGCGACGGCGGCCTTCCGCCCGGCCCGGTCATGGTCGAAGGCCACGAGCACGCCGACGGCTGCGAGGTTGCAAAACCGGCCAAGAGCCGCGATCTGCTCTCTGGTCAGGGCCGTTCCGCACGGCGCAACGCCAGCGAACCGGCCAGCACCGGTGACCGCCATCACGTCCAACGGCCCTTCGACGATGACCGGCCGGGCACCCTCGGCGAGCAGCCTGCGCGCCTCCCACAGCCCGAACAGCACCGCGCGCTTCGAGTACATCTCGGTGCGTCGGCTGTTGAGGTACTTGGGTATATCCGGCCCGGCGCGGGCGTGTGCGCGGCCAATGAAGGCGACGATCGCGCCGTGGCTGCCGCGGATCGGCAGCATCACACGGTCACGGAAGGTGTCGATGAGGGTGCCGCGCCAGGACCGGTGGGCCAGCCCCGCAGCCTCAATGACAGCTTCGGAGTAGCCGAGCGCTAGCAAATGGTTGGTGAGCGCCACCCGGCCGACTGGTGCGTACCCAGCTTGCCAGCGCTCCTGCGCGACGGCGTCGAGACCTCGGTCGGCGAGGTAGCCAGGTACCCAGCTTTCGCGCAGCCGTCGGCGGAAGAATCGCGCAGCAGCCCGGTGAACGCGGACGAGTTGCTCGGCTGGCACCAGCGGACCCGTCGTGCGCACCGTGTCACTGGCGGCTCGCCGGCGGGTTCGGCCGGGTGCGCGCGCGGGCGCCGCATGTGCGAAGCCAGCCCAGTCCAGCCAGCGCACCCAGTCCTGGCCACTGCGCAACAGAAATCAGCTCCACGGGTATCGCTGGCGATGGTGCACGGTCTTACAGCTGACAAACTAATTTTTTCATTATTACTATCGAAAAACAATACTGAGCTGGCCGCGCGCGGGTTGCGTGACGTGCTAGGCCCCGTTTGGCGGCTACGTCGCCAGTTGCCCGGTCTGCAGGGCTGAGGACCGCGCGGCGATGAACTCTAGGCGGAGAGCTTTCTTGTCGATCTTGCCCAGCGCTGTCCAGGGCAGGGTGCGGACGAAGGTGAACCCTTGCGGCTCATATACCGAGCCCAGTTCATCGACCACCCGCTTAGACAGCTCTGCCACGTCAAGGACCACGCCTGGCTCGGGGATCACGAACACGTGGACGGCTTCGCCCCACCGGTCATCGGGCACGCCGACCGCGGCCGCCTGCTGCACCCCTGCGACGGTCGCGAGGAAATCGTCGAGTAGCCGCGAGTAGACGTTGTCTGAACCACGACCAGTGACGATGACATCCTTGGAGCGGTCCACGAGGTAGAGGTAGCCATCAGCGTCGGTGTATCCGATATCGCCTGTACACAGCCAGCCATCCTTCAGCGCCTCGCGGGTGCGCTCGGGGTCGCGCCAGTACTCGGTCATCACCATCAAGCCGCGGACGTGTACTTCGCCGACTTCCCCAGCAGGGACAGCGGTGCCCTGCTCGTCCCGGACCTCCACCTCCATGCTGGGCAAGGGCCGACCGCAGGAGCGGAGTATGTCTGGCTGATCCGGGTCGTGCTCGTCCGGCTCCAGCGTGGTGATGAACGGCGCCTCGGTCAGCCCGTAGGACTGGCGCAACACCGGGCCGAACCGTTCGATCGCCTGGCGCAACCGGGTCGGCGCGATGGGCGCGCCGCCATAGAAGATCCCGGTCAACGTTGAGGAGCCGCGCTTGGGGCACGCGCGGTGATCAAGCATCTCGTAGAGCATCGGCGGGTCAGCGCGATTCCTGTGATGCGCTCACGCTCGATCGTGGCCAGGGTCTCGCCCGCGTCGAAGTCGTCGTTGAGCACCATGGTCAGGCCGCTCAGCAGGCCGGTAAGTGTGGACACATGACCGCTGCTGTGCGTCACGAGCGTACACACAAGGAAGCGCTGCTGCCCGGGGCTATCCGCAGCGCGCCGGCCGGCGGCTAAGGCGATCACGTCGTAGTACAGGTGGCGGTGGGTTACAAGTTTTGAGCGACCGGTGGTGCCTCCGGTGTAAAGGACGCTGACGATGTCCTGCTGGCTAATCTCCACCCTGGGAAGAACCGGAGGGGCCTGCTCCATCAGCGGTAGCAGGTCGGTTCCCGTCGCGGAAGGTCCGAGCGAGAAGACGTCGTCCACCCGCACCTGGCCAGCGAGTTCGTCAGCTCGCCTGCCGAATTCGGGATCGAATACGAAGGCTTTCGCGTCGGCCTGGTCGATGAATGCCCTCAGCTCACCCTGGCCGGGCTCGGGGATCACGAAGACGAGCCTGCAGCCGATCAGGTGATCGGTCGCCCCACAGCTCTCGGATCATGGCGGCAGTGGGGACCGTCTGATTGGTGTGCAGCAGGACAAGTGCCAGCACCGAGCGGAGCTTGGGCGCGCTGGGACTCGCGGTGCGATCACCGCAGGTCAGCGTGAGCGGTCCAAGCACGCGGATTTCCAGGCTGCCGCTGACCAGATCAGCGCCCCGGTTCGTGGCGGTGACTCCTACCGCGACCGGTTGATGGAGGCGGGCTCGTCCGGCGCGGTATCTGGAGATCCGTGGCTGGCTCACACACACAGCCTGTGCGCACCGTGCCCGCGCGAGCATCAGGGAAACCCCGCGTTTCGCGCAGAAGGCTGCACACGACTGAGGCGGACGTGGCACGGCGTCGCTCAAGCGTTTTGCAGCCAAAGCTCAGGCGCGGCGCCATAACGTGAACGGGGATCTCTTTGAATGGGCCGACCGGTTACGTGACGGGCGCCACGAGAGCGAAGGAACGGCGCCACGAGAGCGAAGGAGAAGGCCTGTGAGCGCCAAGAAGATCCGCGCCGCACTCGCCGCCGACCCCGATCTCGGCGCGGGGAACGTGCTGCTGAAACTTCGAGAGCACGGTGCGACGCTGGACGGGCCCGGGATGACCTTCGACGTCGCTGTCGATGGTCACCCGGCATGGACTCCACTGGCGCTGGGCGCCCTGGAGGAACGGGTCGCCGCACGCGCCGCGTGGCTGCACCAACGCGGGATCAGGCCGCGGGACCCGGTCGCGGTCTACGCTACGTCGTCGGCCGACTGCCTGCTCAACTTCATGGCCCTCAACTGGCTGGGCGCGATCCCGGCGCTGATGAACGGCAGCATGCCCGCCCCGACCGCCGCCGAGTTCATCCGGCGGCTGCGGGGCGTTGGCGTGCTCACCGACGTCGCACACCGTGAGTTGCTCGACGGCCACGATCTCGGTGCACCGATCCTCGCCGACGTTCGCGAGGTCGGTACCGGTGATCCTGCCCGGGCGCCCAAACACCACCGGCACCACGCCGACGACCCGATCGCAATCACTCACTCCTCGGGTACAACCCGCATGCCCGCGGCCGTGGTGCATTCACACGCGAGCCTTTTCGCGGCGATCCGCTCGGTCCGCCTTACCGAGCCAAAGCCGCATGGCGAGGTGCGAGTACTGTCCGTCCTGCCCGCCGCGCATGCCGCGGGCATCATTACCGTGAATGAAGCTCTCTGCAACCGTTACGAGCTGCTTTACCTCTCGGCGCAGGGCGGTGCGTTCCGTACCAGCGGTTCTGCGGTGCTCGACGCCATCGAACGGTGGCGCCCGACGTGGGTGTTCGGGTTCGCGGTGACGTGGGCAGAACTGGCTCGCTTCGACCTGACCAAGCGCGATCTTAATTCGGTGAACCTCTGGTTCAACACCGGTGATTGCGCGCACGAAGCCCACATCCGCCGGCTCGTCGCCGTCGGCAACCATCCCGCCTACACGCCGGAGGGTGTGGTCAGCGCGCCTGGCTCCAGGTTCAGCGACGGCATCGGCTCCACTGAGATGGGGCACTCTGCGTTCCACATCATCCACCGGCCGGGCAGCAACCGATACGGCCGCTGTGTCGGTAAGCCATGGGCCTTCGCGGACGTCGCGCTGCTCGATCTTGACACCGGTGCGGAGGTGCCGGTCGGCCATGTCGGGCACGTGGCGCTGAAGTCCCCGACGCTGGCGCTGGGATATTGGAACGATTCGGTAAATACCTACAGGACCCGGTTGGGTGGCTACTACCTGACGGGCGACCTGATGTACAGGGACTCCGACGGCTACTACTACCACGTCGACAGGGCCGTTGATGCGGTCGACCTCGGCGGCGGAAACTGGCTTTACACGGCCTTGGCGGAGGAACGCATCCTTGCCCGGTGCCTGGACGTGCGCGACTGTGCAGTGCTCGCGCGGGCGCAGGACGGCAAGGTGGCGACCGACGTGCTCCTCATGCTTGACGCCCATGCCGACCCCGACGCCGACCGCAGCGAGGTAGTCGCAGCGACGCTCGGTCCTGCGGCTGCCGCGACGCTTCGGCGCATCGTGGCCGTTTCCGACGACAACATCGTGGTCGGGCCAACCGGCAAGGTGCGCAAGTTCCTGATGCGCCAACGCGACTTCGCAGGTACCAGATAAGAGCTGCTGCCCGGCTGCCGCAGCCGTTCGGGAAACTCGGCGCTGACCTCGCCGGTGCAGGGCTCCTCTCACCGCGGCCGCCGCGATTGATCCAGCCCACGCCCGCCCCGCACGTCGTGGTTGTGCCCGGCTGCGGCAGCCGTTCGGAAAATTCGGCGCTGGCGCAGGGTTCCTCTCGCTGCGGCAGATGCGCTGGATGGCTTGGGTAGCGGGGCGTACGCAGGGCCCTGGCCGCGTGACGCGCAGGCACCGTTGTTTGGGGATCCGCGCCCGCGCGGAGCCGCGCGGCCCGATGCCCGGCTCGCGCTCCCGGTTCGGTACCAAGCGCTTCATGATCACGGAACCTTTTCCGCGAATATCCCGGAAAAGGTTCCGTGATCATGAGAGTGGCCCGGTGTAGGAATGTCTAATCGAACCCCTGCCGCTGACGCCACTTCTTTACCAGATACGCGGAGAAGAGGTCGTCGGGATCACGGAAATCGCACACATAAATCCGCGCGGCGGCCGCCTGGCGATGGGCGTTGACTTCGTATTGCTGTTATAGCTGAACATGCCCCTAAATCGTTATCGCGCTCGATATCGAAACGCTGGGGCTTACGGCTTCTTTGCCGCCTTGGACCGCACCAAGCTCGCCCCGATTGAAAGGTCGCGCAGACGGGGTCGCTTTGCAGTCCTGTGACTCACCAGGAAGTACCAGATCCGAAGGATTAGAGTCAGGCCATGTCCGTACCGCTTCGAGAAACGCTTTGACAATTGTCTCACGCCGATGTCCGGCAGCCAGCTCTTCGCGCAGCACCCGCAGGACACCGTTGAACTCATTTAGCTCGGCATGTGGAATAGTCACTGAGGCGTCGTGAGGACCCATGGGAAAGTACAGTTCGAGATCGAGATCATCCGGCGTAGCAACAAGATGCCGGTCAAGAAACAATGTGTCGTTACCAAGCTCCGCGGCCGGTGCCTATGACCTGCTCCTCGATCAAACAGGGGGTTCCGAACAGGTTCTTCCGGCTGGTTACGGTTGAGAACGTGTCGATCATCACATCGACCAGATGGTAAGCGTCACTGGTCGCCTCTACTATGCGGAGCATGGTCCACAACCTGTCAGGTAGCTACCAGTACCACCAGGCAGGAGCCACAGCGTCCGAGCCTTCCTAGGCGCGCCTCCCACGCCGATAGACGATACCGGTCTAGAGTACCGGTCGCATATACCGGGCCCTGGAGGGTCAACGTGAACAATGCTCAGCTTGGGTACTTCCCAATAAATACCGTCACCGAGGGCGACTGCCGCAAGCTCGTCCCCGAGCTACCTGACGAGAGCATCGACATTGTGATCACGAGCCCTCCTTACTGGGGTCAGCGAATGTCATATGGCAATGGCGTTGAATCAGACCCACGGCGGTACATCGCTGAGCTTGCGGAGATATTTACCGATCTGCTGCCCAAGGTAAAACAGCAGGGCGTGCTGTGGATCAATATCGGTGACGCGTACAACACGCCGGTCAACTGGCGGCTCGGAGATCATTCGTATAGCACGCTTGGCCCACACGGAACTGGGCTAGACCCAGAGAATTCCGCTTATACCAAGCCGCGACACAAGCGACGGGCCTTTATCGACAAAAATGCGCCCTGGCTGCAATACGGCAACCTGCTGGCTCTACCATATAGACTTGTTATCGCATTGAGCGATGCGGGCTGGCTTTTTCGCGGTGAGGTCATTTGGCGAAAAAAGAATCCGATGCCGGAGGGTAAATGCCGCCGACCGCATAGACAACATGAGGCCGTCTACCTTTTTACCCGTACCGAGCGCCACTCCTTCCGCACGCTTCCACCAGTCGGCTCCGTTTGGGAGTTTGGTAACGAAAAAATCGACGGGGCCAAACACTTCTCGCGCTTTCCTGAAGAGCTTCCGCGGCGGTGCATCTTTGCCTATGGGAAGACCGGAGGCGACGTCGTCGTGCTCGATCCATTCAGTGGTTCGGGGACAACTGGGGTCGCCGCGATCCGTATGGGGTGTCGCTACATAGGTTTCGAAATAGACAGAGACCAAGTTGACGCATCTAACGAGCGAATCCGGACCGTCGTCCAGCGCTTGTAGTCTGCAAGTGAGTGTTTGATAAATGGATGCGCAGGTACCCTGTGTCCCAAACCGGCAACCTGAGCCACTGCGCCCCAAGCCGGCCACCTCGGCCACTGCGCCCCAAACCGGTTACCTGAGCCGCTGCGCCCCAAGCCGGCCACCTCGGCCACTGCGGCCCAAACCGGTTACCTGAGCCGCTGCAGCGTCGCCGCCAGTTGAGGCCGGCACCATGGTGGCCGCCGGCGCATTGGGAATAGGCCAACAGAGTCCAGAATGTCGTTACCGGCCGGTATTTGAGGGGGTGGCACAACACTCTGGCGTACAAAGTCGTCGCAGCGGGCCCCGGCGCCGCCAGACAGGTGACCTTGGCGCAGCCAGGACAACCACAACCAAGCCGTGAACCTTCGGTCAACTGAGGGCCACGCATCACAAGCCACGGTAGTCTCACGGCAATGCCAGCGGGGTGCCGGACGAGCGCCTGATCGGTGACGTCGACGGCGCAGCGCAGTAACTGCGGTCGCTTACCTCATCCATGCCAGACGCACGTGGCGGGTGTGACAGGACGCGCGGCCGTTATGGATCATGGGTTTGCCAGGTAGCCCCTTGCGGCCTGTCCGCGAGCGCGGTGGCGCGCTAGCATCACCGATCAATGGGAACGATCCGGGTCGCGCTGGCCGAGGACAACGTGCTGCTCCGGGAGGGTGTCTCCCGGCTTGTCGCCGCGAACGAAGGATTCGATCTTGTCGGGACGGCCTCCGACTTGCCGCAGTTGCTCGCGTTGGTAGGTGAGCAGCTACCCGACGTGGTGATCACTGATATACGGATGCCGCCCACGGGAACCGATGAGGGAATCCAGGCGGCGGCCTGGCTGCGGGACAAGCACCCAGGCATCGGAGTGGTTGTGCTGAGCCAGTACACAGCTCCGAGGTACGCCATGGCTTTGCTGGAGCACGGCTCGGCCGGCCGCGCCTATTTGCTCAAGGAGCGGGTGGCCAGCATCGATGAGCTGGCGAGGGCAATCCGCGCGGTCGCGCGCGGCGGATCGGTGATCGACCCGCTCGTCGTTGATGAGCTGGTGCGGTCGCGGGCGCGCGACCACGCCTCGAGCATGTCGCTGCTGACCCCGAGGGAGTCTGAGATCCTGGCCGAGATGGCGCAGGGTAAGAGCAATGCCGCGATCGCTTCCGCGCTGAGCGTCTCCGAGCGCGCGGTCGAGAAGCACACCAATTCGATCTTCTCAAAGCTTGGGTTGAGCGAGGAGAGGGACCTCAACAGGCGGGTGAAGGCCGTCCTGCTTTACCTCAGCGAGGTGCAACGCTGACCGCGGGGCGTGTGGCGCGGGGAGGCTGACCACACTGTGGTGAGGGTGGCAGCACCCTCCGCAGGCGTGACGGGCGGTGCGAAGCTGGAGTCATGACCACCCCGCATGCTGTGGTCGTTGTTGACGACCAGGCGCCGTTCCGGTTGGCCGCCAAGGCGGTGCTTCGCCGGCTCGCCTGTTTCGAGCTCGCGGGAGAAGCGTCCAGCGGACCCGAAGCGATCGAGCTGGTTGATGCCCTCAGGCCGGCACTGGTGTTGATGGACATCAACATGCCGGACATGAGCGGGATCGAGGCGACGCGCCGGATCGTTTCCGCCCACCCTGAGGTCGTGGTGTTTCTCTGCTCGACCTACGACGTGGAGGATCTCCCCGCCGACGCGTCAGACAGCGGGGCGAGCGCGTACGTCAACAAGGAGCGGTTCGGCGCTGAGACGCTGCGCCAGCTCTGGGCGAACCGGGACTCCGGCTCCTTCGCGACGGCCTGAGCACTGCAAGGCCAGCTGAGGCCCGCTGTAAGGCCAGCTGAGCCCGGCCGCAAGGTCGGCTGAGCCGCGCCGCGGCCCGCACGGGGCTCAGATGATCGGCACCGACCCGCTAACCTTCGATCCTTCCCCGGGCCGCGACTCCCAGCGCACGGTGCCACCGATAGCGCCGAGCCGGTCCGCCATGTTGACAAAACCGTGGCCGGCACGCACCTTTTCTGGATCGAACCCCGGCCCGTCATCGCTCACCGAGAACAGCAGCCCGCCCGACTCCTCCCAGAGCCGCACGCGCGCCTCAGCCCCGCCTGCGTGCTTGGCCGCGTTCTGCAGGGCTTCCAGGCAGCAGAAGTACACGGCGGTCTCCACGCCGGGGGAATACCTGCCGATGCCATCGGCTGCCACCGTCACTGGCATGGCGGTGCGACCGGCGGCGGCGCGTAGCGCGTCAGCCAGCCCGCCGTCGGCAAGCAGCGCCGGGTAGATCCCGTGCGCAAGCTCGCGCAGCTCCCGGATGGTCAACTGCACGTCGTCGGCCATCTGGGCGAGGATCTCCGCACCTGCAGCCGGGTCGTCAGCGATGATGTCCCTGGCCAGGCGCAGGTTCACGGCCAGCGCCACCAGGTGCTGCTGCGCACCGTCGTGCAGATCGCGCTCTACCCGTCGGCGTTCCGCGTCGCCGCTTGCGACGATGCGTGCCCGCGACTCGCGCAGCTCGTCCGCCTGCTTGCGGAGCTCATCAAGTGTGGTCTGCAAAGCCGCATCAAGCTCAACATTATGGAACGCGAGCCCGGCCTGCCTGGTCAGTTCGCTCAGCACGCGATCGTCCTCATCGGCAAATGCGTCCGCCCCTGGCGGGCGTTCCACCACGATAAGCCCGAGCAGCTTACCCGCGTGGCTGATCGGAGCGACGCGCAGCTGAGCCTGCTCACGCCCGTCGAGAAGGGACGGCAGCCAGATCGACGCCCACGCGCTGCCAGATACACCTGCTCTGGTGACGACGGGCCGCTCACGTTCGGTGACAAGGATGGATCTGCTGCCCGCGTCCGGCACCGAGACGGTGCGTTCCAACACGTCGCCGGTCCCTGTGTAGATCTCGGCAGCGGTCAGCCCCATCGACTTGCGCAGCGATTCAGCGAGCTGGAGCAGGATCTCGTCCATGGCGACGGCCCGGGTCATTCTGCCGCCGAAGGTGCGGAGCACCTCGTCGGGTGCTTCGCGTGCCCCGTACACGAAGCGGGTCGCAGAGGCGATGAACCGGTCCCTCGCCGGAATGTAGCCGATCGCAGCCACCGCCGCCGCGAGCATGGACAGCCCCAGCATCTCGCGGTCCGCGTCATTACCAGGCGCCCTGCCGAGGCCGAGCACGATGACCAGGTAGACGGCGGCGACAACAACGCTGAATCCAGCGGCCGACAGCACGTGCACCAGCAGGCGGCTGCCGTGTGGCGCGAGCAGAGGAATGTCACCGGCGATGAGGCCGAACGGCACCGCCACCGTCGCCCCGGCCGCCACCGCGGCGACCGGCCCCGGCCAGCCGACGAGCAGGTGCAGCACGGCGCTGATCAGGGCCACATCTGCGGCCGCGACCGCACCAATTGCCAGCCATTGCATCCGCTCCTTGTCGTGGCCCGGTGTGCGACCGACCGCGTGACCGGCCGCGCGTCCGGGTGCGCGGCCGGCCTCCGGCCCGGACGCCCGCGCGTAGCGGAGCCGGAGGGCCGGCAGGGCGCACAAGACGGCGAGCGGCCAGATCAGCGCCCCTGCCGCGACCGTGAATGGCCGGTGCGCCACCGCGAGCGCCAGCCCTGTCCCGAGTGCGGTCACGTACCCGAGGCTCACGCTGGCGCGTCTCGCCCGCCCGCCCAGCCGACCGTCCGGCATGGCAAGCAGGAAATGGAATGAGATCGCGATGACGAGCAGCGCGGTGACGGTGGCCACGGCGCGCGCAACCTCGTGCTGGCCCACCGGGGCCTCGCTGCCGAGGCGGGCGGCCGTCAGCGCGATCGCCGCCGCCAGCGCGCCCGACGCGACCTGCCACTGCGGGGTGCGTTCAGGCGCGCGGGCCGCGACCGCTCCCGTCAGCGCCCAGGCAAACGTGAGGCCGAAGGCGACCGCGGCGGCGGCAGAGATGCCGCCCGGTACGTAGGCCAGCCCGATCACCGCGACGACGGCCGCACCCGCGGGTCCGAGCACACCGGTCACAAGGCCGCGCAAGCGAGCCTCGCCACCATGCCCGATCACCCGCGCCGTCCCCGGCCCCCCCGGCGGCGGGCGATCCACCGTTAGCGGCCGATCCATGGTTAGCGGGCCTCAATGACAACCGGCGCGCCGCTTTGTGGCTCCGGCTTGGGCTGCAGGATCCGCCCGTCCCGCATCCGCACCACCCGCCTGGCTGCCGCGGCGACGCTCTCGTCGTGGGTGACCAGGACGATGGTCTGGCCAGCATCATGCAGCCGCCGCAGGAGTTCGATGACCTCGTTCCCGCCTTCGGAGTCGAGCGCCCCTGTCGGCTCGTCGGCCAGCAGCAGGGTGGGTTCGTTGGCCAGGGCACGAGCGATAGCCAGTCGTTGACGCTGGCCGCCCGAGAGCACCCCGGGGACGGCGGCGGCCTTGTCACCGATACCGAGCAAGTCGAGCAGGTCCCTGCCACGGCTCTCCGCTATCTTGCGCTTGCGGCCAGCGATGACCGCCGCCAGCGCCACGTTCTCGAGCACGGTCATGCCCTCAAGCAGGTTGAAGAACTGGAAGATGAGCCCGATGTGGCGGCGGCGCAGCCTTGCCAGGTCATCCTCGCTGCGCCCCGTCACCTCCTCGCCAGCGACGCTGATTTCCCCCTCGTCCGGGGTGTCGAGCCCAGCCACCAGGTTCAGCAGGGTGGACTTGCCGCAGCCCGAGGGGCCCATCAGGGCGAGGAACTCGCCTTCGCCGACGGTCAGGTCCACTCCGCGCAGCGCCCGGACAGGCGCGTTCTCGGCCTCGAAGGTCTTGCGTACGCCGCGCATGGTCAGCGCGGGAAGGCTCTGGTTCATCACGCCCCCGTTCGGGTGGTCAAATCAGTGACACTGCCAGTGCGGGCCGAACCGGCCGCGCCCCGGGCCG
>WNGG01040333.1_pt1 | contig 12769 bp, 14 predicted proteins | sample 5400661 | NCBI WGS metagenome assembly WNGG01 (sample SAMN13153372, study PRJNA577476) | soil metagenome | isolation source: 100 cm soil or saprolite under Garry oak tree replicate 1 | place: USA:California | collected 2016-06-15 | reverse complement strand
CTTTTGTTGATAGTCATTCCAGAATTCGCACAACCGTTGAGTGACCTCGCGCTCCCCAGATTCAGTGATGTTGTTCTCCTGAACCTGGAGCTCGGATTCGAACAAAGGTCGGTACTAAGCAGCTTGCGACAGCCCCTTGTCGCGCCTGCCGGCGATCAGGAAGAGCGCCGCACTATCCATGCGCTCTATGGCTTCCTTCATCCGCTGGGCTGCCAGAACGCTGCGATAGTTGTCTTTCAAAATCGTTTGAGAGTGCGAACCCAAGAAAGAAACCATCCATACGGAGAAGGCTGAAATGATCACCAGGATCAAAGCCATCGGAGCCTGAGCTAAGAGGAGTTTGGTTCGCAAGCTCATGCGGACTCCTCCTCTCCCTCGAAGGAGACGATATGCAGGTCGAAACCCGCCGCTTCTCTTACCAACCTAGCCATCACCGACTGTCCCAAGAGTTGGCGCCACCAGGACTTTCTGGTCCGGTCGATGACGATGTGGCCGACGCCGTGTGTACGCGCGAATTCGAGCAGCGCGGGAACCGGATCCTTGGCGCTGAGGCGAACCACTTCGGCGCCGAGCTCCCGCGCCTTTTGCTCGGTATCGATCAGGTGACGCTGTGCTTCGGCATCGATTCTGAGAGGGTTTTCTTTGGGAGTCTCGACGTAGACGACGTACCAATCGGTGTTGAGTCGTCCAGCCAGTCGCGACGCGCGCCGGAGCAGCATGGCGGAATGAGGCGTTCGCGAGGCAATGCAAACCATGACCCGCTCGCTCGCCACTGCCCGATGTGAATTTTCGTCCGAACGAGCTTGGGCGGACACCGTTCGATCGATGCTTTCGGCGACTTCGCGCAGCGCAATCTCTCGTAGCATCGAAAGTTTTTCAGGCTTGAAGAAGTGCTCCAACGCCCAATTAACCTTTTCCTGGCTGTAGATCTTGCCGGCCCGCAGCCGCTCGATCAGATCCTCCACTGCCAAATCAAGATTTACCACTTGGTCGGCCTGCTTCAGAAAAGAGTCGGGGATGGTTTCGCGGACAACCACGTCGGTCGCCTGCTTGACCAGATCGTTCAAGCTTTCCAAGTGCTGCACGTTGAATGCGCAGATGACATTTATTCCTGCCTCTAAAAGTTCGAGAACATCTTGATAACGTTTTCGATTCCGACTGCCGGGAATGTTTGTGTGCGCCAGCTCATCGACCACCGCCAACTGCGGATGACGCTTCAGCACGGCGTCGAGATCCATCTCCTCCACCGTCACACCCCGATAGTCCATTCGTCGTCGTGGAATAACCTCTAGCCCCTCCACAAGAGCCTCCGTCTCGGCGCGGCCGTGAGTCTCGATGAATGCCAGGACCACGTCCACACCCCGCTTCTTTAGCGCATGAGCCTCCTCCAACATTTGGTAGGTTTTACCCACGCCCGCAGCGGGGCCGATATAGACTTTGAGCCGGCCGCGCTTGGCGCGCTCGACCAGCTCGAGGAAATCTTCGGGACGTTTGCGGTCCAGTGCCATCAGGAGGTATCGCTCATAGCCAGTGGCTTAATGCGGCCATTGGCGATCAATATAGGATGCGGTTTTCAAGTTTGCCAGTAAGCTTCAAAGCAACTTCTCAGTATCAACCGGTATAACACCTTTCTTGGCAGTAAGTTGACGCTTGAGCCTACGGCGCGAGAAATACTCCTGCGCTCGCAGCGCTGTCTTTTGCTGTATCCTTTTTCTCTGAAACCGGCAGGGGAGCGGGGCGGCCAAACTGACGATCGAGCGCAAGGTTGACCAAGAGCACATTGACTCCGGGTTCGCCTAGAATGCCGAAGGTTCTTTCCTCGACATTGGCCTCTACAACGGCTTGCACTCTCTCCGGTGAAATTCCGCGTGCCTTGGCAACTCGCGGCACCTGCCAGAGCGCTCCTTGCGGTGAAAGATGCGGATCGAGCCCGCTCCCTGAAGCGGTCACGAGGTCGGCAGGAACAGGACTCGACGCGTCAGGATTTTCTTCCTTGAGCCGCTTAAGGTCTTCCTTTATACGGTCCTGCAACTTCTTCGATGTCGGGCCTAGATTAGAACCGGAAGAGGAAGTCGCGTCATAGCCCTTCTCCCCTGCCGCCGAAGGCCGTGGCTGAAGATACGCCGGATTAGCAAATCCTTGGGCGATCAGCTCCGAGCCGATCACTTGTCCCTTTTCGTCCGTAACCAGGCTGCCGTTTGCGCGCCAGGGAAACAGCACTTGAGCGAGACCGGTCATCACGAACGGATAGAGTAGTCCGGTCAAGACAAGAGTGACGATCGTAGTCCGCAAAGCGATGATCATAGTTTTCATATATGACTCCTAGACAAGTCCGACGGCTTCCAAAACCAAATCGACGAGCTTGATACCGATAAACGGCGCGATGACCCCGCCGACGCCATAGATCAACAGAGAACGTGCCAGCAACGGGCCGGGGCCGATGGGGCGATACTGAACGCCGCGCAAAGCCAACGGGATGAGCAAAATAATAATGATCGCGTTGAATATTACCGCCGAAAGAATCGCGCTCTGCGGCGACGCCAGATGCATAATATTCAACGGTGCGATCTCCGGATAGACGCCCATGAACATCGCCGGAATGATCGCGAAATACTTGGCCACGTCGTTGGCGATGGAAAAGGTCGTGAGCACGCCGCGGGTCATCAGCATCTGCTTGCCGATCTCCACGACCTCCAAAAGTTTAGTTGGGTTGGAATCGAGATCGACCATGTTGCCGGCTTCCTTAGCCGCCTGTGTTCCTGTGTTCATGGCAACACCAACGTCAGCTTGGGCCAGCGCCGGCGCGTCATTTGTGCCGTCGCCTGTCATGGCTACAAGTTTTCCCTGCGCTTGCTCTTCCTTGATAAGACGCATCTTGGCTTCCGGAGTGGCCTCCGCTAGAAAGTCATCTACGCCGGCTTCCCGAGCGATCGCCGCGGCGGTGCGCGGGTTGTCGCCGGTAATCATCACCGTGCGAATGCCCATGGCACGGAAGCGCGCAAAGCGTTCTTTGATACCACCCTTCACCACGTCCTTTAAATGGATCACGCCGAGAACCTCGTTGCCCTCGGAAACCACCAGCGGTGTGCCTCCCGCATCGGCAATGCCGTGAGTGACGCCGTTGATTTGCGAGCTCACTGCGCCGCCCATCTCGCCGACGAAGCTGACAATCGCATCGACGGCACCTTTGCGGATGATGCGACCGTCTAAATCGCAACCGCTCATGCGTGTTTGGGCGCTGAACGGAATAAATTTTGCGCCAATGCTTTGCACGTCGCGACCGCGCAGTCCGTATTTCTCCTTCGCCAGCACGACGATCGAGCGGCCTTCAGGAGTTTCATCGGCAAGACTCGCGAGTTGGGCTGCGTCCGCGAGAGCTTCCGGACTCACGCCATCGACAGCGATAAACTCTGTGGCCATACGGTTGCCGAGCGTGATCGTGCCAGTCTTGTCGAGAAGCAAAGTGTCGACATCGCCGGCGGCTTCGACCGCGCGCCCGCTCATGGCGAGAACGTTTTTTCTAAGTAAACGATCGATGCCGGCGATGCCGATCGCCGAAAGAAGACCGCCGATGGTCGTGGGAATCAGGCAGACGAGCAGAGCGACGATCACGGTCACAGAAACGTTGGGCATGCCGGAGTAGAGCGCCATCGGCACGAGCGTCACGCAGGCGAAGAGAAACACGAGCGTAAGACCGGCGAGCAGAATATTAAGCGCGATCTCGTTGGGCGTCTTTTGTCGCTCCGCGCCTTCGACCAAAGCGATCATGCGATCGAGAAAAGATTCGCCCGGGCTTGCCGTGATGCGCACGACGATCCGATCGGACAACACTTTGGTGCCGCCGGTAACCGCCGAGCGGTCGCCGCCGCTTTCACGAATGACCGGGGCGGACTCGCCGGTAATCGCCGATTCATCGACCGATGCGATGCCTTGGATCACGTCGCCGTCGCCGGGGATAATTTCGCCGGCTTCGACCACGACGGTATCGCCTTTGCAGAGCGCCGACGCGGGCACCGTTTCTTCACGGCTCCCGTTGACCAAGCGTCGCGCGTTAGTCTCCTTGCGCATCTTGCGTAGCGTCGCCGCCTGGGCCTTACCGCGTCCTTCCGCGACCGCTTCGGCGAAGTTGGCGCGACCGCTTCGGCGAAGTTGGCGAAGACAACGGTGAACCACAACCAGAAACTGACGTTGAAGGTAAACCATAGCGGTTGAGATCCGGGTGTGGGAGCAAAAAGATCGCGCAGCAAGATCAAGCTTGTCAGCACGCTGCCGATCTCGACAACGAACATGACCGGGTTCTTGATCACGTGGCGCGGCGTGAGTTTGCGGAAACTGTCCCAAATCGCCGGCCGCATGATTTCAGGATCGAACAAAGAACGTTCTTTTAAGCGTGTGTCTGCCATGTTAGTAAACCTTTCCTGCTTGAGCCAAAAAGTGTTCAACGATCGGACCGAGTGCCAGCGCCGGGAAGAAAGTCAACGCCCCGACGATGATGATGACGCCGACGAGCAGCACGACGAAAAGTGATCCGTTGGTCGGGAAGGTGCCCAAGCTTTCCGGCACCGCTTTCTTACCGACGAGCGAGCCGGCCACCGCCATAGCGGGCACGATCATCAAGAAACGCCCAGCGAGCATCGTCAAACCGAGACTCACGTTAAACCAGGGCGTGTTTGCGTTCAGGCCGGCAAAGGCAGATCCGTTGTTTCCCGCGGCGCTGCTATAGGCGTAGAGAATTTCGCTGAGTCCGTGCGGTCCGGCGTTGTTCAGCGAGGAAACGCCGTACGGCGCGACCAGCGACCAGCCCGAGTAGTAAAGAATCAGCAGCGGGAAGATCAGCACATAGAGCATCGAGAGCTTGATCTCCCGGGATTCGATCTTTTTACCGAGATATTCCGGCGTGCGGCCGACCATCAACCCTGCAATGAAAACCGACAGGATGACATAAATCAGCATGGCGTAGAGTCCCGCACCGACGCCGCCGAAGACCAATTCGCCGAGTTGAATGTTGGCGAGCGGCACAAGTCCGCCGAGCGCGGTAAAACTATCGTGCATCGAATTGACCGCGCCACAGGACGTTGCCGTGGTGACAGTCGCAAACAGCGCAGAGTTGGCGATACCGAAACGCGCTTCTTTCCCTTCCCAGTTGCCTGCGCCTTGATCCACCGCCATACCGCGCATGAGCGGATTGCCTTGCGCTTCGCTGCGGTAGGCGACCCATACACCTACGATAAAAATCAACGCCATCGCGCCAAACAGCACCCAACCCTGCTTTTGATCCCGCGCCATGCGACCGTAGGTGTAGGTTAACGCCGCTGGGATGGAAAAAATCAGCAGCATCTCGATGAAGTTAGTCAGCGGATTGGCGCTCTCGAATGGATGGGCACTGTTGGCGTTGAAAAATCCGCCGCCGTTGGTGCCCAATTCCTTGATGATTTCCTGTGATGCTACCGGCCCCATCGCCAGGGTTTGCTTGACACCCTCCAGTGTCGCTATTTCGACATATGCCGAAAAGTTTTGAATGACTCCCTGCGAGACCAGCAGCAATGCGATCGGGATAGAGATAGGAATCAACACGTACACCGTGGCGCGCACGAGATCGACCCAGAAATTGCCCAGCGTCTTCGCCGCGCCGCCTTGTAAGCGATAGGTGATGCCGCGTGCTAACGCGAGTGCTATGCCGATGCCGATAGCAGCCGACATGAAATTATGCCAGGCGAGCCCCGCCATCTGCGTTAGATAGCTCATCGTCGATTCGCCGCTATAAGCCTGCCAGTTTGTATTTGTGGTAAAACTCGCCGCTGTGTTAAACGCCAAGTCTGGGGCGACCGGAGGAAAATTTTGCGGGTTGAGCGGCAGAACATCTTGCAGGCGTTCGATACCGTAGGTCACCAGCAAAGTGATCGCGCTGAACACGAGCATCGCTAGCGTATACTGCTTCCAGTCTTGCTGCTGCTTCGGATCAACGCCGCAAAGCTTGTAGAGCAACCGCTCGATCGCTCCGAACAGGCGCGGTAAAGGTTGCCGGTCCCCCTCGAAGACACGATACATGTAGCTGCCGAGCGGCTTGGTTATGGCGAAAATCATCGCCATATAGAGTAAGATTTGTATCCATCCATTTACCGTCATGACATCTCCCGTCTTCGCCCTAATGAAATATCTTTTAGTTTGTTTCGCATCGCCGCGAATTTCTTGCTCCTCAGTTAGAACTTCTCGGGCCATAGCAGCGCGTAGAGTAGGTACAACAAGACCGCCACCGACACGATAAAGCCAAGAATATATTCCAGTCCCATAGTTCCTCCTTACAGACGATCGCAGCCGCGGACATAGAGCCATGAGATGACAAAAAACACGACCGTGATGATGATGAATATAACGTCAGCCATTTGATCGCTCCTAAGAATCGAGTAATCTGCCAAATTGCTAACGCAAGCGGAATGCCAGCCTCTTCCCCGTAAAAAGATTGGTTTCTAAATGTTTTTGAGTGGCCGGTAGGATGCAATTTGCAAGAAGCGTTTAGTGAAGAGTTGCAAGATGCAAGCACGTGCAAAGGACGCGTGCCGTGCAGTGGCCAATGAGAACTTTTTTTAGCATCACTCTAAATCCTGATAGCCGGCGACGATACTCGCAATAACGGCTGTTTTATTTCGATCAAACGGTTGACGGTTTGCTTCGATTTAAGCTGGCATATTTTATGCGCCTCTAATTTATCGAGACGCGTCAAGGCCGCGAAGAAGGCAGAAGAACACATGCACTTGATGACGGCTGGTACTTTCGTCCGGTAACAACACAAAGGGAGAAATCCAATGACCCAATCGCAAGTTCATATTCTGGTCGTCGATGACGAGCGCAACATTCGCAATAATCTCGGCATGGTGTTGGAGGCTGAAGGGTACAAGGTGGATAAGGCCGGCAACGGCGATGACGCTCTCCTTCGTGTTAGAGAAGGTCGCTACGATATCGTCTTCGTCGATATTCAGATGCCCAAAATGGATGGCCTGGAGCTACTCGGCTATCTAAGAGGTCTTAGACCCAAGATGCCGGTGGTCATGCTGACCGCCTATGGAACTGTTAGCCGAGGCGTCGAGGCAATGAAACTGGGAGCCGTAGACTTCCTTGAGAAGCCGTTCGATCCAAAGAACATCCTGGTGCTTTGCGAAGAAATCCTTCAGAGACAAAAGATCGGCATGAGCGGAACCGTCGATGAGCTTCTCCACCTGGCCGAGCTGGCCCGCGAGCGAAAGGCGTATGTGGAAGCCCGCGGGCACTTAAAGATGGCAATGATGCGCGACCTCACCCGGCCGGAGCCTTACTATCAGCTGGCCGAGCTTTCTGAGAGCGGCGGTAACTTACGCGAAGCGTTGCACTATTACTATATGGCTCTGGAGGCAAGACCTACGTTTGCGCCGGCGCGTGAAGCTCTCAAGCGGCTGGGACACCTCGATCCGAGGCCGGCGGCATAACGGCAAACCTATGTCTATCATCACCCTATCTCATGAAGCTTTCGGCGATGGTCGGGCGGTAGCAGCAATGAGCTGCCCTAAAGCGGCGACTCCCTATGAAAGGTATCTCACCCTTATAGACGTGATTTTATAGGGGGGGCGATCTCAACCCGAAGGAACAGCAAGGAAAGCTGCCGAGCTGTTCGTGAAGTGTCTTGAGAATGAAGGCATTAAGTGCATAGCCGAGTCGTAAATGAATGGCGGAGAGGGGGGGATTCGAACCCCCGATACCCTTATTAGGGGTACACACGATTTCCAGTCGTGCACCTTCAACCGCTCGGTCACCTCTCCCTAAGTATGAGTGATAAGCCAGGCGCTTCGAAACTACCATAAGTGTGATCAGCATTTCTACCAAGATAAGATCGGTTCTCCAACCGACCTGGATATTTCGTGTTAAATTGCCTTACACTTTCAAAACCTCACATCCAACGTTTCTCACCTGCTGCAAGTAGTTGTTTAGTCTTAACTTGTTTATCGACGGGCAGAACCCGCATGATCACTGTCGATGTAATGTAAAAACAGCTTACGTTCTTGCGAGATCTCTACAATCATTAATTTTTCGTAAGTCATTGAAATCCCATAACACTTAACAGTGGCATCTCAATTGCTCTCCAACTCCTCACACTACTATGAGGAAACTTCATGGACCAATTCTCCAACAAGGGATCTAGCTCGAGCAAAGTACGCGCGCTTCGCCGCACAACCAATCAACCCAGCACCGTTGGACCTTCCGACATGACATGGCCACCGATTGAATATAATGGAATGAAATTAATAGAGTGGAAGGATATTTGGGCCTCTCTCACCGTCGCTACGATCCGTGGCAACGGCGAGATGATCGAAGTATTTTACGACACGTTATTTAAGGAAGCCATTTTTGACGATCACGGCGCCTGGTCTTTAGATCTCCGGAAACGAAATTAAGAAGCGCTCCGTTGCCGCCGCACAGGTAAAATTAAAAAAATCAGCAACGCTCCGTTTAAGTCTCCCCCTTATACTTCACCCAACTCACAAGATCCGCTTCATCAGTCTTACCCGCTGTTCGGTTGTGGATGCAGCAGCCCAAGTAAGCGAGGAAACGAGTTGTCGTCGTCTTGCCAGCCTATAATGCAGCGCGCACTCTCGAAAAAACTGTGCAAGAGATCCCGACGGACATTGTCGATGAAATCCTGCTCATCGACGACAACAGCAAGGACGAAACCGTTAAGTTTGCGCAGCGGCTCGGCTTACGAGTATTTCTTCATGAAAAAAACTTCGGCTATGGGCGCAACCAAAAAACCTGCTACACGGAAGCGCTGCGTACGGGTGCCGACGTCATCGTCATGTTACACCCGGACTACCAGTATCAGCCACGCCTGGTTCTGCCGATGGCGGGGTTAATCGCCACGGGGCTGTACGATGTGGTCATTGCGTCGCGGATTCTAGGTGGCAAGGCACGCAGCGGCGGTATGCCGCTTTACAAATACATCGCCAATCGCGCACTGACGTTGATTCAAAACTTTCTCCTGGGGGCTAAATTGTCGGAATACCATTCTGGATATCGAGCATTCTCGCGCAACGTTTTACTCTCTCTGCCTTTATTGGTGAACTCGGACGATTTTGCCTTCGACAATGAAATTTTGGTCCAGGCGATTTATTTCGGCTACAGCGTTGGCGAGATCTCTTGCCCCACCCATTATTTTCCCGAGGCTTCCACGATCAACTTTCGGCGCAGTGTAAAGTATGGATTCGCTGTCCTTTGGACTTCGATTCGCTTTAAGCTCCAGAAATGGCACTTAGGAAAATTTCGAATTTTTGACATTCACGCACACGGCCTGCGGCAATATTACCAAGCTATAAATGGCGACCGGTGAAGCGGCTCTATTTACAAACCACAACCCAGCTCTTTGGTGCCGCTGATGGCTGGACGTTCGACGGCGGGTGCAACTACGAATCGACTGGGGAGTCAGCGATGGGCAAGGACCGTCTCAATCGAAACAGGTAATTGGCGGAGAGGGAGGGATTTGAACCCCCGTCACGGTTCCCCGTGAACGTGATTTCGAGTCACGCGCCTTCAACCGGGCTCGGCCACCTCTCCGCTGTTTGAACATGGCTTTTTTCGTGCCGCAGCCGGCGGAAAAAATCTGCTAGAAGAAATGCGCAGTCAGTAGCCATGACCCCGCCGGTGGCCGGGAGCCGATGATTGAGTCGCTCATCATCACAAAGCCGATACAAAGATTCCACAGCGCCAGCCTTTGGGTCCAAGCAGCCGAACACTAACCGGCGCATTCGCGCCTGTAATATTGCTCCGACACACATGATACACGGTTCGAGAGTCACATAAATATCGCAGTCGGTTAGTCTCCAGCTTTGAAGGCGACTGGAAGCTGCTTCAATGGCTAAGACTTCCGCATGACAGAGAGCATTTTGCCGTTCCTCTCTTCGGTTGCAGCCCCTGCCGATAACTTCCTGTTGCCAAACGACCACTGCCCCGACCGGCACTTCTCCCTTGGCCGCCGCTCCTTTCGCCTCCGCCAAGGCTAACTCCATGTAAAACTCGTCAGGCGCCGACGGATGCGCATGAGAATTATTCATAAAATCGTCGTCAACCATAACATAAATATTGGTCCAAACAAATTGATGCCGGCAATTTGAGATTCCGAACCGATGAGAAAAGCTCGAAAGTGAATTGAGCGAAAGGGTACTCGGAATTAAATCAGAAAAGCAGACGGTTTGTTCGAGAAAATTCCCCGGCGCATCCCCGGGCCAGCAAACGCGCCAGACCCGAATCAAGGATGCATGTATTCGATGGGCGGTGGCTCGATGTCCGTAACTGTATCCGTCACGCCTGAGACACCCTTGGCGATGCGCACGATCTCTTTTTCCAAATCTGGATCTGCAAGGATTCCGGAAATATAGACTCGTCCTCCGTCGCTCCGAACGTTGAGAATAACATTGCGCGTCCTGGCCGAGGTAATCAGGGCCGCCTGAACTCTCGCCGTGATTGTGAGATCGCCAAATGCCTTTTCAGAATCTGCCGTCGGCTGGAATTCCGCTCGGCTTGCTGTCTGGGTGATAAGATCAGCCGCCGTCTCCGGTGTAATACGCGACGTGTTAATAACCAAGTCGTAGCCAATGGGGTCCTGCCAATCGATATTGAAAAGCGCCCGGAGTCGGCGGCCACGAACGCGATCCAGCTCCTTTAGGAATTGGCGCGCATTAGTATTATCCAGTCCCCTGCGCGTTTTTACTTGTTCGATTCGATAGTCCATGGATGCGATAATCAACACCTTCAAAACGTGGCGAATTCCCGGGAAGAGCTCCTGGCCCGCTCGACCATGATAGACGATTCTACCGCCTTGAGCCACTTCGCACATGGCTGCTTGCAGCGTGATGCGATACAACCGCAAACTCTCTAGCCAACGTTCCCACCAGTGACCCTCGGTCTCCAAGACTTCGGTAAATTTCGCCTCGGGGATACCATAACGCTGGCTAGCTTCGATCAGCACTTCACGATTGATGGAACGGTAATTTAGATTGAGCGCAGTCTTTTGGGCGATCTCGCTGCCACCGGTGAATGCCGCATGAGAAACGGTTACAATCGACATAAGATGTAGCCTCCTTTCTCCCAACCCGACCCGAGTCTACAACGTACCTTCCTCATGATGAGCGTGCGCCGCGCCGCGACCACTACCCATCTTTGACCGCGCATTCTCCCACTGTTCGCAAGTCCCCGTCAAGGCTGCGTATTGAATCATCTAAAATGTAACCCAAGGAGGTATCGTTGACTCATTTAGAATGTAACCCACAGATGTTGGGGAATATCAGTCATCAGGGAGGGTTACAGTTTCATGAGTCGGAAATCCAAATGGGACTACCTCAAAGCAATTTATTTTCGCTACCAAAAAGTTTCCAAACCGTTCAGAGCTCGCATTCTCGACGAGTTCTGCCAGGTCTGCGGCTACAACCGCAAATACGCCATCCGGCTGCTCAGCGGCCCAGCCCCACAAAAACCCAAGACCTCCCCCAAAAGCCGTCGCCCTACTTACGGCGCCAAGATGATCTCGGCCTTGACGGCCATCTGGGAGGCTGCTGGCTATCCGTGCTCGACACGCCTCAAAGCGCTCCTGCCGTTGTGGCTGCCGTGGGCCATCAAGCGCTTGGCGATCTCGGCCGAAACCCACATGCAGCTCCTCTCAATCAGTCCCGCTACCATCGATCGGCGGCTCAAGCCCAAAAGGCGCCAACTCAAAAACAGACTCTACGGGCGCACCAAACCCGGCACCTTGCTCAAACACCATATTCCCATCAAAACCGACTCCTGGAACATCAAAACCCCAGGGTTTACCGAAACCGATCTGGTCTCTCACTCGGGCAACTCGGCTTCTGGCGAGTTCATTCACTCACTCAATGTCACCGACATTCACTCCACCTGGGTGGAAACCAGAGCGGTCATGGGCAAAAGTCAGATCGGGGTTCTCGATGCCATGCAGGACATTCAACAGACTTTGCCGTTTAACCTTCTGGGCATCGATTCCGATAACGGCTCAGAATTTATCAACTACCACCTCAAAACCTTCTGTGATCAAAACAAAATCCAATTCACCCGAGGGCGGCCTTACAAAAAGGACGACAACGCCCATATCGAACAAAAAAACTGGACCCACGTGCGCAAAATCTTCGGCTATGAGCGCTATGACTCCAAGCAGGCTTTGCAGGCCATGAACAATCTCTATCGAAACGAACTAAAAATCTTGCAAAACCTGTTTCTGCCTTCCATGAAGCTTTTAGAAAAAACTCGCATAGGCTCTAAGCTCAAACGCCGCTATGATAAACCCCAGACCCCTCTGGAGCGCCTGTTAAACTGCCCCCAGGCCGATCCTGCTAAGATCCAAGAGCTTAAAAACCTGCGCGACAGGACCAACCCCTTTGAGTTGGCCAAATGGATTGAGCAAAAACTTGGGCGTATCTATCAAATGGCTAACCATCGCATCAGTCCAACACTCAAACCCCCAGAGCCCAGTCCTCAACCGTTAACTCGCGCAGAACGACAAGCGCTCCTGGAGATCTCTGAACTCTTGGGCATCAAGGTGCACGTTGGAACCCAGAAAACTCCTCATCGCAGGGTTACATCTTAAATGACGCAATGAATCCCCACTCGGTTACATTCTTAAATGAGTTGACAGGCCTGGGTTAATTCCTGGATGTGTTGTTAGTCCCGAACCAGGTGCCAGCGCGAAAAAGGAATAGGCGCCAGGCCTGGTCTTAGCGGCAATAGCGCCTTGGTGGAT
>WNGG01019266.1_pt1 | contig 12769 bp, 10 predicted proteins | sample 5400661 | NCBI WGS metagenome assembly WNGG01 (sample SAMN13153372, study PRJNA577476) | soil metagenome | isolation source: 100 cm soil or saprolite under Garry oak tree replicate 1 | place: USA:California | collected 2016-06-15 | reverse complement strand
TATCCCAGATCGGCATACTCCTGCACGGAGATATCGTCGGCACCAGCGATGACGAGGAGGGGTACGCCGGGGACTGCTTTACGGAAAAACGCCAGGTCTTCCCTGGCGCGCACGCCACGGGGCATCACGGCGTCCACCCCGAGCTCTTTCAGTGTCAGGCCACGCCGCACTAACTCGTCACGACTCCCCTCGACCGCGCTAAAGGCATCGGTACGGCCAACGATCAGGAAGTCTGGATCACGGCGCGCCTGCAGAGCGTACGTCATGCGCTCGACGAACTCCTGCAAGGGCACAATGTGCTCCAGGCCCTTGTGATACGAGGCGCGTTTGGGATAGACCTGATCCTCGATGTGGATGCCCGCTATCCCAGCCGCCTCAAACTCACGCACGCAGCGCATCACGTGCAGAGGATCGCCATAGCCGGCGCCGGCATCGGCCAGCACCGGGAGATCCACGGCGTGCACGACCTTCTTGGCGACTTCAACCTGCTCGGTGAGCGTCAAGAGCGGCTCAGTAATGGCCGTGTGCGCGCCGGTCATGTAGCCGCCGGTGTATACGGCGGAAAACCCGAGCGCCTGCACCACGCGTGCCGACAGGGGGTCATAGGCACCGGGGGCAACAATGGTCTCACCACGTTGCAACTGCTCACGCAAGCTACTTTTTACTGATGGCATTGGTGTTCTCCTTTGCACAGAGAGCATGAGTTTGCTCCCTCTCCCTGCCCTCTCTCTGAGCCCTTAGTTATCGGCTCTTCGTTCCCCCAAGAATGGCAAATTTAGGGGTTGTTGTCCACGAAGGAGTTGGAGCACAGGTAAATGGCCTCTTCCTGCGAATCGCACAGCCAGGTCTGGACGAGGCTCAGTCCGGCGTCAGCCAGGACCTGGGGCATGACCTGGGGCGTGAAGCGGTTGGAGAAAAAGACCGCGAGGGACTCGCCAGGTGTAAAGTGAAAAGTTTCGTTGTACACCGTGAGTTGCATCTGGTGTTGGACTATGGCCTCAGCCCGGATTTGCCAGATGTGGCCATCCGGCAGCAGGAGGTGGGAGCGCACAGTGAGCTGTACTTGCGAAGCGGCAAAGCCCAGGCTGTCGAGCAGCCCAGCGTACCAGGCGCGCGCCAACGGATTGTCGTACTGGGGCAGAATGCGCGCCACTGCGTCGGCATAGAGGCCAGGGGAGAGATTGGCGGACAGGAGTAGCAGGTCGCCGGGGCGCATGAGACTTCTGACATACGGTAAAAAGGTCCGATATGCGAAGTTCGGGAGCATGCCAAAGCAGGCGAGTAACCGTCGGTGGGCTGGGGTTTCATGCTGTGACAGCCATGGCGTGAGAGCAGGTTCAACGTCAAGATCGACCACTAGGGGCGCTGTCGGCAGCGTCGGCAGGGCACTGTGGATACGCAGCAGCGTTTCCACGACCAGCGCTGCACTGGTGTCCATCGGGGTAAAGACCAGGGCTGGACAGTGGGGCGCAGCCTGCTGCAAGAACAGGGCGTCCTTGTTGCCACCGCCGCAGCCGAGACTAATATAGTGCAAGGCACTGAGGGATAAGGCCTGCAGTGCGGCCTGAAAGGCCTGGTCGTAAAGAGCCAGCAGTGCCGGCTCGGTGCGTGAGGGGGAATACGCCTGATGATAGGCCAGCCAGCGCTGCGCCTGGGCTGGCGACTCATAGAGCAATTTGCCTGGTAATTTGCGGGCGCCGAGCCCCTGACACACCTGCTCAGCCAGGCGCGCCGGGTACTGGGAATCATGAAACGTCAGCGTTACCGGCATAGCGGCAGGTGCCCTCCTGGCGCCAGCACTGGGAGGCGACCGCCACGGACGTCCTCGGCCAGCGCTTGCAGAAACAGCACCTGGCTACCGTGAAAGTGGTAGTGCGGATTGCGCACCCGGACCCAGGCAGCGAGGTCCTGGAGAGGATACCCCTGCACCAGATACGCCGCCATGAGCATGGTGGTGGTGCGTCCAATGCCAGCCAAACAGTGCGTTACCACCGTCTTGCCGGCCGCCAGGGAAGTTAGCAGGGTTTCGGCAAAGGCATACACCTGGTCGTAGGTTGGCGGTGAGATATCCTCGACTGGGACGTGGTAGACCTCGAAATCGTTGCGCAGCTCAGGGTGATCGAGTGGCTGCTCAAGGAGAGAAATCAGCACGCCAACGTTGTGTTGCTTGAGGAGGGCGACCTCGTGCTGCCGACGCTGGGCGCTGGTGGTGAGCCGGAGGGCCGGCTGCGCGTTATCGTCTATCCACGCTATGTCGTCAAAAATGCCAGTTTTGGCATGAATGCTCTGCAATACAGCCAGCAGCGCATCGCGGTCGTGCAAGCGGTTGAGCCGGTCTCTGGCCTCGTCAGGCCACAATCCGTAAAACGTCGCGGCCTTTGGTCCGTGCTGGTCGAGATAACGCCACAGGTCTGCCAGGGCCGATAGCGCGCCGTGCTGTTTGCCTAGCCAGCTCAACACCTCGCCTTCCTCAAATGGCAAATCGAACCAGTGGCAGCGGTTATACCCGAGCCGTCCCATACCGCCCACCCGTCCGTCGATGAACCACCAGAAGCTCCGCAGCTGACCCCGTAGTGGCATGTGCGCCTCCTCCATGCGCTTTCGGCCTAGTGTTGACCATAGTTGACCATATCTGTTTTGACGGCTGTTGTTCCCTGGCCCACTGGGAGAGGGAGGAGGCCCTGGAACTCGTCAGACAAACATTGGCGGACCACTAGTGCCGTTTCCCCTCTCACCCGAGTATATGCTCTCATTCTACTACACATTTGAGCAGTTCTGTAGAAAAACTCGCTTTTGCCTGGCGAGGCAATGTGCTATAAGGCTTCGCAGCATTCTGGGTCAGCACATTTTTGCATTTCCCCGAGGTATTGTGTCTATGCCGACAGACACGGTGATCGCTTCGCCAGGGCCCTCTGCCAGGGGCTGGCGGCGCGTGATCTTCGGGCTCTTTTGCGTCTCCGGCATCAGTGGCCTGCTCTACGAAGTGGCCTGGACGCGCATGCTACACCTATTGTTCGGCGATACAGTCCTGGCCACAAGTACCGTCCTGACCGCGTTCATGGCTGGCCTGGCACTGGGCAGTTGGTGGAGCGGCCGGCGCATCGACCACTGGCCGCAGGTCCTCGGTGTCTACGCTGGGCTGGAATTGGGTATCGGCCTCAGCGCAGTGCTGTTGCCACTGGTGTTGGAGGCTATCACACCCCTGTACATCTGGCTGCATCGTCAGTTCCACACCACCTTTGTCCTGTTGAGCCTGGTGCGCTTCTGCCTGGCGTTTGCCCTCCTCCTGATCCCGACCACCCTCATGGGAGCGACGTTGCCCGTATTGAGTCGCTACATCGTCCGGACCAACGCCACCCTGGGGTGGAGCGTTGGCGTGCTGTACGCGCTGAACACAGGCGGAGCCGTGCTGGGGTGTTTTGCTGCTGGCTATGTGCTGATCGGGAGCCTGGGCCTGTATCAGACCGTGGCGCTGGGGGCAGTGCTAAATCTGGGTATTGCTCTCGTGGTCTGGATAGGACGCCGCTGGGCCGGTGACGAACGACCGGTAGCGCCTGTACCGGCTGCAGCTCCTGTCCCACCAGCCCAGGGCACGCCCGCATACAGCGCCAGCGAGGTGCGCCTGGTGCTGTGGGGCTTTGCGTTGTCTGGCTTTACCGCCCTGGCCTATGAAGTCATCTGGACCCGCGCCCTGACGTTCTTTATTGGCAATTCCACCTACGCCTTCAGCGCCATGCTGACCACATTTCTGTGTGGTTTGGCCTGCGGCAGCCTGCTCTTAGCCCGCGTGAGTGATCGGCCGCGTCATCTGCTGTCGCTCCTGGGCGTGTTACAAGTGGGCATTGGCGTCTACGGCCTGCTCACCATTGTCATCCTTGCCTCTCTGTTTTACGGGCTCGACACCTGGTGGGAGGGTTTTAGTAGCGCCTATTGGGGCACATCAGTATGGCTCACCTTCGTCAAAACGTTTGTAGTAATCTTCCCCCCCACCTTGGCTATGGGGGGCACATTCCCGCTGGTCAGCAAAATTGTTGCGCGTGGACCACAGGACATTGGCCGCAAGCTCGGTGATATCTACGCCCTGAATACGCTCGGGGGCATCGCCGGTGCCTGGGTGGCCGGTTTCGTCGGCCTGGCGCTGCTCGGCATCCATACGAGCCTGGTCGTGACCGCGCTGCTGAACGCCGGGCTGGGGAGCGTCCTCCTGGCCTATGGGACCGGCAGACGCCGTCTCCGGCAGGGGCTGGTAGGTGCTGGGGTCCTGGGTCTGTGTATCGCGGTCACGACCCTCACACCCAGGTTGCGCTTTGCCGACATTGCCGGCGAGCCGGAGAAGGAGTTCCTGCACTACGAGGAAGACAGTGCCGGTGTCGTGAAGGTGGCCACCGATATCTATGAGCGCAAGCTTCTGAGCATCAATGGCTGGTCGGTGGCGGGCACAGGCACGCCCAACCCGGACGTGGCCTTGGTCAACGACTACCCCGAGGTCCAGAAAATGCTCGCGCATCTGCCCATGCTACTGCATCCCGCACCGCATCAGGGGCTGGTGATCGGCTTTGGCGCCGGCGGCACGTCGTGGTCGATGAGCCGCTACAATGAGCTAGAGCACCTGGATATCGTTGAGTTCGTGCCGGGGGTGATCCGGGCGGCCCGCTTCTTCCCAGAAGTGAACCACAACGTGCTGGCTGACCCGCGCCTGCGGGTGATCATCGACGATGGGCGCAATTATCTGCTGGTGACTCCGCAGCACTACGATGTCATCTCAGTCGACACGCTGGATCCCAAGCACGCTGGCAATGGCAATCTGTACACCGAGGAGTTTTATATACTCAGCAAACGGGCGCTGAAGCCAGACGGTATCTTCGTGCAATGGCTGCCGTATCACCAGGTCGACAACGTGAATTTAAAGCTCATCGCCCGCACCTTCCAGCACGTCTATCCTCACGCCACCCTATGGCTGAACCGTTTTAAGGGCTACTCATTGCTTGTAGGAACGCTAGAACCATTGCGCATCGACGTAGCGCTCCTGGAGCAGCGCTTGCGCCAGCCATCCGTGCAGGGCGACCTGGCTGAGGTATACGTCGCCACCCCCTGGCAGTTTCTGGAGAGTTTTACCATGCGTGCCGACACGCTGCGTCGGTACACGGCTGAGGAGGCGCGCCTGAATAGCTATAACCACCCGTATGTGGAATTTTACGGCATGGCCTGGCATGACCCGGTGGACGAGAACCTCGCCGAGTTAGCCTGGTTTGCCGATGACGTCACCCCCCTGCTGGCGTTCAACGGCGACTACACGCCAGAGCAACAGCTGGCCATCGAGCAGCGTGAGGGGATCAAGTTTGCCCTCGGCATTGCCGCCCGCCACAAGCAGCAAGCGCTTGCAGCGCTGGAACGCCAACCGCGGGACCTCAAGGCCCTCAGCAAACTGGGCTACATCGCCTGGAACGAGCAACAGTATGAGGCGGCGCTGCAGCGCTTCCAGCAGGTCCTGGCCATCGACCCGCGCCAGGCCGCGGCCTATGTGCATCTTGGCGCCAACTATATCGCCCAGGAGCGCTTCGCCGAGGCCACCGCTGCCTACCTCCAGGCCGGACGGCTGAACCCCGAATACATTCGTTTGGTCGAGCAGAGCCTTGACCTCATCCAGCACTTGCAGCGCGCCCACGAGCGCCCGGACGACCCGTCAGTGTACCTGCAACTGGGGACCATCTACGCCTCTGATGGCCGTTCCGACCGCGCCGTCGAGATGTTCGAGAAGGCCGTTGCCCTGGCCCCATCTTTAGTTGCGGGTTGGCTCAACCTGGCGCTTAACTACGAGGCTGAGGAACGCGATGCCGAGGCCATGCACGCCTACAGCCGTGTGCTACTCCTGGAGCCTGACAACCCCGTGGCGCAGAATAACTACGAGAAACTGGCGCTGAAAACCGCCCTCGCACGCCGTGCCCCGACACGGCTGACGCTCGCCCCAGACCACGTACTCGACGTCGATCCCGATCACGCCTCCGGCTATTACCAACTCGGCCTGCGCTACCTGCGCAATAACGAAGCCGAAGCCGCTGCTACAGCGCTGGAGCAAGCCCTCCGGCTACAACCCGACCATGACACAGCCCCGATGTTCCTTGGCATGGCCTACACCGCCCTGCGGGCCAGCAGCAAAGCCGAAGCTGCCTATCGCCGTGCCATCGCTCTCACCCCGCAAAACGCCCAGGCCTACAACTATCTGGGCCTGGTATACCAGCAGCAGCAACGCTACGACAAGGCGGTCAAGGCGCATCAACGAGCCATCGACCTGGCCCCGGACTATGCCGTAGCCTATGCTAATCTCGCCGCCAGTTACGAGGCACTGGGGAAGACCAAGCCAGCCCTGCTCGCCTACGATCAGGCGTTGCAGCGTGATGCCAGCCTGGAGTTCGTGCGCGAGAAAATCACGACGCTGCGGAAGCAGGAGACGAGGCGGTAGCGTCAACGAGGAACGAGGGAAGGGGTTATTGTACCCCTTGAGCAACATGAGAAGGAGCATGGGTTATGCCTAGCCTTACACCAACTCTACGCAAAGAGTATCAGGCTCTCTTTGATACCTGCGACATTCGTCCACAACGACAACCAGAAGTGGCAACGCTTGTCACCCAGATTACCCAGAACAAAGCCAGGTATGACACCATTGCCAATGCCACAGGCATTCCCTGGTATGTCGTCGGGGTCATTCATAGTATGGAGTCTTCCCTGCATTTCAGCACGCATCTGCATAATGGCGATCCCTTGACGAAGCGGACCGTGCATGTGCCTCAAGGGCGCCCGGTCTCTGGCGCCCCTCCTTTTACCTGGGAAGAGAGCGCCCTGGATGCATTGCGGCTGGTAAAGTTGGATCGCGTGCAAGACTGGACGGTGCCAGGAACGCTTTTGCAATTGGAAGGGTATAACGGCTTTGGGTATCGGACCAGACACCCGGAAGTGCTCTCGCCGTATCTCTGGAGTTTCTCGAACCACTACACGAGAGGGAAATTCATCGCTGACGGGACTTTCTCACCCACAGCTGTGTCAACGCAATGGGGCGCTGCCGTCCTCCTCCGCAGAATGTCCGAAACAGGGCTCATTCACATGCCAGTGGAAATCGGCGGCCAGCCTGAGGAGGTGGACCTTGAAGCTATGGGCGCTTCGGTACGGTTCGACCCCGATCGGAAATCGGCTCAGGCAGAAGCGCTGCAAAGGTTCCTGAATAGCTTCCCTGGGATTTTTGTGAAAGTGGACGGGTTCGCGGGTGAAAAAACGTCCGATGCCTTTAAGAAAGTAACGGGCCACTTCCTCCAGGGAGACCCTCGAGCGTAAACTGGGATCTCGACACCGCGCCCCGCACGGTTGCTCCCGACACCGTAGTGCGAACCCGTGCGGACAAGCGTTTTGCCGTCGGCAGTATGCACCACGTGTTGCTCCACAGTGCAATCCCTTGGCAATGCTCCGCACCGACTATTTACCTGTGTCCCCAGAGCTGCTGCGTGGCTAATCGCGCCCCCTCGGCCATAGCTTGGAACTTGGCCCAGACAACGGTTGGATGGACCTCTGGGGTCAAGGTGGCCTGCGAGGAGAACCCGCAGTCACTCCCGGCGATCACGTTCTCGCGCCCCACCAGCCTGGCGTAGTTCACCAGCCGCTCGGCGATGAGTTCAGGGTGCTCGACGATGTTGTGTGCCTCCAGAACTCGCTACTCACAATGCCCAAGGCAAACGCCATCGCGTATGTCCCTCCACCTGCATACGCTTCATCACCCCCCAAGGCGTAAGAGTGTTAGCACACCATGAACTCCAGGCTTAGTATGAGTTTGCCCAAGGTTAGAGGGATGGGAGGCTCGATGGTACTCGGAGCTATACGATCGCTGGGGGATCAGACGTATGTTGTCTGATACCGCCAATTAGAGTGAGATGTACCAACCAGCCCGACCGACTTGCCTCACCATAACAGCACTGAGCCTCTCCCCATGCCACTGTCCTACATGTCCGCCTGGATAGATTTTCTCTCTTGATCGAGGTCACAGAGATAGTAAAGTGGACCCCAGAAAACTGCAATGAGGCATGCAGTACAGCACCAACTGGGAAGGAGCGCATTGTGGCACGATCGGGAATAACGCCGGAGAAAGCTGCCGATCTCCTCCGGCAATCTGATGGGGGAATGGTCTCGCCTGTGGCAACGCGTGGGCGGTCTACAAAGTAGCCAGTAAACATTCTCAACATGACTTCGTCGTCCACTAAAGCTACAGGGAGACACCGATGGCACGCCTTGGGTTTGCGCTGAGCGGGGGGCTTGAGCCGCGTGATATTGTGGACTGCGTCAAGCTGGCTGACGAACTCGGCTATGAGTCGGCCTGGATTGCTGAGGGGCACGGGGGCGACCAGTTTGCTATTCTGGCAGCATGTGCCATGGCCACCAAACGCATTCAGCTGGGCACCAGCATCAGCAGCGTCTTTGTGCGCAGTGTGCCCACCATCGCCATGGCCGCGGCCACGGTGGACAATCTGTCCAACCAGCGGTGTATCCTGGGCCTGGGGTCCAGTCACCGGGTGCAGGTCGAGCCCGAGCACGGCATCCCCTATGGCAAGCCCGTCACGCGGGTGCGGGAGAGCGTGGAGATCATTCGGACCCTGCTGCGTGAGGGCGTGGTCTCGTATAAGGGCGAGACAGTGACCATTAAGCGTTTCGATCTGTGGTTCACCCCGACACGCCGGGCGATCCCGCTCTATCTCTCGGCCCTCTTTCCTAAAATGCTGCAGGTGTGCGGCGAGATTGCGCAGGGGGTGATCATGACCTGGAGCACGCTCGACGCTGGACGCCGGGCCGCAGATAACATTGCCATCGGTGCCCAACGCGCTGGGCGGCAGCCCGAAGAGATCGACATCGCCACCCTGTTGCCCTGTAACGTGACCACAGACCGGCAGCAGGCGTTTGACGCCATGCGCGCCGCGGTGGGTTTTTATGGGGGCTTTTTCCCGCGCTATAACCGGCTGATCGCGGAGAGCGGTTTTCCAGCCGCAGCGGCGGCGATCAAAGCCGCCTGGCAACAGGGCGGTCGTGAGGCTGCAGCCCGCGTCGTCCCAGACGAACTCATCGCCGCCATTGGCATTGCTGGCACCCCGACGGAGTGCCGTGAGCGTGTGGAGGCCTACCGCCGCTCGGGTATCAACCTGCCGATTATCAGCCCACGTCTGAGTGGACCGGATCCGAAGCAACAGGTGATCGACGCCCTCAGAGCCTGTGCGCCCTGAGGGACAACGACTGACGAGGAGCGAGAGTACACCCCATGACTTACGATTTCGATCAGATCATTGACCGGCGTCACTCTGACAGTGCCAAATGGCGCAAGTATGGGGCAGACGTCCTCCTCCTGTGGGTGGCGGATACGGATTTTGTGTCGCCCGAGCCGGTGCTGCGTGCCCTGCGCGCAAGTCCGTCTGGGATGCTATGACTGTCTCAGGCCTCCTGACCGTCGGTCAGGTAACTGGCCAGCAGTAGCTCTATCTGCAGCATTAACCACTTGTTCCAGGCCATACTGGTACGTAACGCCAGGGTGGTATCCGCCATGTGTTGCTGGAGCAGATCAGCGATGGCTGTCTGATAGTACGAAATAATGCCGATGATATAGCGCGGTGGCACAGAACTCAGGCCTGGCCTGTGGATGGGGGTGTTCATGTGCATTACACTGATGCCCGCCAGATAACGCACAAAGCCGTCGTTTAAGGGCGCAGCGGCGGTGGCGCGCAACCAGCTGAGCATGGTCTGCTTGTTGGCCTCGATGCGCTTGGGGTCCGGTTCATCACTGTCCGTGACAAAAAATTTCCGCGCCTGCGGATACTGCAACAGGTGGTCATACACCACATCACTCAGCTTACGGGCCTGTGCCATAATGATGGGTGCACTCGCCTTAATCAGTTGACGGTCCTCCTCGGAGAGTCCCACGAAGTCCACCATCTCCGCAAACCTTACCGGCCAGTTCGTGACATTGCTCATGCACGCCTCCTACACAGGAATCGCTGCTGCCAGGGTCTCGCGCCCAGATAGTACAGGGTGGTGGATGGGGTGTCAACGCTGATTGACCCGATATTACAAAGGCTTCCGGGCGCTTGACATCCGCGTAAGAACGCGTAGAATATCACCAGGCTTCGTGCCACGTTCACTTGGGGGTATGAGAAGACAACTCGGACGAAGGAGGGTAACGATGGCTGAGTGGAAAGCGCTGGTAGACATTCTGTACTGTGTCGGTTGAAGACATCTCGCGACCGCCACGTGGGTGGCGAACGAGTTCTTCAGTACCTTTGGTGGAGATGTCGGGGTCTCCCTGACTCCTGGTGCAAATAGCCGGTTTGAAGTGTATCTGGATGGTGAGAAGATTTACGACCGCATGCTGGAAGAGGGCAAGCCGATGCCCGACCTGATCAAGCTGCGGCAACTGAAAAAGGTGGTCCAGGCGAAGCTGGACTCTATCCCAGCCGCTGCTGATTAGCAGCTGTACCTCTCTCCAATTCTAGGAGAGCCTGGAGCCCCTCCTTGTGTGTCAAGGAGGGGTTTTTCTTTATCGAGACTCATGCGCAAACTCTGCTTGCTTACCCTGCTGGTGCTGTTGAACCTGTGCCTGCCGCTCCTGGTCTTGGAATGGGCTTATCGCACCCAGATACTGGATACTTATAGACCCGAGCTGCAAGCCTTTAACCCCGTACAGATGATGGCTGATGACGGCCGGCCGACGCTGCTGCTGATGGGAGATTCCTTCACGGCTAGCCGCACGAGCTATGCCGGTCTCTTGCAAGATACGCTGCAGGAGTGGCGGGTGATTAATGCCGCGGTCAGCGGCACTGGTGTGCTGCAAGCGTTGTACATGGCCCAGAACCGGTTTGCCCAATTTCACCCAGCCATCTTTGTATATCAAGTGTACGTCGGGAATGACTTGTTTGATGTACGCTATCCAACGAATTGGCGTACCATCTCCCCGGTACGCAATATCTACTGGCTGCTGGCCAACCATCTCCGCGTCCTGAGCTACCTGAACTATCGCCTCAGTCACATGAGTGCCATGCGCTCAGCCAGCCCGGGCCAGGTCCTCTCTGTTGGGGGCGCCACTGCTGCCGTCGCCGCAGCCGAGAACCCAGAAGTATTTGCGGTTGAGCACTACGATGCCAGGGTCAAAACCTATGTGCGCGCTGAGCCAGCCTTAGTGGAAGACTCGATTCTGGTGCACAACAAACGGCAACAGGACTATGCCGTCTTCCTCGAACAGTTGGACAAACTCCTCGCGTCCTGTACACAGGAGGTATGTCGAGCTTATATCCTGGTCATTCCCCATGTCTGTCAGGTAGACGAGGCGTACCTCGCACATATGAGCGCATTGGGTGCACACTTCACCACCCCTGCTGCCATGCGTCTCGCCGACTACCCTTTCCTGGTGCGTCTCCGCGAGCACGTGGCCTCGTGGAGCCATGTGCAGGTGCTCAATCCGCTGCCTATGCTGCGCGAAGCGCGCGCCAAGCAGGCCGTCTACTATGCCAACGATGAACATCTGAATCCTCACGGGCAGCAGGCGCTAGCCACGTTTCTGGTACAGCAGCTCAACCTGCGGTAACGTGGGTAGGCCGCTCGCCCTCCGGCCGCAGCAGGTCCCGCAAGGTGCGCAGACTATGACCGATGCGTGGCCCATACCAACTGACCATTTTGCCGTCAATGAGATAGATGCGCCCGTCACGCACGGCTGGCACCTCGGGAAACGGCGTAAAATCGGCGATATCGGCGGTGCTGAACACATAGGGCTCATCCGGCAAGAGAATCACCTCAGGGGCGAGCGTCGCCATTTCTGCGAGCGTGATGCGGGGATAGCGGCGGTCCCGCTCCGCATAGCGCTCGCCGGTCGCCTCAGGATGGCGTCCCAGGTCTGCGGCGAGCGGAAAGCGCCGCTGGCGGCGCGCAAAAATGTTGTCCCCACCACAGACCCGCAGGGTATCGTGCACATAGGTCTCGGCATTGACCGTCATATACGGGTCTTTCCAGATCGGACAAAAGACCCGCACCCGTTGGCGGCCAGCCACGAGCGCTACGGTCTCAGCGTAGTCCTGCTCGATGGCCCGGAGCTGCGCGGCCACGTCAGGACGGCAGTCCAGGAGGTCGGCGACGCGCCACAACAGGTCAATCCCATCGCGCACCGTGCGGGGCTCGAAGACATACACCGGCACCCCAGCGGCGGCGAGCTGTTCGACGTCCTGGCGCTGGTTCTCTTCCGCTACCGCCAACACCAGGTGGGGACAATAGTCGGTAATCCCCACCACCTGTACTCCGCGGCCAAAACTAAACAGCACTTCAGTCAGACTGGGCACCAGTGACACCAGCCGCTGTGGCGCGTGCGGTATGTGCACGGCGCGCCCCAGCGTATCAACAAACGTGTGCGTCGTCATGGCGCTCTTCCCCTGATGCGACGGCCCTACTCAGGACGACTCGCAGCACCCCCCGCCAAACTGGCGGGGTGCTGCGCACGGCTAGTTGCCCCGCCAAACTGGCGGGGCTAATTGCGGTACGCAGTACCCGTGCGCAGCACTACCAGCGACCGCGGGCGCGCTCCTTACCCGGTAAAATTTCCAGACAGGTCGTCCACCAGCCGGTGAGAATCGTCTCGACAAACTCCTCTGGCAGACCTTCCTGACGCATCTCGCAGGCCAGGGCATGGTGGTCGTAGTATACTGGGACAAACTCAACTTGCAGCGTCGGGGCGGCGGTGAGCAGTGCGTACCACACGTGCGTT
>WNGG01018194.1_pt1 | contig 12771 bp, 9 predicted proteins | sample 5400661 | NCBI WGS metagenome assembly WNGG01 (sample SAMN13153372, study PRJNA577476) | soil metagenome | isolation source: 100 cm soil or saprolite under Garry oak tree replicate 1 | place: USA:California | collected 2016-06-15 | reverse complement strand
TCCTTGGAAGCAGCGCCGAGCCTGATGGAAGTCTGGAAGTCCGCGATAGCGCGTTGCAGATCGGCAATTCGCGATTTCGGATCTTGGGAAGCTTTTGCCCGGTGAAGGTACAACATTCCGCGGTTGTGATACACGAACGGCGTAAAACGCCCGTTTAGCGCAATCGCTTGCCCATACAACTTCAACGCTTCGTCGTACTTTCCGGCTGCTTCGAGCTCACCCGCTTTCATCGCCAGCTTCATATCGTCAGTTTGAATCACTCTCGGTGAATCCTGCTTTGCACTTCCACTGCGAGAGTTCTCTTGAGCGAAAGTTGGCGGGCAAAAAAGCAAGAGAACAGGACAAATGAACAAATATGCTTTCCTCATGGCAGCACGCCGGCGAATTTCCGGATCAAGTGGTTAAGTTGGGAGACCGTCATTTTGTAACGATGTAACCTCTGCAATCTTTTTAGGCCTCTTTCAGCTCTTGGTTCACCTCCGCGAAGGCATTCACGGCGAATTCCAAGTCTTTGCGGGAATGCGCAGCGGACACCTGCGTGCGGACACGTGCTGTGCCATGCGGCACGACCGGATAGAAAAAGCCGATCACGTAAACGCCTTTCTCCAGCATTCGCGCGGCAAACTTTTGCGACTTCGCTGCGTCACCGATCATGATCGGAACAATCGGATGCACGCCGGGCTTGATCCTCAGCCCACGCTCGGTCAGGGCTGCGCGAAAATATTTTGTGTTTTCTTCGAGCTTATCCCGCAATTCAGTTGAAGCGGTAAGCAACTCGAGCGCTTTTAATGACGCGGCGACGACTGGCGGCGCGATTGTGTTGGAGAACAGATATGGTCGCGAGCGCTGCCGCAAGAGATCGACAATCTCTTTGCGTCCACTGGTAAAACCGCCGCTGGCGCCGCCGAGCGCTTTGCCGAGCGTGCCGGTGATTATGTCGATCCTGCCCATCACGCCGCGGTATTCGTGTGTGCCTCGTCCCGTTTTGCCGAGAAAGCCGGTGGCGTGCGCGTCATCGACCATGGTGAGCGCGTCATATTTTTCTGCGAGGTCGCAAATCTCCGCCAGATTCGCAATCGTTCCGTCCATCGAAAAACAGCCATCGGTGGCGATCAATCGAAAACGCGCATCTTTCGCTGCGCGCAGTTGCGCTTCGAGATCAGGCATATCGTTGTGTTTGTAACGAAAGCGTTGCGCTTTGCAGAGCCGGATACCGTCGATGATGCTGGCATGATTTAGCTCATCACTGATCACCGCGTCTTTGTCCCCGAGCAGCGTTTCGAACAGACCGCCATTGGCGTCGAAGCAGGACGGATAAAGGATCGTCTCTTCTGTCCCGAGAAATTTTGTGAGCGCGGCCTCCAGCTGCTTGTGGATGTCCTGTGTCCCGCAAATGAAACGCACGCTTGCCATGCCGAAGCCATGCGTGTCGAGCGCTTCTTTTGCGGCGGCAATGAGCGCAGGGTGATCGGCGAGGCCGAGATAATTGTTTGCGCACATGTTCAGCACGCGTTTGCCCCCGGCGATCGCGATGTGCGCCTCCTGCGGACTCGTGATGACCCGCTCGGTTTTAAAAAGACCTTGCGATTTAATTTCTTCGAGAGTCTGAGAAAGCTGTTTTTCGAATTCCACGATCATAGCCAAACCGCAGATTACTCACAAAAGGCTAATCGGGAAACCATGAAGCCATGAATTGAACCAGAAAAAAGAGACCACAAAAGCAGTTCCTGGATTTTCTGGCTTCCAGATTTTGTCGTAAAGAGTTCTTGCGCGGTTGTGAATAACTGTTAATAAGTCACGCAGGTGATTCGCCTTGACCTACGCCGAGCGTCGTAACCTCGCCTTAATCCTCCTGGCGGCGTTCATCGCCATTATTCTCCTTACAGCCTGCGGCACTACTCACCATCCATTGCCGGCGTACGAGCCGCCGTTAGGGAAAACCGATTTCCAACACGTGCGCACCACAGCGTACACGCACACCGAAGCGGACCATCGCGAGTACAGCAATCACAACGCACTCGGTGGAGAACTGCACGCGGCAGGTGCGCCGATTCATCGAGCTGAGGCTGTAGCACGCGCGACGCTGGCGTACGAAGCTCCCCGAGCTATTCCGGTCGATGAGACCGCTTCGTATTCGCCGCAACTTCAACCGTTCTCGATGGACGAAACGCGAACGCGCACGACAAAGCGCGCAACAAAGCCAACTCGCAATGCGAAACGCGCCGTTGCGATTTCGAAGCCGCCGCAGATCGGCAGCGCCGCAGCTGATTGGTCGCGCTGGCCGGCTGGTACGGTATTTCGCCTGCTTTCCACAGGACAAAATTATCGCGTGGAAGATTACGGTTGGGCGCTGTCCGGACGCAACACCATTGATCTCTACATGGCGAACCAGCGTGAGATGAATTCATGGGGTGCGCGTCAGGAGACCATCGAAATCCTGCGCTGGGGTGATCGGCAGGAAAGTCTGCAATTCCTGCGCAGGCATCAGGATTATCGCCATATCAAACGCATGGTGCTCGAACTCGAAGGGCGCGAGAGAGAAGCTGCCGCGCTGCAATAACGCAGGCACTTCCGGGTAACGAAAAGTCAAGAGCAGAATCGAGAGATTCTTCGCAGCCTTCAGACAAAGCTACGGCGTGGCAAGCGACTTCGCTTGGAATGACAGAAATACCATCTGCGTCATCCGCATAACCCGCCGTTGAAAAGGCGAGGAGAGATTTTTCCAGATGTTTGCCTCACCATCGCACTGGATCGCTCATTTTTTGCACCGGCCAATGCCGCGATGGCAATCGCAGCGGCGGCGGTACGATTTTCGACACCGAGTTTGGTCAGGATGCGTTCGACGTGCTTACAGATCGTCCTGGTACCTGCGCTGAGGATCACGCCGATCTCATAGTTCGTTTTACCTTGTGCGACCCAGGTCAGAACCTCCACTTCGCGCGGGGTGAGACCCAATGAACCAAGCGGGTTTCCCACCCGCATCTTCTTGGCGGACGGCGGCGCTCCGCCTGGCGGCGGACTTATCAGGCGGCCGTGCTCGATGATTTCTTCGATCTGGGAGCTGTCCAGGGCTTCGTACTGCAGCAAAGCTTTTGCGATCGATTCGAGTTTGTCGCGATCCGCCATGAGGGTCGTTCTGGCAAGTTGATAAGCGTCATCCAACAGTTTCCGCACCTCCTTGTCGATCTGCTCCGCAGTCGGTCCGCTGCAGTCGCGGGCACCAGCCTTGCCCTCTGCGTTGGAAACGCGCGATTGATCCGGGGGGGCCATAATGTCAATCAGTTGCCCCCGTTTACCAGAAAACCGCCTAGGGGCAAGACTTTTCGTACGCAATTTTACGCATTGCCAAAAGGAGCAAGTGACTTTGCCATAGCGTTTCGCAGAACGGAGCCGGCGGGCCGCCGAGTGTCATAGACGGGGAACCGCGCCAGGCCGAGCGACCGGTAGCGGCGTTTTCGCGTGTCGAGCGACAGTGTTTGCGCGATGAAACCGGACAGTGGCTGCGCTTGGATGCGGCGGGCTTTGCTATCACGAGCGAGCGGCAGAATCAAAGCCGGTTCTTCGCGGCGCACTTTGCTCAATTCGCTGTCAGTGAGCTCCACCCGGACAATGGCGGCGTTGGAGTCAGTTTTGACAACTTCACCAGCGACCTGCTGCGTCGGATTAATCGTTTCCTCGCGAACCGGCGCCGTCTGGATGTCGAGCCGTTTGGCCGCCTCCGGCAGCAAGGTCAAACGCTTCAAGTCCGACCCGTCGATTTTGGAAACGGAAGCGGGTTCAATTTTCTTTGCCGCTTTTGCCTTCGGCGACATGCGGCCCACGACCTGAATGCCGACGGCGATGAATATCAAAACCAGCCAGAACGTGATGTGTTTCATCCTCTCTCCTTTGAACGGATGGAATGTGCTTTTGGAATAGCGGTTAATTTCTTTCTGATTAAGCGGTCATTTTCCCTTCGCACCATGCTGGCGCAAAAGCTCGATGATCTCCTTATTGCCTTGTTCCACCGCCTCATCGAGCGCCGTTTCCCCGTCCGAGTCCTTCTTGTTCACGTTCGCTTTCTTATCTAGCAGCAATGCCACCATCTCCTTGTTGCCGCGAATGATAGCCTGGTGCAAAAGGGGAATGTTCTCGTCATCCTTTACGTTAGGGTCCGAGCCGCCATTCAACAGAGCTTCGGCGGCAGCCATGTGGCCATGGATCACCGCCAGCCGCAGCGGCGTCCAACCATACTTCGCGACTTTGATGTTCATGTTTGCCTTGTTGGCCAGCAACAATTCTACCGCGTCTCTCTTGTTAAATGTTGCCGCCCAGTGCAAGGGCGTGAATCCGTCCCCATCCAACAGATTCACATCCGCTTTCTCAGCCAGAAGCAATTCCATCACTTTTTTTTGACCGTAAAGCGCCGCCCAATGCAAAGCTGCCCTGCCGCCGCTGTCCATGGCGTTGAGCAGCTTCTTATCCTGTTTCAGAAAAGCGGCAACCTTGTCAACGTGGCCGACGATCGCCGCGGCATAAATGTCTTCCGTTGCCCCCTTTGCCAACAGGAATTCTACGACCTCCTGTTTGCCGCTGCGATCGGCGCAGGCCAGCACCGTCCGGCCCTTGGCGTCCACGAGATCGATTTGTTTCGGGTCCTGCGACAGATACCCTTTGACCCTTTCGAGATCGCCCAATTCAGCGGCCTCATGAATTTCCGCGCCGTGAATGGCGACGCACCACCCCATGATGGTCACTGCCAAGACCGCACTCCTTCCGCTGAGGCCGACCGAAATTTGATTTCTTGAGGATGCCCGCTTCATGGAGAATCGCTTTTCCGATACGTTCATGAGTCGGCGCAGTCAATGCCTTCTGGGCAGGGGCGTCAAGCGCCTCTCGGTGAAATCGACGTCGACTCGCCAGGAAACACGTCAAAGTCACCATCTATAACAACGCATCAAAGGATGCGTACATCGATGGAGATCATGCAATAGAACTCACGTGGCCACTCCAATACCGGGAATTCAAAACATGAAAAGAAAAACAACAATCGCGCTCTGACGATTGCTGGATTGTTAAATGCGTACTTAAGAGATTTTGCCTACGCATCTCTGCGTATTGCTAAACAACGGGAATCCTTCGAGAATCCGGCACTCCATGCCCCAAGAACAGCGCATGGTCCCCCGATTACCAGAAGAGTTAATAGCTAAAAAGTACCGCCCGCGAACTTATCGATCGCAGTGCCTTGCGTGACGAAAATGTCGGGCGATTCAAACAACACCGGCGTGACGAGCAAAAACGGGGTCCCAGAATCCGGGGCCGGAGGGTCTAGCGCAGATTTTTTAATTTTTTTCGAAACTTCACGCCGAAAAATCCGAAGAAGGTAGTGATCTAAGGATTGTACTTAGTGAAATAAAACTATTCAGCCAAACCCCAGAATTCAAAACAGCCAAGCCCCGGAATTCAAAACATGAAAAGAAAAACAACAATCAGTCTAACAATTGCAGCGTTACTGTCACTCTCAGGAATGGTTTACGCCGCCAACCATGTGTTCTTTAGCTTCCTGGTCGGGACCTTCAGCGCCGGGCCGATAGGCGTGGCCGGTCAACCGGATGGCCTGTTCGTAACCCAATTCTGCGACCCGGAGCTCCTCTCGCTCAACTGCTCGGGGATTCCCACGCCGATAGCGACGATTCCGGGCTTCCCCTCTGGGCAATGCTTGGAAAGATACATGGCTGTGGCTCCAGTCCAGTCTGCGACTGCCGGCTTCAGCCCGCGCGACATTTTCATTACACAAGGCAATCAGATCTTTAAGTTCTCGCCACCTGTTGGTCCCATCGTGCCGTTTACGACCCTCCCGGCCTGCGGAGACGATCACACCGGGATTACCTTCGACCACGTGGGCACATTTGGGAACAAGATGATTTTATCGTGTGAAAACGGTACCATCTGGAGCGTTAACGGGGTCGGAACTCCCGCGCTCGTGGCGACCCTGCCCATCAACATCGAAAATGAAGGCCCAGCCGTAGCACCGTCGCCAGCCTTCGGGCCCTTTGGTGGCCAGATTCTGGTGACCAACGACAACGACGCCGTCAACGCAATCCGCAATGATGGCTTCGTTACTCTAAATGCCTTCTTTATCGGGGCGGGGAGCGGTCCGGAAAGCGTCCAGGTCATCCCGGACACCCTGTGCACCTTCTGCCAGGGGAACGGCACCTACTTCCAGGCGGTAGAAACAGGTTGCTGTGGTGCGTTTCCTGGGCTGTATGAATATTTTCCGATCGACTTCTCGGGGCTGGGTGGCGACATCCTTGTTCCGTGCGAAGGAAATGCACAGACTGTTCGGATACACTGGAATGGCAGCAGCTATGATATGTTTTTCTTCGATGCCATCCCCGGCGCCCTTCTCGAGGGCTCAAATTTCGTTGACTGCAACATTCCCTCGCCTACGCCTACGCCGACAGCGACGAATACACCTACGCCTACGGCGACTTCGACTCCCACAAATACACCGACTTCGACTCCCACAAATACACCGACTTCGACTCCCACAAATACACCAACTTCGACTCCCACAAATACACCAACCTCTACGCCGACAGCGACAGCGACGCCAACGTTCACTCCCTGCGGTGCGCTCGGCTCGTGCACTCCTCCTTACCCATTCACAAGTGGCAATCCGCGGACCAGCATCGCGTTTAACGAAAGCGAGGTATTGGCAGCTTTTCGCGTTACCACGACTGCCGACGGCTGCACTCCGTTGACACTGAATATGTTCTACAGTGACGAACACGCCTTGACGCTGGGTGTTCGCCAGACTCAGGTGAAGACCTGCGCCGGTATCACCGTAACTGGTGTCTGCCCAGTCTCGCCGATGGTGAACCACCCCGCGGACCACGTAGATAACCCGATGACTGGGTGCACCGAGGCTCAGGGAGGGGTCGACCCGTCAGGTCGCCCGATGCCCCCGGAGGTGTTCATTACAGACTTGGATACGTTTCCGGGCAACACCAACCCCCTTGCCGGCGACTGGCAGTATGGCGGCACGGGCACCCCGCCTGATCAAGTCTTCGGGACATGGAAAGCTGCCGTTAGTACTCTGGACACAACCGTGTCGCCCAACGTAATAACGGTCACTCCGGATCCTGACCCGGCTTCGAATGGCTGGAACTTAGACGGGGTGTGTCCTGGGCCTGATTTCACCACTATCGGTTATACTTCATCGTGCACGATGGCGACCAGAATAAGACTGGCGGCGATAGCGGCCAGGCTTGTGTGTTCTTAACCATGCCGGGGTCTTCCCCAACGCCAAGCCCAACCCCGACTGCGTCTCCCACACCAACACCAACGGCTACGCCATTCTCGTTACCGGCGGGGATCATCGTTGGTACCAAGACGCTCAGCGGGAAGAATGTCACGGTGAAGGTCTTCAACAACACCGGCGCGTCTCAGTTGCTTACGGGGCTGTCCATCACATGGCCGACGTCTCCTAATGGCAACCTGACCAAGATCACGTTCAACGGGACAACGATCTATAACACGTCAACCCCCGGTGGCTCGCTTACAATCCCTCCGCCTCCGCTGGGGGGCACGACGGCCCAGCGGACGATCGCCGCGGGTGCATGCGGAACCGTGGTGTTTAGCTTCGCGAACAACGTCAGCACGAACCCCGCCCTCTACAACCCTAGTTCGCTCACGTTCAGCCCGTTCGGTTCCGTACCGATATTCTGATAAAGAGCACCGCAAACTTCAACAACGAAGGGCCTGCGCAAGCCGGCCCTTTTTTCTTACCGACAGTCCCAGTTATGTCCCTTGTTGTCGTACGCAATTGCGCACTTGCAAAAAGGGAAATCCGTGAGAATGTCACACCTCATGTCCCCCGAACAACGCATTGTTCTAGCGAACAACGCATATTCCCCGATCAGCCGAAAAATCAATCCCTAAGACAAGGATCCAAAAATGAAAACTAAAATTACCCTCAGAACAAAAATCGCTCTGACAACTGCAGGATTACTTGCGATGGCGGGAATCTTTTACGCCGCGAGTCCAACGCAGTTTGGCTCTGCCACCGGCGTCGTAGGTGTGGCTGCTTCGCAGAGCGATCTGATCGTCACCGAATACTCCACCCAAAACGTCGATACGATTGACTGCGCCGGGAAGGTATCGTTATTGGCGACGATTCCGGGCCCCGCGGGTAACTCCCTGGAAAAGTACATTGCTATCGCGCCATCCCAGTCCGCGAATGCCGGGTTCACCCCGCGGGACATTTTCGTCACACAAGGCGCCAACGTCTATAAGGTCGGTAGTGCCACGCCGTTTGCGACGATCCAAGGCTGCGGAGACGATCACACCGGGATCACGTTCGACCATGTCGGCACATTTGGCTACAACATGATCGTAACGTGTCAGAACGGCGGCATCTGGAGCGTTGATTCCAGCGGAACTCCCGCACACATCGCAGACGTCAACGGTGGGGAAATTGAAGGTCCAGCTGTAGTGCCGCTAAGCTTCGGGCCGCCGCCGGGCGAGAACCGTTACGGCGGTCAAATCCTGGTTGCCGACGAGGACCTTGGTCAGGTTCACGCGATCTCGAACACCGGCAACATTACTTATGGTGTCTTTAGTTGGGACGGTGCGGAAGGCGTCGTGGTCATCCCGTCGAATCCGTGCAGCTTCTGCTCGGGCGGCAGCTCCTTCTTCCAATCGATACTAAACCTTAACGCGATCTATCAATATCCGACCGCCGATTTCTCAGGGTTGGGCGGCAGCGTACTTGTTACAAGCGAGTCCGGCCACGGTACCGCTGTCATAACCTTCACTGGCACTGACTATAATCAGACTACCTTCTCTAACATCCCCGGCGCCGACAGTGAGGGCTCCTCCTGGGCTGACTGCGACGTTCCTACGCCTCCGCCTTCGCCTTCGCCTTCAGCTACAACAACCCCTGCCCCGAGCGCTACACCAACGAACCTGAGTGTGTCCGCAGCCACCGGCACCTACGGCGGCACCACCACGTTCACCGCAACTCTCACCCAGGCCTCTGACAATACTCCAGTTGTCGGCAAGACCATCAACTTCACTCTGAACGGCAATTTCGCGGGAATCGGAGTCACCGATGCCAGCGGCCTGGCAACGAGCAGTCCCGTCACTCTTGGCGGAAGTTCGTATAACGCGGGATACTATGCAACTGGCGCTGCTGCCAGCTTCGCCGGCGATTCTTCCTTTGGCCCCAGCAGCGGACACAATTCGCTGACTATCGACCAGGCCAAACTCATCGTGTCGGCCGATAGCAAGTCGCGCCTGTATGGGTCTCCCAATCCGCCGCTCACTGCGAGCTACACCGGGTTCGTAAATGGCGAAACCCTCAGCACGAGCGGAGTGACTGGTACGCCGACGTTGTCGACCGCAGCCACCCAGTCCAGCGCGGTTGGCAAATATCCAATCACCATAATTCAGGGAACGCTGTCGGGCGGCAACAACTACGCGCTTACGTTCGTCGATGGCACATTGACCGTTTACCTCAGTGGCATCATCGGTCTCCAGAAGGTCACCGTCGGCGCGAGCACCGCTGTAATTGACTCATACGATTCGTCGATTGGATATCCGAATTCACAGAGCAACGACGCCTTCCTGCTCAGCAACGGCACGATCACTTTACAGGGGGCCAAAATCCACGGCGATATGATCTCGACTCAGGGCAACGTAATTCTGCAGGCCAACAGCCTGGACACTGGTGACGTGACTTACGCAACCACCATTAGCTTGGCCGGCTCGGCAGTGGTGCAGGGGTCAATCATTCATCAGACCAACCCGCCGATTGTCGCGCCGATCCCTGATGCTTGCGGAAGCTATACCAAGGCGCCGACGACTTGGATCACCGGCGCTTACACCTATGACCCTATCAAGGGCAACCTGACCGTGAGCGGCGGCGGCTCGGCCACCCTCGCCGGCGGCACCTATTGTTTCAACAATGTGACAGTTAGTGGTGGATCGACACTTGCATTCAGCGGTCCGGTGATGATCAACGTCACCGGGAAGTTCGTTGACAGTGGCGGCAGCCTTCAAAACCCCTCCCTGATCCCGTTCAACCTGCAAGTCTCCAGCAGCTACACCGGTAGCAACGGCGTGACCGTCAGCGGCACCAGTGCCACGTATATGACTATCTATGCTCCGGGAACAGACGTTACGATCTCGGGCGGCGGGCCGCTCTACGGCGCGCTGGTCGGCAAGACGCTCACAGTCTCTGGAAACTCGTTCGTCCACCAAGACCTGGCCTTGCCAGACGTCTGGTCAGTCTTTGGGCCGTAGCCGGTTTCCGAGCGAACGCCAATCCGAAGAAGATAGGGCCGGCGCAAGCCGGCCCTTTTTTCTGCCACGTCATTGCAGCCAGGCTCAACCTCAATTGCGCTGGCAATGACTCCAGTTGCCTTAAGCTCAACACCAACACGGGTGACGCAAACAACTTTTCACAAACCAGCATCGTACCGACAGTCCCTGTGATACCCGTTGGATTGTACGCAATTCTACGTACTTGCAAAAAGTGGAATCCGTGAGAATCTCGGACTTCATGTTCCCCCAACGAAGTTCATGCCCCCTTGGGTTTACAACTTTTTTTTCGAAACTTCGCGGCAAAAAAGCCGTAGAAGACATTGACTATTGACTAAGCACTTAGTCGAATAACGACTACCCCTAAAACAAGGATCCAAAGAATGAAAAGAACAACAACAATCACCCTGACAATCGTAGGATTATTGGCGATGGCAGGAATTCTTTACGCGGCGACTTCAACTCAGTTTGGCTCTGCCACCCGGGTCATCGGCGTGGCCGCTGCACCTGCTGATCTGCTCGCGACCGAATACTCCACGCAAAACCTCGATACGATCGACTGCAACGGGAAAACCGCATTATTGGCGACGATTCCGGGCCCCGCTGGTGTGAACCTGGAGAGATACCTGGTTATCGCTCCATCCCAATCCGCGAACGCCGGGTTCACTCCGCGCGACATTTTCGTCACACAAGGCAACGACATCTATAAGCTCAGGGCGCCCGGTTCCCCCACGCTGTTTACGACGATCCAAGGGTGCGGAGACGACCACACTGGAATTACGTTCGACCACGTGGGCACATTTGGCTACAACATGATTGTGACTTGCCAGAGCGGCAGCGTCTGGAGCGTTGGCTCGACCGGAACTCCCACACACATCGCGGACGTTCTGGGGGGCAGCGAACTTGAAGGACCAGCGGTAGCGCCGGCAAACTTTGGGCCCTTGAGCGGCCAAATCCTGGCGGCCGACGAAGACCATGGTCAGGTCCACGCAATCGACAACACTGGCAACGTTACTTATGGTGTGTTTAGTTGGTACGGCGCGGAAGGCGTCGTGGTCATCCCGTCGAATCCGTGCAGTTTCTGCTCGGGCGGCGCCTCTTTCTTCCAGGCGATAGAAAACCTTGATGCGATCTATCAATATCCCCTCACGGATTTCGCAGGGTTGGCTGGCAGCATCCTCGTTTCGAGCGAGTTCGGCCAGGGCACCGCTGTCATAAGCTTCGACGGCAATAACTATAATAGCAGTACCTTCGATAACATCCCAGGCGCCACAATCGAGGGCTCCTCTTTCGCTGACTGCGACGTTCCCGTGCCTACGGCTACGCCTACGGCGACAGCCACAGCTACGGCCACAGCGACAGCAACAGCCACAGCTGTGGCAACTGCTACGCCTACACCAATAGCGACTGCGGTTGCGTGCTGGAACTATGACAAGTACGCAGTGTTCGGCTTGAATAGCTGTGACCTGAGCAGTGCCGGAAACCTGTCGAGTGTTCCTGGGATTGTCGGCGATGTCGGCGTCGGAGGTGGCGGCTTCAACGGCAGCAATGAGACCAGTACCATATTGCAAAAGACGACAGTAAACGGAAGGGTCTTCATAGACTCTAGCGCAACGCCCGACATACGCAGCTTCTTCACCGCCACGGGAGGGATCTTCTTCGGCCAAGACCTCAGCCAGGATAAGGCGGATGTTCTGGCTCTCTCGGCGCAAATCGCAGCCCTGCCGCCGACCCAAACATTTGCAAACATCACTGCCGCCAAGACCATCACGAGCACTACGGCATTAAATGTGATTAATGTGAACTCGATCAATCTGACGAAGGCAAACCTGACGCTGGTAGGCAGCTCCACTGACACCTTTCTTATCAACGTCACGTCTCCAACCGCCCTGTTCGTTCTCAACGGGGTCAAGGTGATTTTGTCTGGAGGATTGACCCCTAACCACGTGGTTTTCAACCTTCCTGGTACCGGAGGAACCGTCCAGGTTTACAAACAGACATCTGGGCTGAATGGGACGCTTTTGGCACCACAGCGGAACGTCACGATTGATAATGTTACAGTCAGCCCGTGGGTGACCGGATCGGTCATCGGTTCCAGTGTCTACGTCCATAGCGCGGCCAGGGTGATCGGGATTCATTGCCCGTAGGCTGACGAAAAAGGCAACGTATTTGACAAAAAAGGCCGCGCTTTTTCAGCGCGGCCTTTTTGCTAACCAAGCTGAGGAAAAGGGCCAACCTATTTGACCAAAACGGGCATCCGAGAGAAATCGGGGGCTCGGGGATTTAGCTCAGATTTTTTTAATTTTTTTCGAAACTTCACGCCGAAAAATCCGTAGTAGAAGGTACTGATCCTAAGGATTTTTACTTAGTGAACTGAAAACCATTCAGCCAAACCCCCGGAATCCAAAAACATGAGAAGAAGAACAACAATCAGTCTAACAATTGCAGCGTTACTGTCGCTTTCAG
>WNGG01014567.1_pt1 | contig 12771 bp, 16 predicted proteins | sample 5400661 | NCBI WGS metagenome assembly WNGG01 (sample SAMN13153372, study PRJNA577476) | soil metagenome | isolation source: 100 cm soil or saprolite under Garry oak tree replicate 1 | place: USA:California | collected 2016-06-15 | reverse complement strand
CAGATCGGCGCGGAGGACATGGCGTTTCCGCGCATCAACATGATGTCCTTTTGGATCACGTTGGTGGCGTTCCTCGTGCTGATCAGCTCGTTCTTCGTCTCCGACGGCCCGGCCCTGTCCGGGTGGACGGCCTACGCGCCGCTCAGCGCCGTGGGCAAGGACGCGGGCCCGGGGCAGGGGCTGGGCCAGACGCTGTGGGCGGTGTCGATCGCGATCTTCTGCATCGCGCAGTTGCTGGGCTCGTTGAACTTCATCGTGACGACCCTCGACCTGCGCGCCAAGGGCATGTCGCTCGCCCGCATGCCGCTCTCGACCTGGGCGTGGTTCATCACCGCGGTCATCGCCCTCATCGCGTTCGCGGTGCTGATGCCCGCCTGCATCCTGCTGCTCCTCGACCGGCTGGCCGGCACGAGCTTCTTCATTCCCGCCGGCCTCGTGATCAGCGACCGCCTGCAGCCGCATTCGGGCGGTTCGCCGCTGCTCTGGCAGCACCTGTTCTGGTTCTTCGGGCATCCCGAAGTGTACATCGCGATCCTGCCGGGGTTCGGGATCATCTCACACGTGCTCCCCGTCTTTGCGCGCAAACCGCTGCTGGGTCCGCGCGTCTTCATCGCCTGCTTGATCGCGATCGCCTTCCTCAGCTACACCGTGTGGGGTCACCACATGTTCCTGAGCGGGATGAACCCGTTCTCGGCGACCCTGTTCTCCGTGCCGACGCTGATCATCACGATTCCCGCCACGATCGTGACGCTGCTGTGGATCGGCACGGTGTACGGCGCCAGGCTGCGGTTCACAACGCCGGCCTTGTTCTGTCTCGGGTTCATCTCCGTGTTCGTCAGCGGCGGGATCAGCGGCTTCTTCCTGGCGCAGCCCTCGATCGATACGTACCTGCACGGGACGTACTTCGTGGTAGGACACTTCCATTTCGTGATGGGCGTGGCCGCGATGTTCGGCATCTTCGCGGCGATTTACTTCTGGTTTCCCAAGATGTTCGGCCGCATGATGAGCGAGACGCTGGGAAAGTGGCACTTCTGGCTGACGTTCCTCGGGGTCTATTGCGTCTTCATGCCGATGCACTTCATCGGGATGGCCGGCAACGTGCGCCGCTATGCGGCGTTCACCGATGACTACCTGAAGCCGCTCATCCCCGTCCACAAGTTCATGACGATCGCGGCCCTGTTCACCGGCGCCGCGCAGCTGCTCTTCCTCTATAACCTGATCCGCAGCCGGGTCCGGGGCGCCCGGGCGGCGGACAACCCGTGGCAGGCCACGACGCTCGAGTGGTCCACGAGCTCGCCGCCGCCGGCCGACAATTTCGGCGGCCGCCCGCCCGTGGTGTATCGGGGACCGCAGGAATACGGGCCGGGTCCCGGGGGAGGGGCGGGGAGCGGTGACGATTACGCCATGCAGGCCACGCCGGATCGGGGATGACGACCGTCGCGTCAGTGCCCCCCACGCCGCTCACGACGGCCGCGCCGCCCACGGCGACGGAGCGGCCCTCGTCCCAGCCGGCCCGGACCGGCGTCCTCGTCGGCATCGCGGCCATCGCGATGTCGTTCGCAGCCTTCACCAGCGCGCTGGTGGTTCGACAAGCGGCGTCGCCGGACTGGCGGCACTTCCAGCTCCCGGCGATTCTCTACGTCAACACGGCGCTCCTCGTCGCGAGCAGCTTTACGCTGGAGACCGCGCGCCGACGGCCGGCGGTTGGGCGTTTCTGGCTCTACGTCACGCTGGCGCTCGGCTTTTTCTTTCTTCTCGGACAGCTGGTGGCGTGGCGCGATCTGGCCAGGCAGGGCCTTTTTCTTTCCACGAGCCCCAGCAGCGCGTTCTTTTACATCTTCACGGCCTTGCACGGCCTGCACCTGCTGGGCGGCGTCGCGGGCCTGTTGTACGCGCTTCACCGTGTGAATCACGCCCCCGCTCCGGCCGCGCAGACCACACTCGGAGCGGCAGCGCTGTATTGGCACTTCATGGCCGTGCTGTGGCTGTACTTGTTATCGATTCTGGCGCTGCGGATCTAGGCACCCGGCGGAGGTGACGTGGGCGAATCCGTGATGGCGATCGAGGCCTCTCCGTACGGCATCCCATCGAAGAAGCTGGGGATGTGGCTGTTCATCATCGCCGACGCCTCGACGTTCGGCGCGATGTTGTTCGCCTACGGGTACCTCCGCGTCGCCAATCCGAACTGGACCCGGCCGTTCGCGTTGTGGCCCACCATCGCGAATGGCATCCTCATGACCGTCGTCCTCCTGACCAGCAGCCTGACGATGGTCGCCGCGGTGCTGGCCGCCCAAGGCGGCCGCAAGACCGCCAGCCTGCGCTGGATGGGCGCGACCATGCTCCTGGGGGTCGTGTTCGCCGCGCTGCACCTGCGCGAGTGGCTCGCCATGATCGGCGAGGGCTGGCGGCTGTTCCGGAACCCGCTGGGCGGTCCGGTGCTGTTCGGCGCCACGTTCTTCGGTATCACCGGGCTGCACCTGCTGCACGTGGTGACGGGGGTCGTCGTCATCGGCGTCATCGCGCTGGGCTTCCGGCGCGCGCGCTTCGACGCAGGGCACGTCGAAACAACGGCCCTCTACTGGCACTTCGTCGACTTGGTGTGGATGTTCGTGTTCCCGCTGGTCTACCTGATGAACGTGCGCTGAGTCGGCGAGACCCTATGCGACCTTACGTGATCGTCTGGAGCGGCCTGATCGTCATCGTGGCGGCAGAGGTGGCGGCGACGTTCGCGCACCTGGCGGCCGGCACTCAGCTCGCGGTGCTGTTGGCCCTCGCGGTGCTAGAGGCAGGCCTCGCGCTCCTGTACTTCATGCGCTTGCGCTACGAGCGGCCTAGCCTGTTCTGGAGCCTGATCCCCGCCCTCGTCGTGGTGCTGATCCTGATGGACCACTTCTGGCCGGACGCGGTTCGTCTCCTGCACCAGCGGTTGCCGGCGCCGTAACGGCCCGCGCGCGCGACGCCAGGTCTTAGGAAGGACCGCGGTGAGAGCCTGACATGCCCATGCACGCAATGCTGACCGGCATGCTCATCCTGATCGTTCCGGCATTCCTCATCTGCTCAGGCCTGGCCGTTCTGGCCCTGCGAAGGCACAAACGCGACGCAGGCCGGTAGACCGGCCTACGGTCGAGCGAAAGCGAAGTCCACGGTCGCCGTCGCGTTGGCCTTCACGGTGATGGTTCCGGTCTGTGTGCCGAACGTTTCATGCCACGCCTCGACGGTATACGTGCCCGGCGGCAGCCCGTGAATCGCGAAGCGGCCGTCCGTGCCGGTGGTCGCGAAGAATGGGTGTGGAAGCACCCCCGCGTAGGCGCGCATCCAACCGTGGACGTCGCACTTAAACGTCAGCATGACCTCCGGGGCGGTGAACGTGCGGGTCACGGTCATGCCCGCCGCCGGCAGGCTGATATTGAAGGTGCGGTTGTTCCTCCCCAGCACCTTGATGTTGTGAAGCAGGGGATCGCTGTTCCTGATCTCGAGCGGCTGGCCGACCATGATCCCAAAGACGCGGGGATGGTGCTCGCAGGCGCTCTGATCGAGGACGACGGGCGACGCCGGGCTCGCGTATGTCGCGCCCGCCGGGAGTCCCGCTTTTACGTAGACGAAAACATTCGCCAACGTCCCGTTCGGATTCACCACGACGAGCTGCAGGTGCGGCATCGTCTTGTACCGGGCGGCGCAGTTCGGCTCCGCGCTCATGTCCATCACGGGGTTCTTCGGGACTCTCCCGGTGAACCTCACTCTTCCCGTGACCGTCCCCCCAGGGCCAGCGCTCGGCCCGATGCCGTGAGGCTCCCCCCCGACGACCCGGCCGGGCACACGCCAGCCGGCGCCAGCGAGCATCAGGATCGGGAGCAGCGAAGTGATCCGGGTCGGGAGGTGCATGGCTCCTCCTGCAAAGAGACGCTGCATTTCGAACGACGGTACCAAGTGTAAAGGTGCGACTGCAGTTCTGAAGGCAACGTGAGGGGAGCAGTAAAGACACTTCATGTCCACCTGTAAAACCCCTTTCCCGTCTTCTTCCCCAGCTCGCCCTTCGCGACCTTGTCGCGCAGGATCTTGGGCGGCTCGAATTGCGGCTCCTCCAGCGACCGGTGCAGGTATTCTGCGATCGCGAGCCGCACGTCGAGCCCCACGAGGTCCGTGAGCTTGAGCGGGCCCATCGGATGGTTGTAGCCCAACTCCATCGCCTTGTCGATGTCCTCGGCGCTGGCCACGCCCTGCTCGAGCATTCGCATCGCCTCGAGCCCGAGCACCACGCCGAGCCGGCTCGATGCGAATCCCGGCGCATCCTTCACGACAATTGGTTCCTTGCCGAGCTGTCGCGCGAATGCGAGGGCGCGCTCCACCGCCTCCGGAGCCGTGCCCCCGTGTCTCACGATGACGCGATCGCCGCGACGGACAGGGACGATGTGTTCGTCGCCAACAGTGCCTCCGCGGGCGCCGCGCGCTCCAGCTCAGCGAAGAGACGCTGCTTGACGCCGAGATCCTCGACCACGGCTTCGATCACCACGTCGGCCTCCGATACGGCCGACGCGAGGTCGCGATCGGCGCGCAGCCGCGCAGCCGCGGCGGCGACGTCCGCTTCCCCGAGCTTGCCGCGTTTCACGCCGGCCGTGAACAGGTCTGCGATGCGCCGGATGGCGGCGGGGATGGCCTCAGGACGACTGTCGGTGAGCGCGACGCTGCAACCCGCGAGCGTCGCGACATAGGCGATTCCCCCGCCCATCGTGCCCGCGCCGATGACCGCGATTCTCATGCGGCCACGGCCCCCGCTACGCGGCGGGCGACGTCCGGGTAATTCGTGCAGATGGCGTCGACGCCCAACGTGGCCAGGCGGCGCATGTCCTCTTCCTCGTTCGCCGTCCACGCGAACACCCGGTACCCCGCGCTCTGGACGGTGTCGACGAGCGCCGCGTCGATCATGTGGTGATCCTCCCACAGCGTCGTCGCGCCCGTGTCCTCCAATACCTCGAGGGGACGGATGGGATAGGAGGAGAGCAGCACGCCGCGCTGCAGGGCGGGGCGGCCCAGCCCCAGCCGGCTGACGATGCGGTGGTCGAAGCCGTGCACCGCGCAGCGGCCGTTGTTCGGGCCGCGCTCCAGGGCGGCATATAGCACGCCGTCGAACTGGGGAGGGAGGAATTTCACTTCGACGAACACTTTGAGCGGCAGGGCGATCGCGTCCAGCGCTTCATCGAGGGTGGGGACCGGCTCGCCGTTGGCCAGGCGCAGCGCCCGGATTTCCGCGGCCGTGGATCGCGTGATGTGCCGGCCGCCCACGCTTTCATCGTGGTGAACGATCAGGGCGCCGTCCTTCGTGGCGTGAACGTCGAGCTCCACGCCGTCGGCGCCCCGCGGCCCCGCGGCGCGGAAGGCGGCGAGTGAGTTCTCCAACTCGTACCCCGACGCGCCGCGGTGCGCGATGACCAGCGGCCGGGTCACTGGTTGAGCAGCGTGTCCGCCTTTTTGGGCTCGATCCAGTCCGGCTCCTTTTCGATGTCGTGCACCAGCGCGATGTCCTCGGGGCGGGGCAGAACGCTCTGCAGGTACGCGGGGTATTGCTCCGCGCCGATCTCCTCGCCGTCGACGGTCCAGTGCTGGCGGGCGTACTGGCCGATGCGCCGGTTGAACTTGAGATCGGGCACCTTGAGCCAGCGGTCCTTGTCCGTGATGAACATGTTGAGGCGCTCGACCAGCTTCACGATCTCCTGGCGATACAGGCCGCGAGAGGCCTCGTTCAGTTTCTGCTTGTCGGCTTCGGCCTGGTTCTCGCGCTCGTCGTAGCGGCCCTTCAAGCCCCAAACGTAGGCCCAGTGCGCGGACGAAGAGGCGTCGGTACCGAACAGGTCGAAAGCCGTGGGGATCCATTTATAGAAGAAGCGCTGGATGACCTCGGCCGGCATCTTCCCCGCCTTCACGATCCGCAGCAGCCCGTTGTTGCCGGTGCCGAGGTGGAACGACTCCTCCTTCAGCATCGGGCCCATCGACCGCGACAGCGGGTCGAACGCCGACACCGACAGCATCTTGAGCTGGAACTTCCCGTCGCGGTCGATGAACTGCGTGTAGGTAAAGAAGTCCAGCCAGTTGTCCACGATTTCGTTGAAGGAGCCGAGCAGGCGCTCGCCCTCATCGGCGCGCCGGTCGAGGAGTTTGGCGGCTTCGCGCTTGCCCTCGTCGCCGAAATGGGCGCACAGCAGGTACGACATCTGCCAGCCGTGGCGCATCTCCTCGGTCATCACGCGCTGCAGCGACAGCAGGTCGTAATCCGACGGCGCATGGTGCAGGAGGTTACGCTGCTGCTCGACCGAGGCGAACTCGGTGTCGCCCTGATACACGATCAGGTTGAGCAGCGCATCGCGGATGCGCTGGTCGGGAATGTGCATCACGGTCGGCCACTTGCGCTGGCCCTTGTAATGCCCGAACTCGATGTGCGGCACTTCAGGGTCGCCGAACTTGGCCTCGAACTTGAATTCGCGCAGGGCGCCCTGCGGCAAGCCGATCGAGTCCTGCCAGTACCGGAAGTAATCGATCCAGTCGTCGAAGTTGTTGAGCTTGCGAACCATCAGCGACTCCTCGTGCGGAGGGAGGGGGACTGGCCGATGCGCGAGCGCGCCTCGGGGGTGGTGAAGAGCTCGTTCTGCATGGCGATCTCGTGATCCAGCATCTCGGCGAGGGTCGCGCCCTCGCTCCGGTACAGCGCTTCCTTGGCGCGCCGCACCGCCAGTGCCGGCTGCGCCGCCCACACCTCAGCGAGCACTCGGGCTTCGGTCATGAGTGCGTCCTGTGGAACGACGCGGTCGAACAGGCGGAGGGCGCGCGCCTCTTCCGCGGGCACCATCCGCGCGCTCCACACCAGCTCCAGCGCCGCGGAGATCCCGGCCAGCCGGGGCAGAAAGAACGTGCCGCCCCAGTCGGGGCCGAGGCCGAGCTTGTGGAATACCTGGCCGATCGACGCACGGTCGGAGGCGAGGCGGTAGTCGCACGCGAGGGCGAGGTTGGCGCCGCCGCCCGCCGCGGGGCCGTTCACCGCCGCGATCACCGGCTGCGGCGCGCCGCGGATCAGGAGCGCCAGCGCTTTGCCGGCGGCGACGAGGGCCGCACCGTCCTCGGCGAGGACGTTCAAGTCCGCGCCGGCGCAGAACGCCCGGCCGGAGCCCGTGAGGATGATGACGCGCACCTGCTCGCTCGCCGTGACCATCCGCAGCGCTTCGACCAGGTCGTCGCACATGGGGCGGTCGAACGCGTTGAGCTTGTCGGGCCGATTGAGCGTCACGGTGGCGATGCCGCCCGCGATCTCCACGGCTACCCGATCGTAGGCGGCCATCAGCAACGCTCCACGATCATCGAGATGCCTTGGCCGACGCCGATGCACATGGAGGCTAACCCGTAGCGGGACTTCGTACGGTGTAGGGCGTGGAGAAGCGTCGCAAGGACTCGCGCGCCCGTCGCCCCCAGTGGGTGGCCGAGGGCGATGGCGCCGCCATAGATGTTGACCTTCGCAGGGTCCAGCTTCAGCTCGCGGATGCACGCGATGGCCTGGGCGGCGAACGCCTCGTTGAGCTCGATCAGATCGATATCGTTGATCGTCAGTTTCGCCCGCTTCAGGACTTTTTGAGTCGCCGGAATGGGCCCGAGCCCCATGCAGCTGGGATCAACGCCTGCCACGGCGGTTGCGATGATTCGCGCCAGCGGCTCGGTGGCGGCAGCCGTCACTAGGAGAGCGGCGGCCCCATCGTTGATGCCGCTCGAGCTGCCCGCTGTCACCGTGCCGTCCTTGCGGAACGCCGGTTTAAGCGCCGCGAGCTTCGCGGCTGTCGTGTCGGGCCGGGGATACTCGTCCTTGGTGAACCGCGAGCCGTCAGGTAGCGACACCGGCACGATCTCGTCGCTGAACACGCAGTCTTGCTGCGCCTTGGCGGCACGGCGCTGGCTCTCGAGCGCAAACGCGTCCTGCTCGGCGCGGCTGATCTTGTAGCGGTCGGCGATCACCTCCGCCGTCTCCCCAAGGGAGATCGTCCATTCCTTCTTCATGACGGGGTTCACGAACCGCCACCCCACCGTCGTGTCCGCGACCTCCGGCGCGCGGCGGCTCCACGGCTCGGCGGACTTGAGCGTCACGTACGGCGCCCGCGTCATGCTCTCGACGCCACCGGCGATGAAGACGTCGCCCTCGCCGGCGCGGATCGCCTGTGCGGCGCTGGCGACCGCCTGGAGCCCCGAGCCGCACAGCCGGTTCACCGTCTGCCCAGGGACCTCGACCGGCAGCCCGGCGATAAGCGCGGCCATCCGCGCCACGTTGCGATTGTCCTCGCCCGCCTGATTGGCGCACCCCAGGATCACGTCGTCGATGGTGCGGGGATCGACCCCGCTCTTCTCGACGACGGCCTTGATCGGTACCGCGGCGAGATCGTCGGGGCGAATGCCGGCCAACGCCCCGCCGTGCTTGCCGACGGGGGTCCGATACGCGGCGGTGATCAGAACGTCCGTCACAACCCCACCCACACCGTTTTCGTCTCCAGATACCCGTCCAATGCTTCCCGCCCCAAGTCCCGGCCAAAGCCGGAGGCTTTGAAGCCGCCGAACGGTGCCCCCGAGTCGTACGAGTTATAGGTGTTGATCCACACCGTGCCGGCGCGGACGGCGCGGGCCACGCGGTGCGCCTTCTGCACATCCTTGGTCCAGATCCCGGCGGCCAGTCCGTACATCGTCTGGTTGGCAAGGGCGACACCTTCGTCCACACCGTCGAAGCTCAGCACCGCGAGCACGGGGCCGAAGATCTCCTCGCGGGCGATCGTCATCGTGGGGGTCACGGCATCGAACACAGTGGCCTCGACGAAATAGCCCTTGCCGTTGTGGTTGCCGGGGCGGCCGCCGGCGACGAGCTGCGCCCCTTCGTCCACGCCCTTCTTGATGTAGCCGAGCACCGTCTCGCGCTGCTGTTTCGAGACGAGCGCGCCGAGCCGCGTGTTCTTGTCGAGCGGGTCGCCGATCGCCAGCTTCTTCGCCCCCTCAGCGAGCTGCTCGACGACCTGATCGTGCACGCTGCGTTCGACGAGCAGCCGCGAGCCGGCCGCGCACACTTCTCCTTTGCCGTAGAAAATCCCCGTCTGGGCGCCGCGGACGGCGGCCTTCACATCGGCGTCGGCGAACACGATGTTCGGGCTCTTGCCGCCCAGCTCCAGCGTGACGCGCTTGTTGGTATCGGCGGCCATCTTCATGATCTGCCGCCCGACCTCGGTCGAGCCCGTGAACGAGATCTTGTCCACCCCGGGGTGGCGCACCAGGGCCGCGCCCGCGCTCGACCCACCGCCCGCCACCACGTTGAACGCGCCGGCGGGGAAGCCGGCCTCCTGGACCAGCTCGGCGAAGAGCAGCGCCGTGAGCGGCGTCTCCGAGGCGGGCTTGAGGACGATCGTGCACCCGGTAGCGAGCGCCGGGGCGAACTTCCAGCTGGCGATGTTGAGCGGGAAGTTCCACGGCACGATCGCGCCCACGACGCCGATCGGCTCGCGCAGCGTGTAGACGAAGAACGGCCCGTCCACCGGGAGCGTATCGCCTACGATCTTGTCGGCCCAGCCGCCGTAGTAGCGCAGCGTATTGACGGTCATGCCGAGCTCGATCTTGGACTCGAACAGCGTCTTGCCGTTGTGGGCGGTCTCGAGGCGGGCGAACTCGTCGAGCCGCGCCTCCAGCAGGTCCGCGGTCTTGGCGAGCAGCCGTCCGCGCTGGCGGGCGGAGAGCTTGCGCCAGCCGTCGGACTCGAAGCAAGTGCGCGCCGCCGTGACGGCGGCGTCCACGTCCGCCGCGTCCCCCTGCGCCACCTGGGCGATGACCTCCTCGGTGGCGGGGTTTACGACGGGGAAGCGGCGGCCCGAGGCGGCGGGCCGCCACTCGTTATTAATGAAGAGGTCGGCTCTCACCGGCCTTTGAACTCCGCGACCCGCTTCTCCTGGTTCGCGGCGATGCCCTCCTTCGCGTCCTCGCTCTGGAACAGCTGCTGTTGCAGCTCGCGCTCGATCGCCAGACCGCTTTCGAACGGCACCTCCGCGCCCGACTGCACGGCGCGCTTGATCAATCCCACCGCCTTGGACGCCTTGTGTGGCGGACAGAACTGCTTCGCGTAGAGGAGGACCTGTTCCCAGTAGTCCTTCGCGGGCAGCACCTCGTTGACGAGGCCGAGCTCCTTCGCCCGGTCGAACGAGAACAGCTCGCCCTTGACCATCAGCTCGATAGCGAGTGGCTTGCCGACGATGCGGGCGAGGCGCTGCGTGCCTCCCGTGCCGGGCAGCACGCCGAGATTGACCTCGGGGAGGCCGATCTTCCCGGCGTTCTCCTTCGCCAACCGCAGGTCGCAGGCCATGGCGATCTCGAGCCCGCCGCCGACCGTGTGCCCGTTGAGCGCGGCGATGGTGAGCTTGGGCGTCTGCTCCAGACGATTGAGCGTCTCGTTGGCGTGCAGGCAGAAGAAGTACTTGAAGCGGGGCGTGACCTTGTTGAGCATGCCGATGTTGGCGCCGGCGGAGAAGAACTTCTCGCCGTTGCCACGCAGCACGATCACGTGCACAGTGTCGTCGAAGCGCGCCTGGAGGATGGCGTCGTCCAGCTGGCGCATCATCTCGTGGGTGTACGTGTTGGCGGGCGGGTCGTTGAGCTCGAGGATGGCCAGGCCGTCCTGCACCTGATAGCCCACGAGCGTCTTGGTCTGGGGTTCGGTCATCGTCGTCATGATGCGGTCAGCCTCCCTGTACCGTGGAGCGCGCGTCGGCGAAGCCACCGACGAAGATGCGCGCGATCAGGTCCGCGAGGCGCTGAGGATCGATCTCGCCCGCGGGGTCGTACCAGTTGTAGATCCAGTTCATCATCCCGAACAATGCGTAGGCGGCGGCACTGCGGTCCACCGGCCGCTCCTCGGGCACCACGTCCTTGAGCAGCCCCTCGAGCAGGTCCACGTAGCGCCGCTTGATCGCATTCACGCGGCGCCTCGAATCGCCGGTGAGCCCGTTCGCCTCGTGCGACAGCACCTTCATCTCGGCCATATGGTGGGCGAAAAAGGTGACGTGGTGGCGGATGAAGGCCTGCAACCGCTCGACCGGGTCGTCGAGGCCCGTCAGCGCGCCCCGCGCTCCCTCCAATACCCGCGAGAAGCAGCGCTCCTGCACGAGGTAGAGCAGGGCCTCCTTGCCGCGGACGTAGTAGTACATCCCGGCGAGCGACATCCCCGAGGCCGCCGCGAGGTCGCGCATCGTCGTGGAGTGGTAGCCCCGCTCGGCGAAGACCCGGGCGGCTTGGGCGAGGAGGTGGTCGAGGCGTTCGTCGTACGGTCGCATGGATTCGAACGAGCGTTCGAATTGCAAGGTACCCGCCTCTGTGCTGCGCCGTCAACCCTTAATATTCGGCTGTCTTGCACGTCCACCACACGGAGCCCATGGCCTCTCCTGAACCCGTCGCCGCCTCGTCCAGCGATGCGGCGCTGATCGCCGCATGGCAGGCGGGCGACGAGCAGGCGGCGGCCGAGCTGGTGCGGCGCCACGCCCGCGCGCTGGCGCGGTTCCTGGTGGGGAGCGGGGCGCGTGAGGCCGACGTCGACGACCTGGTGCAGGAAACGTTCATCCGGGCGTTCCGGGCGGTGGGCAAATTCCGGGGGCAGTGCCAGTTCCGGACCTGGCTGCTGACGATCGGCGGCAACGTGCTGAAGGACGCCGGCCGCCGCGCGGGCCGCGAGAAGGTGGTGCCGTTGGACGACGCGCTGCGCGACCGGGACGGCGACCCGCACGAGCAGGCGGTGGCGGGAGAGGTGGCGGACCGGCTGCGAGCAGGGCTGGCGCGGCTGCCGCGGATGCAACGCGAGGTGTTCCTGTTGCGGGCGCAGCAGGGACTGGACTACGAAGAGATCGCGGCGGCGTTGGGCACGAGCACCGGAGCCGCACGAGTGCATTACCATCATGCCGTACGCAGACTGAAGGGATGGCTGGAGTGAAAGACGACGCCACGTTGCACGATGCCAGGTTGCACGAGATCGCCCAGCGTCTGGGCTCCGCAGCCGCCGAACGTCTCGACGTCGAGGCGACGGCCGCGGCCGTGCTGCGCCGCCTGCGCGAGAGACCGCATGCACGCACGGTCTGGTGGATGCAGCCGGCGTGGCTGCGCGCCGCCGCTGCCGTGCTGGTCATCGCCGGGGGCGTGGCCCTCGTGCGCAGCCTCGGCCCGACGCTCCCGCCACATCCGAGCCATTATGTGGCCGAGGACTTGAACGGGCTCTCGGCGGCCGAACTACGAGACGTGTTGAGCGGTCTCGATCAAACGTTGAACCAGACCGCCCCATTGCCGAGTGAACCGGGTTTGAACGAGCTCGGCCCCGAGCAGCTCAAAGCCGTGTTGCGCTCCCTGGAGGGGTGACGTGAGGAAGCGAATGTGGGTCCTGATGCTCGCCGCCGCTGTTCCGCTCGCGGCGCAAGAGCCGGCCGAGCCGCAGGACACGGCGGAGGCGGCGCGGCTGCGCCAGCAGATCGAGCAGCGCTTCCATCAGATCGTGCGCGACCGGTTGGCGCTCACGGACCAGCAGGACGCGCAGCTCCGGGCGACCCAGGAGAAGTTCGGGGCGCAGCGGCGCGACCTGATGCGCGAGCAGGCAGACCACCGCCAGGCGCTCGATCGGCAGATGCAGCCTGGCGTCGCGGCGAACCCCGACAGCGTGCAGCTGCACCTGCAGGGCATCCAACGCAACCAGGAGCGGCTGCTGCGGCTGCAGCAGGATGAAGATCGGGAAATGGC
>WNGG01015881.1_pt1 | contig 12774 bp, 12 predicted proteins | sample 5400661 | NCBI WGS metagenome assembly WNGG01 (sample SAMN13153372, study PRJNA577476) | soil metagenome | isolation source: 100 cm soil or saprolite under Garry oak tree replicate 1 | place: USA:California | collected 2016-06-15 | reverse complement strand
CGCTTGACGCGCGCGCAAGCCGCTCCGTAGCTTGCGGGACCTATGCCGGCGTCGTTCTGCGTCACGGGCGGCCGGGTGCTCAAAGGGACCATCCACCCGGCGGGCAACAAGAACGCCGCGCTTCCCATCCTCGCGGCCACGCTGCTGGCCGACGGGCCCTGTCGCATCGACAACGTCCCTCACATCCGCGACGTCGAGACGATGCTCGAGCTCCTCGCCGGCCTCGGCGCCGCCGTGCGCTGGACGGGCCCGAACTCGGTCGAGGTGAACACGGCCGGCGCCGAAGCCCGCGACCTCGACCCCAAACTCTGCGCCCGGATCCGCGCGTCGATCTTGCTGGCCGGCCCGATGCTCGCCCGGTTCGGCAGGGTCACGCTGCCGCCGCCGGGGGGCGATGTGATCGGGCGGCGGCGCATCGATACCCACTTTCTCGCCCTGGAGCAGTTGGGCGCCGACGTCACCGTGGGGACCGCGTACAAGATCGAGGCGAAGCGCCTCGCCGGGACGGACATCTTCCTCGATGAGCCGAGCGTCACCGCCACCGAGAACGCGTTGATGGCGGCGGTCGCGGCCGGCGGGCCCACGGTGCTGCGGAACGCCGCGTGCGAGCCGCACGTGCAGGACCTGTGCCATTTTCTCGCGGCGCTCGGCGCCGAGATCGGCGGCATCGGCACGAATACCGTCACCATCGACGGCGGTGCCCACCTGAAAGCCGCGCCCTTCAGCATCGGACCGGACCACATCGAGGTCGGCTCGTTCATCGGCCTCGCCGCAGTGACGAACGGCGCCGTCACGATCGACGGCGTGCGGGCCGGAGATCTGCGCGCCACGCTGATGGCATTCGAACGGCTGGGCGTCCGCCCGCGCCTCGACGGCTCGAAGCTCGTCGTCGACGCGGACCAGGAGCGCCGCATCCGCCCCGACCTGGGCGGCCACGTCCCCAAGCTCGAGGACGGTCCGTGGCCGGCGTTCCCGGCGGACCTCATGTCCATCGCCATCGTCGTCGCCTCGCAATGCGAGGGGCTGGTGCTCGTGTTCGAGAAGCTGTTCGAGTCGCGGCTCTTCTTCGTCGACAAGCTGATCGGCATGGGCGCGCGGATCGTGTTGTGCGACCCGCATCGCGCGGTCATCGCCGGACCGTCCCCGCTCCGCGGCGGCGTGGTGGACAGCCCCGACATCCGCGCCGGGATGGCGATGCTCCTCGCGGCGCTCGCGGCGCAGGGCGATTCGGTGATTCACAACATCGGCCAGATCGAGCGCGGATACGAGCGGATCGATGAGCGGCTGGCGGCGTTGGGGGCGCATATCGAGAAAGTCGATGACGGACGATGACGCTCAGGGAACAGCCCGTTGCCGACCCCTCCGTCCCGCGGCTCGAGCTGCGCGAGTGGGCCGAGCGTTACGGTGTGGTGGCCGGGATCACCGGCCGCGGGCCGGACAGGCGGGCGGGCTTCTCGCTCGGCCTCTGGAGCGAGGAAAATGTGGGGCAGGTGATGACGCGCTGGCGCGCCTTCCGCACCGCGTTCCGCCCGGCGTTCGCGACCGTCATCCTCGGCCATCAGATGCACGGCACCGAGGTCCTTTGGCATCGCCAAACGAGCGACGGTTGGCTGATCGTGGACGGAGTGGACGGCCACGCCACGGGCAGCCACGGTGTGCTGCTCGCCATCACCGTCGCCGACTGCATTCCGATTTATCTCGTGGTTCCCCAGAAGCGAGTGGTGGCGCTGCTGCACGCCGGGTGGCGCGGCACAGCCGGCGGCATCCTGGAACGCGGGGTGGAGCTCCTCAAGGGCGAGGCATCGGCCGCCGCATCTGACATCGTAATGCATTGCGGAATTGGTATTTGTGGCTCGTGCTATGAAGTGGGTTCCGAGGTCCTGGCGCAGCTCGGCGCGGGTCCCGAGGCGGGCTCGGGGAGGGTCGATCTGCGTGACCGGCTCGCCCGCCGGGCGGAGCGCCTCGGGCTGAGCGAGGTCACGTGCTCGCCGTGGTGCAGCGCGCACGACCGCGAGCAGTTCTTCTCGCATCGCGCGTCGGGGGGGCGCGATGGGCGAATGGTCGCCTACGTCGGCATACCGGCGGCGGGGGGGAGTCGGTCCGCTTGACACCGCCCGGACCGGGACTAAATTCCCCCGTCGGTGAAGCGGGCGAAGTGGGGCCCGCGCTTTTTTTTATGCTCTCCGAGAGCCTCGTCGAGTCGTTTCGAGTCCGTGTGCAGGAGCGGGGGCTCGAGCTGGCCGACCTTCGCATCGGCGGCACGTCGAACCGGCCGCTGGTCCAAGTGCGTATCGAGTGGCCGCCGGCGGACCCGCCGCGGCCCGTGACGGTGGCCGACTGCGCCGCCGCGAGCCGGGCTCTGGAGGCCTGGCTCGACGCGGATGGACGCCTGGGGCACCGCTACGTGCTCGAGGTTTCGAGCCCCGGACTCGAGCGACCGCTTCGCTGGCACCGCCACTGGGTCCAGTTCGTGGGCCACGAGGTGCAGGCGACGGTGGCGGGATTGGGGCGGGTCCGCGCCCGCATCGTGGCGGTGCCCGACGAGGAGACGGTGATGCTGGAGCGGCAGGGCGAGGCGCCGCGTCCCTATCGGCTCGCCGCGATACGCGACGCTCGGCTCGCTGTCGACTGGTAACCGCTGTGCGTCTGTGCGTCTGAGGCTGTTCACTGTTTGCTGGATGGTATAGATGGCGAATACGACCGATGTCGCCTCCGCGATTCGTGAGCTGACGAGCACCAAGCAGCTCGAGCGCTCGGACCTGCTCGAGTTGTTGAAAGATGGCCTGCACGCCGCGCTGGTGAAGCGCTACGGGCCCAACGTGCGTGCGGAGATCGGCATCGACGAGCTGAAGGGCACGATCAAGATCGTCCTGCTGCGCACGGTGGTGGAGACGGTGGAGGACCACGGCTCCCAGGTGTCGCTGGAGGAGGCGCGGTTCGAGGATTCCGACTTCCAGGTCGGCGACGTGCTCGAGGAGGAGGTGCCGTTCGAGACCTTCGGCCGCACGGCGGTGCAGGCGGCGAAGCAGCGCATCATCCAGCGGGTGCGGGAGGGGGAACGGTCCCGCATCCGGGAGGAGTTCACGGACAAAGTCGGCGACCTGCTCTCGGGCGAGGTGCAACAGATCGAACGGGGGAAGATCGTCGTGATGCTCGCCAAGTTCCGAGAGGCCGAGGCGATCATCCCGTACCGGGACCAGAACCACCGCGAGCACTTCCACCAGGGCGACACGATCCGGGCGGTGCTGAAGCGCATCGAGGAGACCCCGAAGGGGCCGCGCCTCATCCTGTCGCGCGCCGATCCGCTGTTCGTGAAGGCCCTCTTCAAGCTCGAGGTGCCGGAGATCCAGCAGGCGATCGTCGAGATCCGCGCGACGGCGCGCGAAGCCGGGAGCCGCACCAAGATCGCCGTCTCGTCGCGCGACGACTCGATCGACCCCGTGGGCGCCTGCGTCGGGCTCAAGGGCTCGCGGGTCCAGGCCGTGGTAAACGAGCTGGGCGGCGAGCGCATCGACATCGTGCCCTGGTCGCCCGATCCCGAGCGGTTCGCCAAGCTCGCGCTCGCGCCGGCGCGCGTGGCGCGGGTGTTTTCGGACCCGGATAGCAAGACCATCCAGGCGATCGTGGATGAAGATCAGTTGTCGCTCGCGATCGGGCGTAACGGACAGAACGTCCGGCTCGCCTCGGAGCTCACGGGGTGGAAGATCGACCTCTACTCGAGCCGCGAGTGGCTCGAGCGCGGCGGCGAGGGTCCGCTGTTCGCGCCGCTGCCCCCGGAGGAAGAAGCCGCGACCAAGGTCTCGCTCCGCGAGCTCAAGGGGCTGCCGGTGGAGCTGGTGGATCTGCTGGAACGGGCGGGCCACAAGACGCTTCAGAACGCCCTCGATCTGGAGCGCGAGGACGTGGACAAGATCGAGGGGATGACGCCCGAGCTCGCGGACAAGCTCACGGCCTTCCTCAATGAGATGACCGAAGAGGGCGGCGAGGAAGAGGAAGCGCGCCCGGAGGCGGACCCTGGCGCGGGAACGATGGGAGGCGGCGCGTCGGCGCAGCCGGCGTGAGCGGTAAGCTGATCCGGCTGCTCGGTCTCGGGCTGCGGGCCGGACGGGTGGTCGTCGGGGTGACGGGGGTGCGCGCCCAGCTGCAGCGGGACGGGCTGCGCTGCGTGGTGCTCGCCGCGGATGCGAGTGCGCGCACTCGGGAAAAGGTGGAGCGTCTGGCCCGGGCGCGCGGAGTGTCGGTCCTGGCGGGGCCCGCCGCGCTCGACCTGGGGGCGGGGCTGGGCCGGCGCCCGGTACAGGCGGTCGGAGTGGCGGACGCGGGGTTGGCCCGCGGGTTATTGCGTCTTGGGAGGAGTGAGTGACGACGCGGATTCACGATCTGGCGGCTGAATTCGGGATCTCTGCGGAGCAGCTCATCGGGATGCTCAAAGAGATCGACATCTTCGTACGCAGTCACCTGTCGCCGCTCAAGCCGGAGCAGGTAGCGATGATGCGCGCGCGCTGGGAGCGCGAGAAGCGCAAGCAGAAGGAGCCGCCTACCGCTCCGAAGCGCCGCCGGGCGGCGAAGGCTGCCGAGCCGGCCGCCGTGGCGCTCGAGGAGCGTCCCAAGCGGCGGCGCCGCACCGCTGCGGAGATGGCGGTGGTCGAAGCGGAAGCCCAGGCGGAAGCGGCCCTCGAAGCCGAGCGAGAGCTGAAGGCGCGGGAGGCGCTCGAGGCCACGAAGCCGCTGGAGGAAGAAAAGCCGTCGCTCGAGGAGCGTGCCGCTGCCCTGTTCCGCGTGTCCCGCCCCCCCCCGCCGCCCAGGCGCCGCCGCGGCCGATCCCGACACCCGTGCGACCGAAGCCGGTGGCGAGCGCGGTTCCCGGGGGAGCGGCGCCGCCACGGCCCGTCGCGTCCGCCGCGCCGGGCTCCGTCCCGATGGAGGAGCGCCGCCGCGACAAGGGGGGGAAGAAGCGCAAGAAGGGCAAGAAATCGCTCGTGGACCAGGAAGCGGTGGCGCAGAACATCTCGCGCACGCTCGCCTCGATCAAGGGTCCGGTCGCGAGAAAGGGCATGCACCGCCGCGAGGAGGGACCGAGCCTGCGCGAGGTCATGGAGGAAAAGCGGCGCGAGGAGAAGGAGCGCGAGAAGACGCTGGTGCGGGTGACCGAATTCATCACCGTCTCGGAGCTCGCCAGCATCCTCAAGGTGCCCGCCCGGGAGATCGTCTCGTTCGCGTTCAAGGAGCTGGGGCAGATGGTGACGATCAACCAGCGCCTCGACTTCGACATGATCGAGCTGATCGCGTCGGCCTTCGGCTTCCAGGCGTTGCGCGAGGCGGAATACGTCGTGGCCGAAGCGCCCGACACGCCGGAGGCGGCGGAGAGCCTCAAGCCGCGGCCGCCGGTGGTCACGGTGATGGGCCACGTCGACCACGGCAAGACCTCGCTGCTCGACTACATCCGGAAGACGAACGTCGTGGCGGGCGAGGCGGGCGGCATCACGCAGCACATCGGCGCCTATCAGGTGATCGCGAAGGGCGGGCGGTCCATCACGTTCCTCGATACGCCGGGCCACGAGGCGTTCACCGCCATGCGCGCCCGGGGCGCCCACGTCACGGACATCGTGGTCCTCGTGGTGGCCGCCGACGACGCGATCATGCCGCAGACGATCGAGGCGATCTCGCACGCCAAGAACGCGGGCGTGCCGATCGTGGTCGCGATCAACAAGATCGACCTGCCCACCGCCAACGTGCAGAAGGTGAAACAGGACCTCCTCGCGCACGGCGTGGTGCTCGAGGAGTTCGGGGGGACGACGCTCGCGACGCCGATCTCCGCCAAGACCGGCCAGAACGTGCCGGAGCTGCTCGACCAGATCCTGCTCCAGGCCGAGCTGCTCGACCGGAAGGCGAACCCCGACCGCCGGGCGCACGGCACCGTGCTCGAGGCGACCCTCGACCCGGGCAAGGGCGCCCTCGCCACGGTGCTCGTGCAGAACGGCACCTTGCACGTGGGCGACGACTTCATCTGCGGGCAGTACTCCGGCCGGGTGCGCGCGATGTACGACGAACGCGGCGGGTTGGTCGCCGCGGCGGGCCCGTCCACGCCGGTACAGGTGCTGGGCTTCGAGGGCGTCCCCGAGGCGGGGGATACGTTCCAGGTGATGGCCGAAGCGGGGCAGGCGCGCGATATCGCGCAGAAGCGCCAGCGGCTGGAGCGCGAGGCGCAGCATCGCCGCACCGGCCGGGTGAAGACCCTCGAGGACTTCATGGCGGAGCGCGTCGAGGGGGGCGCGGCGGCGCTGCGGCTCATCATCAAGGCGGATCAGGGCGGCCCGGCCGAAGCGCTCGCCGATGCGTTGGCCCAGCTGTCCACCGCCGAGGTCAAGGTGGAGGTCGTGCATCGCGGGGTCGGCGCGATCACCGAATCCGACGTGCTGCTCGCCAAGGCCTCGGGCGCGATCGTCATCGGCTTCCACGTGCGGCCCGACTCGAACGCGCGGGCGGCGGCGGAGCGGGAGAAGGTCGAAATCCGGACCTACCGCATCATCTACGAGGCGGTGGAAGAGGTGAAGGCGGCCATGGAGGGCCTGCTCGCGCCCGAGAAGAAGGAAGTCGTGCTGGGTGAGGCGGAGGTGCGACAGATCTTCAAGATCGCGAAGGTGGGCACGATCGCCGGATGCTTTGTGAAGAGCGGCGTGATCCCGCGCACCGCGCGCGTGCGGGTCATTCGCGACGGGGTCGAGGTGTACGAGGGCACCATCGCCTCGCTCAAGCGCTTCAAGGACGACGTGCGCGAGGTCCGCGAAGGGTTCGAGTGCGGCATCGGGGTCGAGAACTTCAACGACATCAAGGTGGGCGACCTGATCGAGGCCTACCGGATCGAGGAGGTCGCGCGCTCGCTCGAGAGCGGGTGACCCGTGGTGGTCGGCGTGATCACCTGGGACCTGCACCTGCACGGGTGCCAGTCCCTGAAGGAAAAGCGCCACGTCCTGAAGAGCCTCAAGGACCGGCTCCACAACCGTTTCAACGTCTCGGCCGCCGAGACGGCGCACAATGATCTTTGGCAGCGGGCGGAACTGACGGTGTGCGTGGTGTCGAACGATCGGATCCACGCCGAGCGCGTGCTCCGCGAAGCCGATCGCCTGGTCGAGGCGGCGGCCGGGGCGCGCATCCTGGACACGAGCACGAGCTTCCTCTAGCATGGCGCGACGCCGCAGCCACCGCCCCGAGCGGGTGGCCGAGCTGATCCGGGAAACGGTGGCCCAGTTCCTCACCAGTAACGTGCGCGATCCGCGGATCGGGTTCGTGACCGTGACGGGCGTGGACGTGTCCGCCGACCTGGCGCACGCGACGGTGCGCGTGAGCGTGCTGGGAGCCGAGGAGGAAAAGGCGCGCACGCTCGAGGGTCTGGCGAGTGCCGCGCGGTTCTTGCGCGCCCGCCTATCCGGGGAGCTCCCCCTCCGCACCAGCCCGGAGCTCCGGTTCGAGCTGGACCGCGGGCTCGAGCATGCCTTGCGGATCGAGCGGCTGCTGCGGGAGATCAAGGAGAGCGCGGGCTGATCTCGGGTGTGGCGCTCGTGGCCAAGCCGGGCGGCCCCCACGGGCCGACCTCGCACGATGTGGTGGACACCGTGCGCCGCGCCCTCGCAACGCGCCGGGTCGGCCACCTGGGCACGCTCGATCCCAGCGCTGCCGGACTGCTCGTCCTGGTGGTGGGACGGGCGACGCGGCTCGCGCCGTTCGCGAGCGCGTGGCGCAAGGCTTACGAAGGCGTGATCCGCCTCGGCACGACCACGGCCAGCGACGATGCGACCGGCGAAGTGCTCGCCACGTCCGAGGCCTGGCAGACGCTCGACCGGAGGCGGGTGGAAGAGGCGCTGGCGGCCTTCCGCGGGGCGTACGAGCAGCGCCCTCCGGCGTACTCGGCGGTGAAGGTCCAGGGCGAGCGGTCGTACCGGCGCGCGCGGCGCGGCGAGACCGTCACGCTGGCGCCACGGCAGGTGCACGTGGCGGAGCTCGAGCTGGTGCGGTTCGAGCCGCCCGATGTCGCGTTTCGCGCCACGGTCGGCGGAGGCACCTATCTGCGCTCCCTCGCCCGCGACGTAGGCGCCGCCTTGGGCTGCGGGGCGCACCTCGCGACCTTGACCCGGACGGCGGTCGGGCCGTTTTGTCTGGTGGACGCGGTCGCGGCGGACGTCGTGACGGCCGGGGATCTCCGGGACTCGGGTGAGCTGGTGGCCGAGCTGCCGCGCCGGGACCTGGACCGAGGCGAGCGGGACGCCGTGCTTCACGGGAGGCCGGTGCCGGCGGGAAACGGGACACGGGAAGCGGGAAACGTGGCCCTGTTCGCCGAGGGGAAGCTCGTAGCCGTGGCGCAAGTCGTCGGGGACCTGCTCAAGGCCCGCCTCGTGGTGGCGGAGGAATGAGCGGCGCGGTCGCCACTATCGGTACCTTCGACGGCGTCCACCGGGGGCACCAGGCGGTGCTGGCGGAGATCGCGCGGCGGGCCGGCGCGCGTGGACTCCAGAGCGTCCTGATAACGTTCGACCGGCACCCGCTCGAGGTCGTGAACCCACCGGCGGCGCCCAGGCTCCTGACGCTGCCGGAGGAGAAGCGGGACATCTTGACAGGGCTCGGGCTGGACCGCGTGGAGATGTTGCCGTTCACGCCGGAGCTCGCGGGGCTCGCGCCCGAGGAGTTCGTGCGGCAGGTGCTGCGAGGGCGGTTCGGGATGCAGGAGCTCGTGCTGGGATACGATCACGGGTTCGGGCGGGGGCGCGCGGGGGACGTCGCGCTGGTGCGGCGGCTGGCCCAGGAGGACGGGTTCGCCGTGGACGTCGTAGATCCCGTGCGCGACGACGGCCGGCCGATCTCGTCGTCGCTGATCCGCACCGCGGTGGCGCACGGTGACCTGGCGGCGGCGGAGCGCTGGCTCGGCCGGCGCTATGCCCTCACGGGCGTGGTCGAGCGGGGCGCGGGACGCGGGCGGACGATCGGGATCCCGACCATCAACCTCGCGCCGCCCGATCCCCGCAAGCTGCTGCCGCCCGACGGCGTGTACGCGGTCTGGGTCGAGGTCGGGAAACGGGAAGCGGGAAGCGGGAAACGCTATGGTGGGATGATGAACCAGGGGCCGCGGCCGACCTTCGGGGTGACGGCGCGGGCCCTCGAGATCCATCTGTTCGACTTCGCCGGGGAGTTGTACGGCGAGCCGGTGAAGGTGGAGTGGGTGCGCCGGTTGCGGGACGTGCAGACCTTCCCGTCCCGCGAGGCGCTCATCGAACAGCTCGAGCGCGACGCCGCGGCGGCGCGCCAGATCCTCAGCCGGTAGGGGGGGTTGCGATGCGAACCATTCGATCACGGTTGATCACGATCGGGATCCTGCTCGCCCTCAGCATCTGGGCGTTGATTCCGACCAGCAGCACTCAGCGCGTGCGCGATGCCGGCACGGGACGGATGAAGGACACCTCCGTCCGGCGCATCCCCATCAACCTCGGCCTCGATCTGCAGGGCGGCATTCACCTCGCCCTCGAGGTGGACCAGTCGAAGGGTCCGATCCCCGACTGCGCCGACGCCATCCAACGCGCCGAGCGCGTGGTGCGGAGCCGGATCGACGAGTTCGGCGTCACCGAGCCCGTGGTGCAGATCGTCGGGCGCTGCCGCCTGATCGTGGAGGTCGCGGGCGAGAAGGACCCGGCGCGCGCCAAGAGCATCATCCAGCGCACCGCCTTTCTCGAGTTTCGCATCACGGACATGAAGAACCTGTTCCGCGACGCGGTGCCGGAGATCGACAAGGCCCTGCGCCGGGCGGGGGTGAAAACGCCGGGACAGGCGGCGACCAACGTGGCGCAGTTGTTCGGCTCGGACACGACGAAACGGGAGAAGAAGAAGGAGAAGGAGAAGGCGAAGCAGGCGCAGCCGGACACGAGCGAGCTGAACCAGCCCGGACCGCTGTCGTCGCTCTTGTACCAGGGCGGGCTGCCCGGGGAGTTCCTCGTGCCCGAAGAGCAGGTGCCGGCGGCGGAAAGCCTGCTCGCCCGGCCCGAGGTGCAGCGGCTGATCCCGCGCGGGTTCGAGCTGAAGTGGGGGACGGACGTCCAGTCGCGCGGCGCGCGCGCGTTCCGCGCGCTCTACGTCGTCGAAGACCGGCCCATCATCACGGGCGAGGAGCTCGAGAAGGCGACGGCGCGGCGCGACCAGATGACCAACCAATCGGTGGTGGACTTCGTGCTGTCGCGGCGCGGCGGGCGGATCTTCGAGCGCGAGACCGGGCGCCACGTCAACGACTACATGGCCATCATTCTCGACGGCCGCGTCCAGGGCCAGCCGCCCGTCATCAAGAGTCAGATCGGCCAGCGCGGCCAGATCGAGCTCGGGAACCGGCCGCTGCAGGACGCGCAGGACCTGGCGCTCGTGCTGCGCGCCGGCGCCCTCCCCGCGCCGCTCACCATCGTGGAGGAGCGCAGCATCGGACCGTCGCTCGGCAAGGATTCGATCGCCGACGGGATCCGCGCCGGCATCGTCGGCGTGATCCTCGTGGTGTTGATCATGCTCGTCTATTACCGGGTGTCGGGCGCGCTCGCCGTGGCGGCGCTCGGGCTGTACGTGGTGTTCGTCCTCGCCGGGCTCGCCGGCTTCCACGCCACGCTCACCCTCCCGGGGCTCGCCGGACTGGCGCTCTCGGTGGGCATCGCCGTGGACGCGAACGTGCTGATCTTCGAGCGCATCCGGGAGGAGCTGCAGCACGGCAAACTCGTGCGGACCGCCGTGGACGAAGGGTTCAAGCACGCGATGAGCGCGATCATCGACTCCAACGTCAGCACCGCGCTCACCGCGTTCATCCTCTACTTAGTGGGGACGGGCCCGGTGCAGGGCTTCGCCATCACGCTGATCATCGGCATCGCGGCGTCAATGATCACCGCCATCTTCGTGGTTCGGACCTTCTACATGATCTGGCTCCAGCGCCGGCCGGACATGGCTACCCTGAGCGTCTGAGATGATCCGCCTCTTCGCCAACGCCAGCTACGATTTCATCAAATGGCGCCGCTGGGCCTACGGGCTCACGGCGGCCATCATCATCCCGGGGTTCGCGCTCTTCCTCGTGCACGGCCTGAACTACAGCATCGAGTTCACCGGCGGCACGCTGATCCAGGTCGAGACGACCCAGCCGGTGGGGACCGGCAAGATCCGGAGCGCGCTCGACGCGGCGGGGATCCGCGACGCCGAGATTCAGCAGTTCGGGGACCCCACCGACTACGTGGTGCGCGCCCGGGTGGGCCGATCGGCCGAGCGCGCGGCGGAGCCCACGACCGAGGCCACCGCGCAGGCCGTGGACTCGGCGCTCGCGGCCGGGCTGGGCGCGGGGCAGTACAAGATCGTGCGAACCGAGGCCGTCGGCCCGAAGGTGGGCCGGGAGCTTCAGGGAAAGGCGTTCCTGGCGATCTTCTTCTCGTTCGTCGTCACCCTGATCTACCTCGCGATCCGCTTCGAGTGGCGCTTCGGCCTGGCGGCGGTGCTCGCCACGTTCCACGATATCCTCACGACCATCGCGTTCATCCGCTACTTGAACCTGGAGGTCAGCCTCGTTGTGGTGGGCGCGGTGCTGACGATGGTGGGGTACTCGCTCAACGACACGATCATCATCTTCGACCGGGTGCGCGAGAACCTGCACAAGTACCGGCGCCAGAACCTGTACGAGATCCTGAATCTGTCGATCAACGAGACGCTGCCGCGCTCGGTGCTGACCCACGGGACTACGATGGCGACCACGCTCGCCCTGGTGCTCCTCGCGGGCGAGGTGCTCCGGCCGTTCGCGCTGGTGATGACCTTCGCGATCTTCACGGGCACGTTCTCGTCCATCTACATCGCGGCGCCCATCCTCATGTATATCGAGAAGCGCTGGCCCGGCGAGGACGCGCGCGGCGCCCGGGCCTTGAAGCCCGCCGCCGAGCCGCAGGCTGCGCCGGCGGCGCCGCCCCGGTCGAAAGCGACGGTCTAGCACCTAGCACTTTTGCTCATCGACACCCATTGCCACCTCGGCGACCCGGCGTTCGACCCGGACCGGGACGCCGTGCTGGAGCGCGCGCGGGGGGCCGGCGTCGGCCACGTGGTCGTCGTCGGCACGACGGTCGAGGACAGCGAGCGGGTCCTCTCCCTCGCTCGAGCGCGGCCCGGCCTGTCGGCGACGGCCGGGGTCCATCCGCACGAGGCGAAGACGTGGTCGCCGGCGGCGGCGGCCCGCCTCAAAGCATTGCTCGCCCTACCCGAAGTAGTGGCTGTGGGGGAGACGGGCCTCGATTACCATTACGACCACTCGCCGCGCGACGCGCAGCGACGCGCGTTCGAGGCGCAGCTCGCCCTCGGGGCCGAGCTCGGGAAGCCGGTCGTGGTGCACGCCCGCGAGGCGGACGAGGACCTGGCCGCGCTGGTCCGCGAGTGGGGCGAGCGCGTGCCGGCTCTCGTGTTGCATTCGTTCAGTGCGGGCCCGAGCGTGTTCGACGCGGGGCTCCAGGTGGGCGCGTACTTCTCGTTCAGCGGCATGGTGACCTTCAGAAGCTGGAAGCAGACCGACTGCGTGTCCGCCTGCCCGGCCGACCGCCTCCTGGTCGAGACGGACGCTCCCTATCTCGCGCCGGTGCCGCACCGCGGCCGGCGCAACGAGCCCGCGTTCGTGCGCGAGGTGGCGCAGGCGCTGGCCGGCGCGCGCGGCGAGCCGTACGACGCGGTGATGCGACAGACCTCGGCCAACGCCCGGCGGGTCTTCGGCGCGGGCGTGGCTTCCGGCGCTGTGAC
>WNGG01008742.1_pt1 | contig 12775 bp, 8 predicted proteins | sample 5400661 | NCBI WGS metagenome assembly WNGG01 (sample SAMN13153372, study PRJNA577476) | soil metagenome | isolation source: 100 cm soil or saprolite under Garry oak tree replicate 1 | place: USA:California | collected 2016-06-15 | reverse complement strand
TCCCAAGGATTTTTCTGCGTCTGCTTAAGTCCTAACGAGACCCGCTCTTTCTCCTTGTTGATGTCGAGTACGACGACTTCCAACTGCTGGCCGACTTTCACGAGCTCGCTTGGATGCCCGAGGCGGCCCCAGGTCATATCCGTGATGTGAAGCAAGCCATCCATTCCATCCAGATCAATGAACGCGCCGAAGTCGGTGAGATTTTTGACCGTGCCTTGCACCTTGTCACCGATCTTCACGCCTTCCATGAATTTTTGTCGCTTTTCGCTCCGCTCCTGCTCGATCAGCTCACGCCGGCTGAGCACGACGTTTTTGCGGTCGTCATTGATCTTGACGATTTTGAAATCGTAAGTGTTGCCAACAAACTGCTGCAAATCTTTCGGAGGAACGACGTCGATCTGCGATGCCGGTAAAAATGCCTCGACACCGATGTTCACCATCAGCCCGCCCTTCACGACTGATTTCACTTTGCCTTTGATCAAGCCATCGCCGTGAAAAACACCGGCGATCTTGTTCCAGTTCTGGCGATATGCGGCCTTTTCTTTCGAGAGAACGACCATGCCTTCGTCGTTTTCCAGTCGTTCGAGGAGGACGTCCACTTCGTCACCGACTTCGAGTGAATCTACTTCCTCAAATTCCGTGAGGGGAATCACGCCCTCAGACTTGTAGCCGATGTCCACCAATACTTCGCGTGGACGAACTTCCAGTATCCGTCCTTTGACGATGCTTCCCTCCCGGAAGTCCGGCATCGGCTTCGACATTACATCCTGCATTTGCACCATAAATTAAAAGCCTCCTTCAGGCACACTGTCGCGGCGGTCTATGACCGTCGAAATTCCCGCTGCGGAAACGGAACGCCATAGTAGGCGTTTTCGGCTGGCGGGTCAACTCTTACAGACGATGACTGTAGAGGCAGCCGTGCCGGCTGCGCTTTTCCATTATTGCAGGCGACACGCCTGCCACTACAGCAAAAGTTCGCAACGGCGAGACACCATCGCCAGCACGCGAGAGCGTGCGCTACCCAATCGCATCCTCGCGCTACTCTTGAGTGCGCCAGCTTTCTCCCGTATTCTACACGAGGATGCCGATCTTACGTTTGTCGATCTTTGCTGGGGTTCTCGCGCTCACTTCTCTGCACGCGGACTCTCCGGCCGAACAAAAAGTCCTCGAAGCGATCAAGTCGCCTGGCTTGAGCGTGGTTCATCTTTGGGCCCCGTGGTGCTCGAATTGCCAGGCTGAATTGAAAACCGGCGGCTGGCTTAAAATGGCAAAAGACAATCCTCAGGTACATTTTTATTTCGTTTCCGTCTGGAACGGTGGCGAGGATGGCCGGGCGATCTTGAAAAAATTCAACCTTGCCGAGCAGCCCAACGTCACAATTTTGTCCGATCCCGGGCCGCGCGGTCAAAATCACATCAAACAGTTTGTTGGTCTGCCGCTTTCGTGGATTCCTACGACCTGGGTTTATAAAGGCGGCAATCTACGGTACGCGTTGAACTATGGCGAAGTCCATTTTCCCGCACTGCAACAATTTCTCGAAGACAGCGAATCCGACTGGTCACATAAAGGGGAGCCGAAGATCGATTAGAGTTTGCCAGCATGATCGAAACTCCTCCCGCGCCGTCGATTTCGCACAGCAAGCCGCCGGCAATTCTTTCGCTCATCGGCGACACACCTCTGGTGGAGATTACGCAGATGGACACCGGTCCGTGCCAGCTTTTCGTAAAACTGGAAAATCAAAATCCGACCGGCTCAATCAAGGATCGCATCGCTCTCTCCATGATTGAGGCAGCTGAGCGCGAGGGAACATTGCAACCCGGCGGCACGGTCATCGAAGCGACTGCGGGCAACACCGGCCTTGGTCTTGCGCTAGTGGCGGCCGCGAAAGGCTATCGGGTATTGCTTGTTATTCCCGATAAAATGTCGCAGGAAAAAATCTTTCACGTGCGCGCGCTGGGGGCTGAAGTGCGCATAGTCCGTTCGGACGTGACGCGGGGTCATCCGGAGTACTATCAAGACGTGGCCGCGCGACTCGCTGAAGAAATTCCGGGCGGATTTTATGTGAACCAATTTGGCAACCCGGCGAATCCGCTTGCGCATGAGCGCACGACGGGTCCGGAAATTTGGGAACAAATGCGCCATGATGTTGACGCGATCGTGGTCGGCGTTGGCTCGGGCGGGACGCTGACCGGCCTTGGCCGATTCTTTAATCGCGTCAAACCGCGGCGCGGGATCGAGATGGTGCTGGCCGATCCGACCGGCTCTGTGTTGTACGAATATGTCAAGACCGGCAAACTGGTTGAGTCCGGAAGTTGGGCAGTTGAAGGAATCGGGGAAGATTTTATTCCGGAAATAGCCGACATGTCACTCGTCACGGATGCGTTCGAAATCGACGATGAGGAAAGTTTTGCGACCGCGCGTGAACTGTTGCGGAAGGAAGGGATTCTCGGCGGTTCGTCCACCGGAACTCTTGTGGCGGGCGCGCTTCGTTATTGTCGCCAGCAAAAGAAGCGCAAACGCGTCGTCACCCTGGTCGCCGACACCGGGAACAAATATCTCTCGAAGATGTATAATAATTTCTGGATGGCGGAGCAGGGATTTATCCATCGGCCACCGCACGGCGATTTGAGCGACTTGATTTCGCATCGCTATGAAGCCGGCGAAGTTGTTTCTGTCGGTCCAGAAGACAGTCTTCTGACCGCATTTAAGCGGATGCGACAGGCGGATGTTTCGCAAGTTCCCGTTGTCGATGACAAGGGCCGTGCTATCGGGATCCTTGATGAGTCCGATCTTCTCGTAAAAGTGCATCGCGATCCGGCGCATTTTAATGATCCAGTGAAAAATGCGATGACCGACCGGCTTGAAACCCTTTCACCGAGCGCAAAGATCAAAGACTTGCTCGATGTGTTCGATCGTGGCCGCGTCGCAATCGTCATGGAAGGCGACAAGTTTCTCGGGCTCGTTACGCGCACCGATCTACTCTCTTATTTGCGGCTGCACATGCCGAAAGAGTCCGTGCCGCCAGCACGCGAATATTTGTAACACATGCATTCCGCTTGTGATCAATTCCAATCGCGAGCCGGAGGCTTGCGCTCTTTTCAACAGGCTGGAAGCCTGTGTTACGCGATATGAAAAAGCAACAAGGCTTTGCCACGCGCGCGATTCACGCCGGGCAGGAACCCGATCCCTCAACCGGCGCGATCATGACGCCGATCTACGCGACATCGACTTATGTGCAGGAAAGCCCGGGCAAACACAAAGGCTACGATTACGCGCGCTCGATTAATCCGACCCGGCTCGCCTACGAAAAATGCATCGCCGATTTGGAGAGCGGCACGCGTGGGTTTGCGTTCGCATCGGGGCTCGCCGCAATGGCGACTGCGCTCGAACTGATCGACAGCGGCTCGCACATCATCGCGAGCGACGATCTTTACGGCGGTACATTTCGCCTTTTCGACAAAGTGCGAAGACGTTCGGCCAATCTCGATTTCACGTTTGTCGATTTAACTGATGCGCGAGATTTCGAAGACGAAATCAAATCAAACACACGGATGATCTGGATTGAGACGCCGAGCAATCCCCTGTTGAAACTTATCGATCTCGAAGCGATCGCGAAAACCGCTCGTCAGAGGAACGTTATCTCAGTGTGCGACAATACTTTTGCGAGCCCGTGGATTCAACGCCCTCTTGAGCTTGGCTTCGATGTGGTGATTCATTCCGCGACGAAATACTTGAATGGACACTCCGATCTCGTAGGCGGCGTGATGGTGGTCGGTGAAAATAAGGAGCTCGGCGATCAAATTGCATTTTTGCAGAACTCAGTCGGCGCGATTGCGGGCGCTTTCGACAGTTTTCTGGTCATGCGCAGTTTAAAAACGCTCGCGCTGCGGATGGAGCGCCACTGCGCGAACGCGCTCGAAATTGCGCGCTGGCTTGAGGAGCAACCGCAAGTGAAATTGGTCAGTTATCCCGGTCTGAAATCGCATCCGCAACACGATCTCGCCCGCCAACAAATGCGCGGCTTCGGCGGAATGGTGACGATTATATTGAAAACCGATCTGGAAGGGACGAAGCGTTTTCTGGAGAACACGGAGCTGTTTGCGCTCGCGGAAAGTTTGGGCGGCGTCGAGAGCCTGATCAACCATCCCGCGCTAATGACCCACGCTTCGGTTCCGAAAGAGCAGCGCGATGCGCTCGGCGTGACCGACTCACTCGTTAGGCTTTCCGTCGGGATCGAGGATGTGCGCGATTTGATCGATGATCTGAAAAACGCGTTCGAGGCGATTTGACGTAGCATAGGCATCCAGCCTGTGATCAATTTGGATTCACAGCCAGGATGGCTGTGTTACGCAATGGGCAACACGTTTGGACAACTTTTTCGTGTCACGACCTTTGGCGAATCGCACGGCGGCGGTATCGGCGTGGTGATTGATGGCTGCCCGCCGAAAATCGACATCTCCGATGCGGACATTCAACGTGAACTAGACCGCCGCCGGCCGGGTCAAAGCAATATCACGACGCAACGAAAGGAGGAGGACCGCTGCGAAATTCTCTCCGGAGTTTTCGACGGAAAAACGCTCGGCACTCCAATCGCGATCCTCGTGCACAACAAAGACGCGCGCGCCGAAGACTACACAGAGATCGCGAAAAAATTTCGGCCATCACACGCCGATTTTACCTACGAAGCGAAGTACGGAATTCGGAACTGGCAGGGCGGTGGTCGGGCGTCGGCCCGTGAGACGATTGGCCGCGTCGCCGCCGGCGTAGTCGCGAAAAAGATATTGTCGATCTTATACCCGAAATTCGCGATCGTCGCGTACGTCGCGCAGATTCACGAGATCGTCGCGAAGGTCAATCGTTCCAGGATTGCGAAGAAGGACGTGGAGAAGAATGCCGTGCGTTGCCCGGATGCAGCAGCAGCCAAAAAGATGGTCGAGCTCATCGAACAAATTCGCGATGAAGGCGATTCGGTGGGGGGCGTGATTGAGTGCGTCGTTCGTAGTCTTCCAGCCGGGCTCGGCGAACCGGTTTTTGATAAGCTTGAAGCGGATCTGGCGAAGGCAATGATGAGTCTGCCGGCAACTAAAGGATTTGAGATCGGTTCCGGGTTTGCCGCGACGCGCATGCGCGGTTCCGAGCACAACGATCCATTTGAAATGCGCGTCGGGAAAATTCGCACAACGACAAATAACTCCGGTGGTGTGCAGGGTGGGATCAGCAACGGCGAAGAGATTTACTTTCGGGTCGCCTTTAAGCCGACCGCGACAATCGCGCACGAACAGAAAACCGTTAGCACGTCGCATAAACAAACGAGGCTCGCGGCGCGTGGACGCCATGATCCATGTGTTTTGCCCCGCGCGGTGCCGATTGTGGAAGCGATGGCGTCACTCGTGCTTTGCGACCACGCGTTACGGCAGCAAGCGATTAGTTTGCTCCCCTCGGCAAAGTGAGACCCGAACTGCAGACGGTGGCCGGTTCGCCACTTTGGCAGGCGGTCTTCATTTCATTTGGCGTCATTTTGGTCTTGTTCGAGGTGGTGCGCGGCTGGCGACTCGGTCTGATCCGCCAACTTGTGCGCGTTGCCGCCCTGGCCGCGGCATATGCAGCTGCATTTTATGGCGGCCGGTTGGTCGTTCCGTTGGTGCGATCGTTTTTGAGAATGCCGGATATCGTGCTGTCGATCTTAGGCGGCGCCGTGCTCGCGCTCACCGTATACGTGTCTATCACCTCTCTCGGAATGATTTTTTTCCGACGCACCGGCCAACAGAACGCAAGCTTGTTCCGGTTGATTTATGCAATCACCGGGGCCGCGATCGGATTATTTTTTGGCGCGTTTTTGTTCTGGATGATCGTGGTGAGCGTTCGCGCCATTGGCGCGCTGGCCGATGCGCAGCTCCGCGGCCGACCAAATTCTTCAGCCGCCGTCATACATGCTCTTGAAGGGCGACGACATTCTTTACCGGAGCCAGAAGAAGAATCGACGCTGGCGGCATCGCTGGCGCGATTGAAGAATTCACTCGAGCTTGGGGCTATCGGAAACGCGATTACGCGAACGGATCCCGTTCCCTCGAAAACTTATGCGACGCTTGGGAAAGTCGGAAACGTATTTTCCAATCCCGAAAGAGCGCAGAAATTTCTCACCTTCCCAGGGGCACGCGAGTTGAGCGAGCATCCGAAAATTGTCGCTTTACGAGACGATCCGGAAATCTCTGACATGATTGCGCATTGGCGCTTTCTCGACCTTTTGCAGGACCATCGCGTCATCGACGCGGCGAACGATCCGGCGCTCGCCAGCCAAATCAAAAAATTCGACCTCCAGAAGGCCTTGGATTATGCAACCCGGAAGTAATTGCAATGCAGTACATCACCACCATTGGACTCGAAGTGCACGTTCAGCTTAAGACGCGGTCGAAGATGTTTTGCGCCTGTCCGGTTGAATTCGGCGCTGAGCCGAACACACACACATGTCCGGTCTGCCTGGGTTTGCCTGGTGCTTTGCCCGTGATGAATCATGAAGCGCTGCGCATGACCGCGCTCACCGGGTTAATGCTCGGATGTGACATCGCGCCGATCTGTAAATTCGATCGGAAAAATTATTTCTACCCGGACATGCCGAAGAATTATCAAATCTCACAATACGACATGCCGCTGTGCACGAACGGCAGCGTGCCTCTGCACGATCTCGCGTATCCGAAGGACGCGCAGAAAAATATCGCCACGCCAGACAAGGAAGTGCCCCTCGTGCGGATTCATCTGGAGGAGGACGTGGCCAAAAGTTTTCATTTTGAAACGTACACAGGCATCGATTTCAACCGGGCCGGCACGCCATTGATGGAGATCGTGAGCCAGCCCGAAATCAATTCGCCAGAAGAAGCATTCGCGTTTCTGACCTCGCTCAAACAAATCTTGATCTACGGCGCGGTTAGCGATGCCGACATGGAGAAGGGGCAGCTTCGTTGCGATTGCAATGTTTCTGTCCGGCCAGAAGCGCAGGCTGAACTCGGCGCAAAAATCGAGATCAAAAATATGAATTCGATCAGTGGTGTGCGCCGTGCTCTGGCTTATGAAATCCAACGCCAGGTCGATGCGCTCGAACGCGGCGAAAAGCTAGAACAGGAAACGCGCGGCTGGGATGACGCGGCTGCGGAAACATTTCTCATGCGGACGAAGGAATTTGCCCACGATTACCGCTATTTTCCCGATCCGGATTTGGTACCGGTAAAAACCGAGGTTCTGCTGCCAGATGCGGGTGCGCGCGTGCCGGAATTACCGAAGGCGAAACGCGCCAGATTTGTCCAGCAGTACGAAGTGAGTCCCTACGACGCCGGCGTGCTGGCGAACGATCTCGAGCTGGCTCGCTATTTCGAAGCGGCAGCAAAGGGCGTGCGCAAATCGAAGAACGTTGCGAACTGGATCCTCAATGACCTACAAAATGCACTGAGCACCGCCGGGAAAACGATCAGCGATTGTCCGATTCCGCCGGAAGCGCTCGACGAGCTGGTCAATCTAATCGACAGCGGGAAAATCAGCGGCAAACAAGGCAAGGAAGTTTTCGCGGAAATGTTCGCGAGCGGCAAACGAGCGGGCGATATCGTCAAGGAAAAAGGGATCGAGCAACTGAGTGACGCCAGTGCAATCGAGGCATTCTGCGATCAGGTGATCGCGGCCAACCCGAAGCCGGCTGCTGATTTCAAGGCGGGCAATGCTGCATCGCTTAATTTTCTCAAAGGGCAGGTGATGAAGCTTTCCAAAGGGAGAGCCAACCCGCAGTTGGCCGGCGAAATTTTGGAGCGCAAGCTGAAGTAGCGCACGCCTCTGGCTTGCCTCTTTGTCATTCCGAGCGGAGTCGAGGAATCTCTTACTGTGGAACAGATAGCAATGAGGGATGTCTCCCGCCTTCGCCATAAAGCTACGGGGTGGCAGGCGACTTCGCTCGACATGACAAAAAGGGTTGCGGCGGTGAACTTGTCTCATGCGAATCCTGATCGTCCCCGATAAATTCAAGGGCTCGCTTAGCGCGCGTGAAGTCGCCGAGAATATCGCAACTGGTCTGCGCGATGTTTTACCAGACGCAAAGATCGACATCGTACCGATGGCGGACGGCGGTGAAGGCACGGCCGAAGTTATTTGTGACGCTCTCGGCGGTTCCTGGGTAAATTGCACGGCGCATGATCCGCTCGGCCGCGAGATCGAGGCGCGTTACGTCTGGATCGAGGAGGGCAAACTCGCAATCATGGAAATGAGCGAAGTCGCCGGAATGCATCGGCTTTCCGAAAGTGAACGCGATCCACTTCGCGCGAACACGTTCGGCGTTGGCGAAATGCTGCTTGATGCGGCGCAACGCGGCGTGGATCAAATCATTATCGGACTTGGCGGCAGCGCGACTAATGATGGCGGCTTTGGAATGGCAAGAGCACTTGGGTTTCGATTTTTTGCCGGAGAACAAGAGCTCATGCGCGCAGTGACCGAACTGCAAAAGCTCACGCGGGTCGAAAGGCCGAACGCCTTGTCGCTACCGAAAATTATTGCGGCAGTCGATGTGCGAAATCCGTTGCTGGGCGAAAATGGAGCAACGCGAGTGTTCGGCCCGCAGAAGGGCGCGAGCGAAGATAAGGTCGACAAGTTGGAGGCCGCACTGACGAAACTCGCTGATGTTGTCGGAAAAGCCTTTAAGGAAGATTTTCGCGACGAACAAGGCGCAGGCGCGGCCGGTGGACTCGGTTTTGGGCTTGTGAGTTTTGGCGGCGCCAAAATTCGGGCGGGCTTCGATGTTGTGGCGGAATCGATCGGGTTCGAATCGAAAATAAAAGATGTCGATGTTGTGATTACGGGTGAGGGGAGCCTGGATCGGCAAACGCTCGAGGGAAAAACGCCGGCCGGAGTGGCGCGGCTCGCGCGAAAACTAGGCAAGCGCGTTTTCGCAATTGTTGGGCGTGCGAGCGAAGATCGACAAGTGCGGGAAATTTTCGATGGCGTTTACGAGAACGCGCAGCCCGGAATGAGCGAAAAGGAAAACATGGCGCGCGCCGCAGAGCTGCTGCGGGAGAACGCGCGAGAGTTGGCGAAGAAATTGTAGGGCGTCTCTGTGAAACGCCGGATTAATAGAATGGCGTCTGTCAGGGACGCCCTACAATTTTCGCGAAGCGTAGAATTCGCGGAAGTATTTTGCTGTTTCCACGTAACTCCATGCCCAGCGAGCGATGTCGTTTTGCTCGTCAAGGCTGAGCTGACGCCTGATTTTTGCGGGAGAACCGAGGACGAGCGAGCCAGGGGGAATTTTCATTCCCAGCGTGACGAGGGCGTTGGCACCGATGATGGAACGTGCGCCTACCTCTACTTCATCAAGAATGATTGCGCCCATCCCGACAAGGACTTCGTTGTCGATCTTGCATGCGTGTACGATGGCGCTGTGACCGACGGTGACCAGCTCGCCCATTGTTGTCGGATAACCCGTATCGAGATGGACGACGGCATTGTCCTGAATGTTCGAGCGCGGCCCGATGATGATACGGTTGATGTCGCCGCGTAACACGGCGCCGTACCAAACGCTCGATTGTTCTGCGAGGGTGACATCGCCAATTACTGTTGCGCTGGGAACGATCCAGGCGCTTGGATGGATCGTGGGTCCTTTATTTAAACGCGCGGCAATCCCGGAGTGTCCAGTTGCCAGCGGGTCTGGATCGATATGCATTTAGGGATTAACGTCTAACGCCAAAAGCCGAACGTCCAACATTGAATGACAGAATGAGGTTTCTTATTCTGGCGCCTCGATGATTGTAAGCGCCGCATGCATCAACTCCCTCCAGAAAAATTGACGCCGTTTGTTTTCTCCGATCCGGCCGGTAAACGCTGGCCGCGTTTACGACTGATTTTGCTTGTCGCAGGAGTGCTCTTTTTTCTCGGGACGGTGTTGTTTGTCCAAACGCTTTTTGTTGCCCCGCAAATGAGAATTCCTTTTTCCTTGCGGCAGTTGAAAGGCCAGTTGAAAGCACTGCAAAAGGAAAATCCGGCGGGGCAATTTTCTCCGGGTTCTCTGCTCTGGCAGAAATTTGGCCAGGCCCGACAAGCGGCGAAAAAGCTCGGCGGCCCAACGCCGACACCCCCGGCGCGCCCCCGCAAAAAATCGCCGGACAACGAAGTACGGCTCGCGTTTTACACAAATGGCGATCCGTACAGTTACGCGTCGCTCCAACAGCATGCGGCGCAGATCACGCACGTCTGTCCGGAATGGATGACGGTTACCAACGGCATGGGCGATTTGCAGATTGACGCGGATGCGCGGGTGCCGAAGCTCGCTGCGAGCAAAGGCGTCGCACTCATGCCGTTGCTGACCAATCTGGTTGGCGATACGTGGCAGCCGGAAGCGATTGAGAATCTGGCGCACGGTCCGCAAGATCGGCAAGAGCGATTTATCAGCAATGTGCTAGCGGTTTTGCGCAACGCGAAAGCCGCCGGGGTGGTGGTCGATTGGGAGCAACTCGATCCAGCCTACAAGAAAGACATCACTGGATTCATCGACAAGTTCGCCGACGCGTTGCACGACGACAATAAACAACTGTGGCTCTGCGTTCAGCCCGGGCAGGAGCTGGATTACATCGACTTCGATGTTCTTGCGGACAACGTCGATCGTTTTGTGGCAATGTTGTTTGACGAGACGTCCGACGTTGATCCGCCCGGCCCACTAGGATCGCGCTCGTGGTTCGAGGGTTGGCTGCACGTCCTCTTGGAAGATTCCGACCACAAACAATGGATCATCGCGCTCGGCGGCTACGGATACGATTGGACGATCGGCGGAAAAAAAGCGGAGCTGATCAGTTTCCCCGAAGCGATGAGTCGCGCCAATGATGCGGAAGTCGAGAGCGCGGAAGTGAAGGCGCCGGGCTACAGTCCATATTTTTATTTTGAAGACGGAGACAAGGAGCATGCCGTCTGGTTCCTCGACGCCGTAACCTTCCTCAATCAACTGCGCGAACTGCGCGACCAAAAGGCGGGTGGGTTTGCGCTCTATCGGCTCGGCAGCGAAGACCCAGCGATCTGGGACGCCTTAAGCGTGCCGATTACGGACGTGGGCGACGGCGAAATTGTAACCGTTGATGAGAGCCGCTCTGATGGGAGGCGAAATCTCGCGGTCGATCCGGAAGGTTATCTCACCGCGAAGTATGTAAAATTCCCGGAGTTCCCGACGCTTTATCATCAAGGCGCAGGCGGTGAGCATCAGGTTGCCATTACTTTTGATGACGGACCGGATCCGCGGTGGACGCCAAAGATCTTGGACATTTTAAAAGCGGCGAACGTCAAGGCGGCGTTTTTCCTCGTGGGGGTAAACGCGGAGCATTACCCAAGCCTTGTACAACGAATTGTGAATGAAGGGCACGAAATCGGGAACCACACGTATTATCATCCCAACCTGGCGCTTTGCTGGCCCGAGCACATCCGGCTTGAACTGAACGCGACACAGCTTTTGCTCGAAACGATAACGGGTCGCGCGACAACGTTGTTCCGTCCACCTTACGCGGCCGATACCAGTCCATCACAATTAAGCGAACTGACTCCGCTGCAAATTGCGGAAGACCTTAACTATCTCGTGGTTTTGGAGAGCATCGATCCACAAGATTGGGCGAAACCGGGTGCCGACGTCATCCTGCAGCGCGTGAAACAACAACGCCGCGATGGCAGCATTATTTTGCTGCACGATGCGGGCGGCGACCGTTCGCAGACTGTCGAAGCGCTCCCGCGCATTTTGGGTTGGCTGCATACGCGGGGCGACACGGTGGTGCCGTTGAGCACGCTGCTTGGAGCGACGCGCGACGCCGTTATGCCGCTGTTGCAGCAAAGTTCGCAATCGCTCACGCGCCTCGTCAGCAGCACTGGATTTCGCGTTTATCACGCAATCGAGGAATTTCTCTGGGCGTTTATGATTGTGGCGACGGCGCTCGTGGTCATCCGCACGCTCGTTGTGATCTGGCTGGCCTATCGTTTTCGACGGGGACCGAAAGCGGATTTTGCTGAGCCAATCAGTGTCGTGATGGCTGCTTACAACGAAGGGAAAGTGATCACGGAAACTTTACGCGCGCTTTTTGCCACCGACTACAAAGGCGAAATTGAAGTCATCGTTGTGGACGACGGGTCGCGTGATGAAACCGCCGCCGAAATTGAGCGCGTCGCGCATGTCGATCCACGGGTTCGCTTATTGCAACAGGAGAACCGCGGCAAAGCGCGCGCATTGCAGCATGGTCTGGCTGCAGCGCGTAACGGTATCGTGGTCTTCATCGATGCCGATACGCAATGTCAGCGCGACACCCTCCTGCGCTTGCTTGAACCGTTTGCTGATGCGCGCATCGGCGCCGTTTCAGGTCACGCGAAGGTTGGAAACTTGCGCACGTTCATCGCGCGCTGTCAGGCGCTGGAATACACCTGCGGTTTTAATCTCGATCGCCGCGCTTATAATCGCTGGAACTGCATTACGGTGGTGCCCGGCGCGATCAGCGCCATCCGCAAAGATGCGATCGATGAAGCGGGTGGCCTGAGTTTGCAAACGCTCGCCGAAGATACCGACCTCACATTGGCACTGCACAAACATCGACAACGGATCGTGTATGTTCCCGACGCAATCGCCTGGACGGAAGCGCCCGAAAGTGTGCGGACGTTGGCTCGGCAACGTTTTCGCTGGGCCTACGGCACGCTGCAATGTCTTTGGAAACATCGCGACATGGTGTTCAACTGGAATTATCGCGCGCTCGGCTGGTTTAGTTTACCGAGCATCTGGTTTTTCCAG
>WNGG01012476.1_pt1 | contig 12777 bp, 4 predicted proteins | sample 5400661 | NCBI WGS metagenome assembly WNGG01 (sample SAMN13153372, study PRJNA577476) | soil metagenome | isolation source: 100 cm soil or saprolite under Garry oak tree replicate 1 | place: USA:California | collected 2016-06-15 | reverse complement strand
CGGACCCGCGCGATCCACGGCCGCAGACCGAAAGGCCACGGACCGCTCGTGACCCCGATCTACGCGAGCTCCACGTGGGCCCTCGACTCGGCGCGTCAGGCCGCGGAGTTCGCCGTCGAGTTTGCTCCGGACGCGTATTACACGCGATGGGGCAATCCGACCCTCCGGGATCTCGAGGAGACGCTCGCCGACCTCGAGGGCGGCGCACGCGGTCTCGTGACCGGATCGGGGATGGGCGCGATCGCCTCCGCCATCCTCGCGTGCGTGGATGCGGGCGACCACGTCGTGTCCGGCTCGAGCCTCTACACCGCGACCACGGAGATCTTCACGCGCCTCCTGCCTCGGTTCGGGGTGAAGGCCACCCTCGTGGATCCGCGTCGCCCCCGCGCGTGGGTCGAGGCGGTGCGACGGAACACGCGACTCGTGTACATCGAGACGCCGGCGAACCCGACCATGATGATAACCGACATCCGTGAGGCCGTCCAGGCGGCGCGGTCGGTCGGAGCGCGCACGCTCGCCGACAACACCTTCGCGACGCCGATTAATCAACGTCCGCTGGAATTCGGGGTCGATGCGGTCCTGCACAGCGCGACGAAGTACATCGGAGGCCACAGCGATGTCGTCGCGGGCGCGGTCGTCGCCGCGAAGTCCCCGATGTTCGACCGGATCTGGTTCACGTACAAGATGCTCGGTCCGACGCTCGGTCCCTTCGAGGCGTTCCTCGTGCGCCGCGGACTGAAGACCCTCCCTCTGAGGATGCGCGTCCACGAATCGAACGCTCAAGCCCTCGCCGAATTCCTGGAAGCGCATCATGCCGTGCGCAATGTGCACTACCCCGGACTGCCCTCGTTCCCGCAACACGCCCTCGCGCGCAAGCAGATGTCCGGCTTCGGCGCGATGCTGAGTTTTGAGCTCGCGGGCGGGTTTCGCGCCGCGAAGGCGTTCGTCGAATCCGTGCGTGTCGCGACGCTGGCCGTGAGCTTGGGTGGAGTCGAGACGTTGGTCCAGCATCCCGCCTCGATGACGCACGGCCCGTTGACCGAGGAGGAGCGTCGGGTGAGCGGGGTCACCGAAGGACTCGTCCGCGTGAGCGTGGGCCTCGAGGACGCAGAGGACTTGATCGACGATTTCGATTCATCCATCCGAAAGGCGTCGCGCCCGCGTCGCTCGAAGTAGATTTCGTTCGCGCGGAAGACCTTCTTCCCACGAGCGCCGGTACCGACCGACGTTGCAGGGAGATCACAGCTGGACGCCGAGTTGCTGCGCGAGGGCGCGCAGTTCCTCCTCCTTCTTGCGCATCTTCTCTTCCCGGTCGAGGAGCTCCATCGCCTTCTTCTGGATGATCTTCACCCGGCTCTCGACGTCCTTCTTCCATTCTTCCAGCGCGGCGCTGGTCGGACCGCCGACCTTCTCCGTCTCGGCGACTTTCGCGCGCAGGCGCTCCACCTCGGCGGTGAGCTTCGCGGTCTTCGCGTCGAGTTCCTGGCGGTCCGACTCGATTGCGCCCTCTTTGCCTTCCAAGACTTCTAGGCGCATATCGAGGCTTCTCTCCCGCTCCGCGATCTTCGCGTCCCGCCCGCGGATCTTCTCTTCCTGGTCCAGCACGTCAAGGGCCTTCTTCTGAAGGAACCGGAGGTTCTTCGTGACTTCGGCCTGCATGCCGTCGGCCTGAGTCCGGAGCCGCTCCGCTTCGCGCTCCAGCGTCTCTGCCTCATCTCGCGCGGCGAAGCTGACCCGACGGTCTTCTTCGATCTGTGCGCGTTGCGAGTCGACCTCGTTCCGCGTTCGTTCGAGGGAACGCATTGCGTCTGCAAGCTCGGCCTCTTTCGCCGAATGGCTGACGGTGCGTTTTGACATCTCCGCCTCCGCGGCCCGAATCGCATCCTCCCGCGCTCGGATTTCGCGCTCTTTCTTGGAGAGGTCCTCCATCAAATTGTCGGCCCGCTGCAACTCGGTGGTGAGCGTCTGTTCCTTCGTCGACAGCTGTGCGCCTTTCGCATCCAGGGCGCTCGCCCGCGCGTCGACTTCCCGCTGCCGCGTTGCCAATCGGTCCGATAGGGTCGCAACCTGAGCGGATTCCTGATCGAGCGCGGCCTTCCGCGACCGAACCTCTGCCGAAGCCGAGGTTGTGTCCCGCTCGGCGATTGCAACCTTCTCTTGTCTCGCCTCGAGTTCTTTCAGGGCGCCATTGATTTCCATTTCCTTCGTCGCGAATGCCTGCGAGGCTTCGTTGACCCGTGCAATTTGCGCCTGCAGGTCTCGCTCCGCTTTCTCCGCATCCGCGCGGCGCTTCTCGAGAAGGTCCTGCTGGGCGACGAGCTCGTCCGCTTGCCGTTTCGCCGCCTTCTCTGCCTCCTGCGCCACGAAGACCCGACGCTGGGCTTCGGCGACGAGGCGCTCCGCCTGCTGTGTCTGCTGACCGGCCGCGTCCCGCGTCGCCTCGAGTTGTTTCAGCTCCTCCGCGCGCTTCGCGGACCAGGTGGACTTCTCGGATTCGAAGCCCTGTCGCGACCGAAGGAGATCGTCTTCCTTCACCTTCAGATCCGCGATCCGAGCCTCCGACCGCTGCCACGCGGCATCCGCCTCGCTCGCCTTCGAAGCGGCGGACTTCGCCTGCGACTCGAGCTTCGACCGTTCGAGATCGAGCTGGGCCGTCGCGGCCCGGAGCGTGCGCTCGCGGCCATCGATTTCTTCCATCCGCTTCGCGAATTCGGTCGCGCGCGACTCGGCTGACGCGTTCAGCTGGGCCTGCTGCGTCCTCAGGTCTCCTTGGAGCGATTCCCATTCGCGGCGTTTCTCCGCCGCCTCCGACTCGAACCGCTTGACCGTCTGGTCGAACTGGGAGGCGCGCTCGTTGATGTCCAGCTCGCGCCGGCTCAAGACGCTGGCCTGACCTGAGAGTTCCGTCGTCCTCCCGTCCGCTTGGCGCTCCTTCGTCTCCAGGTCCCGGACGCGCGCGTCCAAGTCCTGCTTCTCCGACCGGAGTTCCAGCTCCCGCGCGGAGAGAACCTTTTCTCTCGCCGCCATTTCCTTCGCCTTCGCGCCGAGTGTCTCCTGGAGCATGCTTGAGTCCCGCTCGATCCGCTCGCGCTCCGCCTTCAAATCCGCTTCCTTCGCGGCGAGCGACAGGCGGGTGGCTTCCGCCTCAGAGCGAACCCGCGCGGCCTCGGCGTCGTGGCGGTCCTTCATGTGAGTCAATTCAAGCTGTCGGGCCTCGAGCTGCTGGGCCGTCGCTTGAACGTCGCCCCGGTCCCGCTGGATCCGCTGCTCCGTCTCGTGGAGCGTTTCCTCCGTGGAGGCGATCCGCGTCTCCCGTTCGAGGAGCTCGCGGGCTCTCACGTCCGCGGCGTGCCCATTCTTCTGGATCTCGGCTTCCATCTGTTGAAGCTGCTGCGTTCGTGCGGTCTGCGCCTGCTCGAATTCGGAGCGCCGCAGGCCCAACTCGCTCTCGAGGGCCTTCGAGGCCTCCATCCGTTCCGTGAGCTCGACGCTGTGGCGAGCCGCCTCCTCGCGCATCGCGCGTTCCCGGGAGTCGAGCTCGAGGGTCCGCTGCTCGACCTCGCGAACGATCCCGTCCGCCTTGTCCTTCAGGTCCGAGGCTTGCCGGGCTGCCTCTGCGGTTGCTGTCTCTCGTCGTCTCACATCCTCGTCGTTCTTCGTGAGTCGTTCGGTGTCCCCCTGGACTCTTGCTTCCTGATCCTTGACGGCATCTTCTCGCTCCTCGACGCGCATCACACGATCCGCCCACGAGGACCGGAGGTCTGACATCTCCTGCTCGAACGTCTCTCGCTGCTCCTTCAGCAGGGCCTGCTCCGACTCGAGTGTCTTCTGCCAGGTCCGGAGTTCCTCGGCGCGGCGGGCCTCCTCGTCTCGGAGGTGCGCGGCTTTCGCATCAAGTTCCTTCGTGAGCGCGGTCAATTCGGTCTTCCGCGCGTCCGAATCGGCACGCGCCTTGTCGATCCTGGCGCCCTCGATTTCCAAGGTCTCCTCACGGGACGCGAGCTCGGACAGACGCCGACCGTTCTCTTCCGCTTGGGAGCGGATCGCGTCCTCCTTCTCCCGGATCGACTGTTCCCGGGCCTCAAGCTCGATCTCCTTGGAGAGGATCGCCTGGTTCTTCTCCATGCGGCTCGTCTCGAACGTCTCCGTCTCGTGGGCCAGCCGCAGTTGCGCTTCCCCGACGTCCTTCGCCTGGCTATCGAGATCCGTGCGCCTGCGCCGGAGTTCGTCCTCGTATTGCGCGGTCCGCTGCTGGAATTCCTTTCGCTCGAAATCGAACGCGCCTCGCGCCTCATCGAGGACGACCCGGTTTTCCGACACTGCCATCTCGCGATCTTCGACGGACTTCGCGCGCTCCGCGATTTCTCGGGCGGCCGCGTCGGTGATCGCCTTCAGGCTTTGAAGGTCCGATTCCTTTTCCGAAACGGCGACTTCGCGGGCCTTAAGCTCGCGCTCGATCGGCTGGATCTGCGCTTCTCGGCGTGCGAGGTCCTCGGCTTTCGCTGCCGCCCCCTGTTCGAGCTTCTCGACTTTGACGACGCGCTCGTCGACCGTCCGTCGGAACTCGAGGAGGTCTTTCTGCTCCGACTCGAAGCGCTGGCGATCCTCCTTGAGCCCGGCCGCGTCACGGGCGGCCGCGGATTCGCGGCCCTCGAGATCCTGTCGCGTCGTCTCGAGGCTCGCAGACAGTGCGCTCAACCGAGTGGACTCCGCCTGCAAACGGGCACCCTCCTGCCCGAGCGTCGCGTCCTGGTGCTCGAGGGCCGCCTCCTTCGTCGTCGCTCGTTCCTCGCGCGCCAGGACGGCGTCCGATCTCTCGGCGACCGCTGCGGCTTGACTCTGTGTCTCCGCCGAACGCCGGTCGAGCGAGGTGCGCAGCTCTTCGAGTTGCCGAGACAGGTCGTCAACCGCTCGGCGGCCCTCCTCGAGCGTCTGCTCCCGGCGGATCACGTCTCGGTCCTTCGTCGCCACGGCGGTCGCGTCCGCGTCGGTCTTGACTTGAGCCGCTTGCGCCTGGCGGAGCATCGATTCGACTTCGACGGCCCGCGCGTCGCTAGCGTTCTGCCGTTCGTCGAGGGCCTTGGCGCGCGTGCCGAGCTCCGCATCGCGTGCCCGCGCTTCCTCAAGGCGCTGCTTCACGGCGTCCTCGAACTTGTCTTGGATTTGGACGAGCATCTCCCGGGCGAACCCGACCTGTTCCGGCGTCACGGGCCCGTATGCGAGCAACACGACCGCGAGGGCGTCCCCGCGGACCGTCTGCCCGTGGTACTTCGTGACCTTGATCGGCTTCTCGACCGCGTCGAGCACGCCGGCCTGGACCGCCTGGTCGTACGTGACCTGGCAGCCGGGGTCCAGGGTGAATTCCCTGAGCATTCGTCCGTTCTCGTCCACGAGGAAGGCCTTGGCGGGCTTCCAACGCGCGCGTTGCGCAAACATAGCTACCACCACGAAGACGCCGATCGGAGGCAGGGCGAGGATGTACGGCGCCTGCCACCAAGCGGGTGTGATGTGGAAGGCGACCGACACGTCGCGCGTCGCGAGCGACGTCCCATCGGAAATCGTGACATTGAACTCTGCCGTCGTCCAGTCGGACGGGAAGGCGAGCGTGAGGCGATGGCCGCTCACGTTGACGTACGGGCTGTCCGTCGTCACGGTGATCGACGCGAGCGGCGTGTCGACGTCGGAGATGTACGGATCGAGATCGAGGACGTACGCGGTCCCCGCTTCGATGGATAGGCTCGGCAAGGCGGCGATCACCGGCGGGTCGTCCACGGAGCGGACACTCACAGCGAAGGCGACTTCGGCGAACCCGCCGGACGGGTCCGTCCCACGGAGGCGCATCGCCTCCGATCCGAACCAGTTCGGGTCCGCCGAGAAGTCGAGCGTGCTGTTCGGGTTCACGCGGACGTGCACCGAACGGTTTCCGATGACCGTGAACGTGAGAGGGTCCCCGTCGAGATCATCGATGAACGCGGTCGCGATCGCCCCGAGGCCGTTCGGCGCCGTCGTGTCCTCGTCGAACAGCACGGACGGCGGCGTCGAGACGACGCGCGGGGGATTCGTGCCCGCCGCCATGATCGTGAGGAGGGTCCAGGCGGTGTCGGTTCCGTCGGAGACCCAGACGGTCACGACATACGTGCCAACGGTCGCGTAGGTGATCGTGAGGGATGGGTACGGACCGCTGAGCGCGGTGACGTTCGCACTGTCCGCGTCGGAGATCGTCAGCCCGGAGAGCGGCGTGTCGAGGTCCGACACATAGAACGTCAAGTTCAGGATGTACGGCGCTCCCGTGAGGACGTGAATCGTAGGGACGCCCGCGATCCGCGGCGGGTTCGTCCCGATCGTGCGGCTCCCGACGCCAACCTTGTCCGCGGAGCCCCGCAGATTCACGTCGTCGACCGCGACCGCGTGGACCGTGACTCCGTTGACCGGGCCGCCTGGAGTCCAGATGTAAGACCCGTCGACCGTGAGGTCGGTCCCGATGACTCGCCAGGCGCCGTCGAAATAGGTGAGGTCGACGCGGACGACATCCGGAGAGGTCGCGTAGGTGAGCGTGAGCGTGCCGCTCGTCGCTTGGTTGTCCATCACACTGCCGAGCGTGATGGCGGGCGGCGTGTTGTCGACCTCGATGGGGGTGACGAGCGTCGTGTTCGAGATCGTCCGGTTGTTGGTCACCACCGCGCGGAAGCTCCCGCCGACGAAGTTGAGCGGCGTCGTGTCCCATACGAACGTTCCGTTCGGCGGCGCCGTCGTGCCACTCGTCGTCCATCCGCTCCCGGCATTGTAGTCGAATCGGACCGAGATGGCGTCCGCGCTGTTCGTATACGTGATCGCGACGACGCCGGTGAGGTGGACGCCGTTCGTCGGAGAGGCGACGGCGACCCACGGCAGCACCCCGCTGACGACGTGGATTTGCGCGATGCCGCTGACCGCTCCGACCGATGCGACGACCGTCCCGTTCGCGGGTGGCGGGCTCGCGGTGAAATTGACGTTCGCTCCGGAGGTCGCGTTGAGGGAGCCGACGCCTCCCGTGACGCTCCACGAGTATGCCAGGCTTGCAATCGGGTTGTTCCAGAGGTCGTACCCTTGCGCGGCGAGGTCCCGGCCATCGAAGGGCAGGATCGTCACATCACTCGGCGTCACGAGGATGTGGTCGAGGGCGCCGGGAGAGACGACGACCGGCCCGCTCAGGCCGGAGGCGCTCCCGAAACTCGCCCGGATCCGGATCGTCTCCGCCTTCGTGTACGTCTCCGTGCTGAGGGTCGTGGACCCGCCTGCGGTGATCGCGATCGATGTGGTCCCCAAGGTGCCGCCGCCGGGGGTGATGCCGTCCATCAGCCGGGCGTCGATGGCCACCGTGCCCGTCCACCAGGTCATCGTCGCGTTGCCCGCGTCTTTGGCCGTGATCGTGACGGTGAACGAGGCGCCCGCTGTCGCCGTCGCGGCGGCCGTGACGAAGAAATGGTCGAGCAGATGGCGGTAGGTGAGCCGCATCTCGCTGATCGTGGGCGTGATCGTGGCGTTCGATGTCGACAAGCTCGCTCGGAAGCGGATTTTTCCGGAGGCGGTGGAGACGGCAAGCAGGGATGCCGGCGGGGAGAGGCTCGTCCAGCTGCCTCCTGAGTTCGTCGAGTATTCGTATGCGATCGTCTGGCCGTTCAGCGTGTGGACCACTGCGAAAGAGCTCCACTGGCTCAGATCCGGAGGAGCGAAGTCCTCGGTCGTGAGCGTGCCCGAGGCCGGGTACACGGACCAGGAGACATTGACCGCTCCGATGTTCGGCGTGTGGTCCGGGTATGTGACCGTGAAGGAGAGTCGGAACTCGGCGTACCGGGAGACGCCAGTCATCACGGAGCCCGACGGTGTCGGGTAGGGCGAGGACCAGCCCGTCCAGGTGCCGTCAACGGGGCTCGCGTTCCCGAGCCGCGTCGAGACCGCGACCGTCGCGTCGTTCGAGATCTGCACGCGGAAGTAGTCGATGTCGACCGTGTGGGCCGTGCCGGAGAGCCCATCCGCGACGAACAGGGCGAGCCGGACTTCGCTCGGATACTCCATCCCGGGGGTGTACGTGTCCAACGTCGTCCATGTGGATCCGTCGGGACTCGTGGACGCGACGAAGCTCACCCCGGATCGGACGATTCGGAACCATGCCGGGATTGGGTTGCCGCCGGCGGTGGCGCGGACCCCGGACACGGAGTCCGTGGTCGCTTTCGCCTGCCAGTCCACGGTCCCTGCGACGTTCACCTTCTGGAGCGCGTACCAGTTGCGGTTGTTCAGCAGCACCATGAGGCCCGCTTTCTGGCCGGCGACGGTCGGATTGCCGCTGATTTTCGCGATGGCCGTGAAGTCGCCGACCACTTCGTTCGCGAGGACGTTTCCCGTGAACGTCCCTCCGTCCAAGTCGACGCCCGTGCTGGACACGATGTGCAGACTTCCGGGCGTCGTCGTGCCCTCATCGTACGTGGCGGGCGGGTTCGTCCACGTCCACTTCGGGTCGAGGCTCACGCCGTTGAACTCGTCCGACACGTAGGAGCGCTCGGTGGCATTCCACGAGATGGACTGCCATGCCACGAGGGAACCGGGGCCGCCGACTTTCGAGATGTACTCACCCGTCGCGCCGAGCACCCGATACCGGATGTCGAGCTTCGGACGCAGGGTCGAGTCGACCGCGTAGTCGGAAGACCAGAACGTCTTGTCGAGGTTCGTCCCGCCGGCCGATCCCAGCAGGATCATGCCATTATTCGGGACGCGGCCGCGATACCACAAGTCGACGATCTGCGTGGCGTTCCAGCTCTTCCACCCGAGGACCGCGTTCGGGGTCTGGGCATCAATCACCCGCGCGTCGTAGTCGCCCCCGGCCGTCGTCCACGGGGTCCCAGTGAGCCGGTCGTTCCACGTCACCTGGGTTTCGTCCCAGGCCGGCGTCACGGCGTGGAGCTCCATCGACGACGGATTCGCCGCGGCGGCGGACATGTAGAGGCTCAGCTTTGCGTCATCGATGACCGCGCCCGCGGGAATCGACGTGAGGCTGAACCGGAGGATGGGTCGGCGGTTCGTCGAGCCACGAGCATCGTACACAACCTCGAGATAGGCGTCGAGGCCGGCCGCCGGGTCGGGCTGGATCGTGAGAAGCGTCGACGCTCCCGAGGTCGTCGTGAGCACGATGTCGCCCGGGTACGTCGTGAAGTCGACGTTCGTCGCGCTGTCCGGTCCCGAGAAATCGGCCGCGTTCGTGCTGTTCCACCAGGTGACTTGCGGACGCAACGTGGCCAATCCACCGGCCACGCGGACGTTGGAGAGCGTGTAATTAGCGGCGTTCGAGAAGTTCCAGACGACATCGGACGTGCCGTTGAGGTTGTCCGTCGACGTGGGATCGGCGGCCGTGGGGTGGACGGGAACCAGGGCCACAGCGAGTGCGCTGAGGAGCACGACTAGGGCTATCGTGGCCGCGGACGATCGGCGCATTGCGGAGACCCTCGGTGAAGGCGACGCCCCTCACCGAAAACAGGATTTCAGGCCCGAGCGACCTATATAAGGGGCGTTCGGTAGTTATCTCGCCTGATTATATGGAGAGGGGGCTACTGCGCCGGCACGCCCCCGGACAGGCGAGCTTCCATCGCCTCGAGCTCCGCGGCCCGCTTCCGCAGCTTCTCTTCTCGGTCGAGCAGCTCAAGCGCCTTCTGTTGGATGATCTTGACCCGCCGTTCGATATCTTTCTTCGCTTCGTCGGCTTCCGCCCGGACCTCGGGGGCTTGTGGCTGCGCTTGCGCGAGGAGCGTCTTCGATCGTTCCAGATCATTCTCGCGGGCGGCGAGGCCTTCCTCGCGGCGGTTGAGGTCCCGCTCCCGTTCGTCGACCCGACCTTCGCGATCCCGGACGCGCTCTTCGCGGTCGAGTAACTCGATCGCCCGCCGTTGGAGGAACTTCCTCTCCCGGGCGAGTTCCGCCTTCTCCCCTTCGACCGCCTTCCGCACCTCATCGGACGGTTCTCCGGGCGGCCGGTGGGATGCGACGAGCCGTTCCTTCGCCATCGCCGCGAACCGTTGGCTCAGCTCCGCGACACGCGTCTCGATTTCCTTCCGGGTCTTCTCTTCCTCCGCCGCATGGGCTGCGGTCTCGGCCCGTTCTCGCTCGAGCGTTGCGATCGCGTCCTGGGCTTCCTTGGCGAGCCTCGCGTTTTCCGCGATCGCGTCGCGGTACTTTGCCTCGAGGTCGGCCTTCTCCGACTGCAACGCCTTCCGCTCCTGCTCGATCTGCAGCCGTGCGGCCTCCAAGGCCTTCGATTCCGCCTCCTTCGTCGCCTTCGCAATCGTCTCGGCCTCTTCGAGCGTTTTCTCCGCCCGCGAGACGCCTTGTGCGACGCCGTCCTGCATCCGCGCGGAGTAATCGGCGACTGCGGCGAGTTGCTCCTTCTGTCGGTTCAGTTCCTGTTGTCGCCCTTGGAGGTTCGCCGCTTCCGCCTTCAGCTTCACCTCGAGTTCCGCGAGCGCCCGTTCGCGCGCGACGACTCGGGATTCGCGTTCTCCGATCGCCTTGTCCGCCGCGGGCCTCGCCTCGGCGGCGCGCGGCGCGGCGGTCCGGGCCGTGCCTTGCGAGAGATGCGAGTCCGCGGCGGTGAGCAGCAGTCCCGTCCACTCGAAGTCCTCGGAGGCGAGATGGCCGCGGGAGAGGAGGACGAACACGAATTTGCCGCTCTGGAAGGCGGTGAAGACGTACTCCCCGACGAACAACGAATCGCGGTCGCCGATCCCTTCGTTCGGAAGGACCTTCAGGAAATCGTTGAAGTCGACCGGACACTCGGCGTCGAGCACATACTCGCCCGTCATCTCGCCGCGCTCATCGAGCACGTAGATCTTCTTGAGTTGCGCGCGGGCCACTTTCTTCAGCGGCGCGGCCATCAGGACGGAGAAAAGCGCAGGGCTGAGTCCTCGCACTAGGATGCCGGAGAGCAGGGTTTCGATCGCCCCTAGCATTCGCTGCCCGCCTCGTATCGCGAGGGCGTTCCCTCGCAATCCACGGATGCAGAAATCGAGCGGGCTGAATGTTATTAAGGGAAGGGATTTGGTTATCGGGAGTGAGAAGCTGCGGTCACGGAGGCGGGTCGGAGACGTCGGTCGGAGGCGGGTTCTCCTCCGGGCCGTCGGAGACGTCCGGCTTTCCGTTCGCCGTCCGGAACGCCCGCTGCAACGCGACCGCGTAGTCCCGGAGGGCGTCGACCCGCATCTCCCGCGCGCGGACCCTCGCCTCGAGTTCTCGGACCTTGGCCGTCGCCGCCTCCACGTCCGCCTTCTGGTTCGCCGCGCGCGCTTCCCGCTCCGCGACGGTCGATTCGCGCCGCTCGAGTTCCCGCTCCAGCGCGCGGAGCGTCGCCTCCCGCTCCGCCAGCGCGGGCGAGAGGCTCGGCAGCAGGTGGGCCTGCATCGCGGCGAGCAACGTGCCGATCGCGCCGCGTTCCTCGACGCGAGGCACGCCGTGGGTGAGCACGACCAGCCACAACCGCTCGACGCGGAACGGGGTGAAGGCATACTCGCCTTGGTACATCGACACCAGGTGCCGCATCCCGCTCACTGGCATCAGCCGTCGGAGGTCGTCGTACTCGAGAGGGCAGTCGTCCCGGAGGGCGTACTCGCCGAGGAGCTTCATCTCCTCATCGAGGACGAAGATTCGCTCGTAATCGACCTGCGGGATCTTCTTAGGCCCCTGGATCGCGTAATGCGTCGGCACCTGACCGAACCCATCCCTGGGGCTCGCCTCATCACCGTGCGTCTCTCTCGGCACCTGTTCGCCCCCCCGATGCGCGTGGGCGGTCGTGATAGGCACGGGTTCCCACTTGAGCGTTTCGTTCCGTGGGGTGCGTCTCGGCTAGGGGATGCGGGAAAGGCTCTTCGAGACGCGGACCGGCCGCTCAGACGAGGGAGCGCGCCTTCTCGAGGTTGTCCACGCCGAGGGCCACCTGCGCGTGTCCGCCGACGGTGCCCAGATGAATCAGGCTGACGATGTCGACTCCCGCATCGCCGAGACGGCGGGCGAGGCCCGCGAGGGCGCCCGGCCGGTCGTCGAGGCGGACGACCAACACGGTTCGGCTCGAACACGCGTACCCCCGCTTCATCAGCGCCTCCCGGGCCTGCATCGGCTGGTCCACGACGAGGCTCATGTAGGATCGTCCGCCAGCGGACTCCGCGCTGATGGCGTCGATGTTGATCCCCGCTTCGCCGAGGATTGCGGCGAGTTTCGCGAGCTCCCCCGGACGGTCCGGGACGTCGACGTCGAGCTGGATCACGAGAGTCCGCCCCGACGGGCGCATGGCGTTTCCACGTTACAAGGGTTCCGCGCCGTCGCTCGGCGGCAGAGCGCTTATCGCGGACTGCCCGCTTGACCGGGCGATTGCCATGCAATACCGGCTGGCCTACGTCGGGATCCAGGTGCAGGACATGGACCGATCGATCCGTTTCTACACCTCCGCGCTCGGGATGCGGTTGAGCCGGCGACGGTCAGTCCCCGAGACCGGGGGAGAGTGGGCCGAACTCCGGAGCCTTGGTTCGGAGCAGGTCCTGGAGCTCAACTGGTACCCGGAAGGATCGCGGTTCTTCAAAGGGCCGTACCGCCACGGCGATGAACTCGACCACATCGCGTTCGAATGCGAGGACGTCGAAGGCGCGTACCGCGAACTCCTTGCGTCGGGGGCGCGAGCCGGCTACCCGCCCTTCGAGGAGGGCCAATCGATCCTCGCCTACGTCCTGGATCCCGACGGGATCTGGATCGAGCTCTGCGCGCCCT
>WNGG01006732.1_pt1 | contig 12777 bp, 11 predicted proteins | sample 5400661 | NCBI WGS metagenome assembly WNGG01 (sample SAMN13153372, study PRJNA577476) | soil metagenome | isolation source: 100 cm soil or saprolite under Garry oak tree replicate 1 | place: USA:California | collected 2016-06-15 | reverse complement strand
GATCGCTCTTCATAGGCTCGCTCCAGCCAGTCCAGCGCGCTGTCGTGCTCGTCGAGACCCGTATAGACGATCGCCATGTGGTAGGGTGAAACGAATCGCTCCCGCGAGAGCTCCTCGAGTTGACGCAGCACGTCCCGGGCTTTCGCAACCTTACCCGCGATTCCATACGCTTGCCCGAGCTGTGCCAGCCACTGTGTGACACCAGGTGCGAGTGATACCGCGGTCTCCAATTCCGCCAAGCCTCGCTCGATGATCCCCTTCTTCAGATACGCCCACGCGAGCGTCGCATGCCCGCGAGCGTAGTGGGGATCGAACTCGATGGCGCGTGTAGCGGCTTGCAGTGCCTCAGCGTGGCGTCCCATCCGTAGCAGCGTTCTCGCGACGTCGGCCCGGTGCGCGAGCGGGTCCAGCTCTTGGGCTCGTCGCTCCAGCGCGAGTGCTTCCTCATTCCGCTCCAGTGCCAGGCACATGCGCCCGTACAGGTCGTAGGTATCGGCGCTGTTGGGAGTCAACGCCAGCGCCCGCTTGAACTCTTCCTCCGCGCCCAGCCAGTCGAAGTCGCAGACCGCCTTGATGAACGCCAGCATGCAGTGCGCCTCCCCGAGCCCGCTGTCGAGGGCCAGCGCCTTCGCGCTGGCTTCTCGGGCTCGGGCGTAGGCCTCGTCCGGCTGCAGCGCCCCGGCTTCCCCGAGCTCCGTATAGGCCATGGCGAGGGCGGCGTACGCCTGGGCGTAGTTGGGATCCTTGGCGATCGCTTGCTCGAAGTACTCGATCCCCTGGCGACTCCCCTCCGCGGTGTACCGCAAGTAACACTGTCGGCCCTGGAGGTAGAGCTGGTAGGCTTGCAGATCGCCGGTGGGCTCCCGGTGAAGCCTCGACTGCTCATCGGGAGAAAGCTCCGCTTGGAGGGCGGACGCGATGTGCAGCGCCACGTCCGTCTGGATCGCAAACACGTCGGTGAGCCGACGGTCGTACGTCTCGGCCCAGAGGTGTCGGTCGGTTTCCGCGTCGATGAGCTGCGCCACGATGCGCAACCGATCGCCGACCCGCCGCACGCTGCCTTCGAGCAGTGTCGCGACCTCGAGTCTCGCCCCGATCTCCTTCAAGCTCTGCTCCCGCTGCTTGAACACCATCACGGAGGTCCGCGAGATCACCTTGAGGGCCCGGATCTTCGAGAGCTGGGCGATGACGTCTTCCGTGATCCCGTCGGCGAAGTATTCGTTCTCCGGGTCCGCGCTCAGATTGAGGAACGGCAGGACGGCGACGGACGGCACCCGGGTCGGGGCCGGGGCGGCGAGGGCCTCGGCGAACGCGATCGCCGACGGCCACCGGTCGGCCGGGGCCTTGGCGAGCGCCTTCGTCAAGGCGTGCTCGACGCCCAGCGGCACCGCGGCCCGCAACCGTCGCACGGCCGGGACGGGGTCGACCAGCCGCTTGGTGATCAGCGCCTGCGCGGTTGGTCCGGTGTACGGCGGCTCGCCGGCGAGCATCTCGTACAACACGCAGCCCAGACTGTACACATCGCTGCGAGCATCCACGCCGCGGTCGCTCGCGGCCTGCTCGGGGCTCATGTACGCCGGCGTCCCCACGGCGATCCCCGTCTGCGTCAGACGCTCATCCACTGCGGCGCTCACCGCGAGTGCGATCCCGAAGTCCATGACCATGGCTTCGCCTTCGTGCAGCAGGATGTTCTCCGGCTTGATGTCCCGATGGACCACGTTGCGGGCGTGCGCGTAGCCGAGTGCGGCAGCGACTTGCCGCGTGATGCCGAGGGCATCCTCCACCGCGAGCTGCTTCTCGCGTTCGAGCTTGTCGCGGAGCGATTCGCCCTCGACGTACGGCATCACGTAAAAGAGAAATCCACCGGCGTCACCGGAATCGTACAGGGCGAGGATGTGAGGATGATTCAGACTCGCGGCGATCTTGACTTCCCGCAGAAACCGGTCGGGGCCGAGCTGCGACGCGAGCTCCGGGCGGAGCACCTTGATCGCGACTGTGCGGTGATGCTTCACGTCGCCGGCGCGGTAGACGGTGGCCATGCCTCCGCGGCCCAGTTCGCGCTCGATCGTGTAGCGGTCCGCGAGCGCAGCCCTGAGGCGGGCAACCGAATCGCCCGACGGAGGCTTCGCGGACACCTACTCCACGCGCTCCAGCTTCGAGTTCGGCCGGTACGCCCGGCCCACCTTCGCGCACGGTTTCCCCTCGAGCCGCACCACGTCGGCGGTGAAATCGAAGCGCCCCTGGAACAGGCTCGACCCCACGCCGTAGGCGTCGACCGGCACCCCTTCCTCCTCGAAGTGGCGGATCTTCTCGGCGGTGAACCCGCCCGAGACCACGATCTTCACCGTCGTGAACCCTTCCTTATCCAGGGCGCGCCGCACGTTCCAGACGAGCTGGGGGTTCACGCCGGTGGGCTTGAACGTCCCCATCTGGGGGACGACCGACTTGTCCACGAGCGTCTCCGAGGTGTCAAGCCGCACGCCGTAGAGGCGGCCGCCCAGCGCGCGGGCGACCTGGAGCGACGTCCCGACGCAGTCGTTCTCGAAGTCCACGAGGGTGATGAGGCGCACGCCGTCCGGCATCAGCTGCGCGAACTTTTTCGAGGCGAGGACCGTGTCGCCGCCGTACGCGGCGATGAGCGCGTGCGGCACGGTGCCCACCCCCTCCGATCCCCACCACGACGCCTGCGCGTCGGTCGAGACGCCGATGGCGCCGGCGATGTGCGCCGCGTAGCCGTCGCCGGTCTGCACGAGCCAGTGGTCGTGGCGGGCGGGGAAGAACATCACCTGCTTGGGGCGCGCCGCCTCGACGACGATGTGGGTGTTGGTGCCGACGCGCGTACGCCGGGCGAGCACGCCGAGGTACAGGGTTTCGAGGTTGGCGAAGGCGTCGTAGGGCCCTTCGATGAGCAGCACCGTCTCCCACGGCTCGATGGGGTCGCCGTCATAGAGGGCGAAGACCTCCAGCTCCTGCCACGTCTCGGCGCACAGCTTCAGGATCGCGATCGCTTCGTCGATGCCGCCCAGATACGCGGGGGTCTTGCCGAACACCTGCATGGTCACCCGAGGGCGATGCTTGTCCTTGAGGAGCACCTCGCGGGCGCGCACGAAATACTTATCGGAGTAATAACCCGCCTTCATTTTTTCGACGGGCAGATTGAAGATGGCGGGGTCGAGACGCTGCTGGCGGGTCATCGCCGATCCTCGATCACCGGACGCCGGGCCAGCCGAACGTCGCCACCAGGGTATCCCCCCCCGCGAGCGCGAGGCGCCGTGCGATGTTGTTGAGGCGGCCACAGAGCACGCGCGCCGCCTCCGTCGCCCCGGCGTCCGTGACGCGCAGGCACACGGCGTCCACGTCGCGGGCCAGCACGCGGTCCGGGCCGGCGGTCGCCGGCTCGGGCCGCGCCAGGGCGAGCTCGAGCGGCCGGCGACGCAGCGTCACGCGCCGCGCCGGGCCCTCGACCACGAGATCGAACGACGCCGGCGCGCTCACCGTGTCGCCCCGCACCAGCAGCACGGCGACGATGACGCGGCGCGGCCGCGCCACCGCCTCGACGATGAACTCCGGCGCCTCTTCCCTGACCGCCGCTTCCTCGGTGGGCCGCGTGGCGCCGCCCACCGCCGCCGTCGCGACGACGACCTCGATCCACTGTCCGGGCGGCCGCCGCGCCGGGGGGCCGCCGGGATACAGCCGCGCCGTATCGCCCCAGGCGAGGCGCACCGCGCGCCGGTACGCGTCCTCTTCCCACAGCGGCAGGCCCCGGCGCGAGCGTCCCGTGAGCCGCCGCGTGAACACGTCGGCCGCGAGCACCGCGGAGTCGGGCTCGGGCCTGACGCCGAGCAGCGCCGCGAATTCCAGAGTGTCGGAGCGGACCAGCAGCCGCAGCTGGGTCTCGCCTGGCCCGCTGACCGCGCCGGTCGCCAGCTCGGCCGTCTCCACGCCGCGACGCTCCAGCAGCCGCACCCGGTAGGTGAGGCGCCGGGCAGGGCCCTGAGCCGCAGAAGCAGCGGAGGTCGCGACCGCCGTAGCGATCACGGCCCCCGCGAGGCTAGCGAACCACCAGCGCCGCACGCGTGTCCTCGAGCCGGCCGCCGGGGCCGCCCCAGCGCTGGTAGCCGAACCAGCCGCCGGCGAGTCCGGCGAGTACGCCCAGCAAGACCCAGAACGCCAGCGCCCGCCCGCGGATGACGGGCCGGGGCACGATGCGGGCGTGCGGGTCGCCGGCCGACTTGGCGAGCGCCACCCGCAGCTCCAAATGACTCGCCCGCGCCGCGGCGCAGCTCGCGCAGCCGAGCAGGTGGCGGGCCAGCAACGCCCGCTCGGCGAGCGACAACTCCCCTTCCAGCTCGGCGTCGATGCGGCGGATCCATTCTTCGTGGGCTTCCATCACACCTCCTCGCGGATTCGATACCGCAGCACCCGGTGCTGCATCCACCGCACCGCGAACGCATCGGCGAGCGCGCGGAACACGCGGTTCCACATGCCGTACTTCGTCCGGCCGTGCAGCCGTGGGCGGTGGCGCACGGGAGTCTCGGTGACCGTCCCGCCGCGCATTCTCACGAGGGTCGGCAGGAAGCGGTGCATGCCGTTGAACAGCGGCAGCTCGCGCAGCGCCTCGGCGCGGAACGCCTTGAGCGAGCAGCCGGTGTCGCGGATCGTCTCGTGATTCAGCCAGTTGCGCACGCCGTTCGCGATGCGGCTCTGCAGCCGCTTCCACGGCGTGTCGCGGCGGTCGGCCCGATAGCCGACCACGGCGCTCGCCCCGCTGGCCCGCAGGGCGGCGACCAGCGCCGGAATGTCCCGCGGGTCGTTCTGGAGGTCGGCATCGAGCGTGACGATCGTGGCGCCCCGCGCCGCCTGGAACCCGGCCGCGAACGCGGCGGTCTGGCCGCTGTTGCGCTCGAACGAGACGATGCGCAGCGCCGCGTCCGTCGCCTTGAGCCGCTTGAGCTCCTCCAGCGAGCCGTCGGTCGAGCCGTCGTCCACGGCGACGACCTCGTAGGCCGTCCCTCCCCCCCGGAGCGCGGCCGCGATCTCCCGGAGCAGCGGCGCCAGGTTCTCGCGCTCGTTGAACACGGGGACAACCAGCGACAGGTCCGGACTCACGCGCGGAACGTAGAAGCGCGTTGCACGGCGGGCAAGTTGACAGCGCCGCGCCCGGCGGGTAAAACCAAGCACTTCCTGCTGCCCTGGGAGCGCGCCGTGAGCGATGTGGTGTCTCGTCGGGATTTCCTCGCCTCGGCGGCGGGCGGGCTCGCCGTCTTCGGCATCCCCCACCCGATGCGCCCCCTACGGCCCCTGCCGGCCGGCTCGCGCTGGGCCGCGAAGCCGGTGGTCGTCGCCAGCGCCAACGGCCTGCGCGGCGTGCAGAAGGCGTTCGACCTCGTCATGCAGGGCGCGGACACGCTCGACGCCGTGATCGAGGGCGTGAAGATCCAGGAGCTCGACCCCAACGACCCTTCCGTCGGCTACGGCGGCCTCCCCAACGCCGAGGGCGTCGTGCAGCTCGACGCCTCGTGCATGCACGGCCCGACGCGCCGCGCCGGCGCGGTCGGCTGCCTCGAGGGCATCAAGACGCCGTCCGAAGTGGCCAAGTGCGTCCTCCGGTACACCGACCACATCCTCCTCGTCGGAGAAGGGGCGAAGCGCTTCGCGCTCGAGTACGGCTTCAAGGAGGAGAACCTGCTCACCGACGCGTCGCGCGATGCGTGGCTGCACTGGCGCGCCAACCTGAATCCCGGCGACTCCTACCTCGACGTCCCCGCGGGTCAGACGATGCTGGCGCGTCCCACGGGCACGATCAACTGCGACGTCGTCGCGCCCGGCGGCGACATCTCCTCGGTGACGACGACGAGCGGGCTCGCCTGGAAGGTCCCGGGCCGCGTGGGGGATTCGGCCGTTGTCGGCGCCGGCCAATACACCGACAACGACATCGGCGCCGCCGGCTCGACGGGGCTCGGCGAGGCGAATATCAAGGCGTGCGGCGGCTTTCTCACCGTGGATCACATGCGGCGCGGCATGAAGCCCACCGACGCCTGCCTCGAAACACTGAAGCGCGTGATCGCGATGACGGAGCAGCGGCGGCTCGCCGCCGACGGCAAGCCGCGCTTCCAGATCATTTTCTACGCCGTCAACAAGAAGGGCGAGTTCGGCGCCGCCTCGCTCTACCCCGGCCAGTTCGCCGTGCACGACGGCAGCGCGGCCAAGCTGGCGGATACCGCCCATCTCTACGACGCGCAGCCGCGCTAGGCTCGCGGCGGGGCTGCTCGCCGCCACCCTGCCGGCATCCCTCGCCGGCCAGCAGCGCGATTGGAAGACCACGCTCTATCCGTACGTCTATTACAGCACCATCGACGGATTCTGGGGCGCCGGTCACTTCGCGCATTACAGCCCCATCGGCTTCCTGGAGCGTCCCGAGCCCAATTACGGCGCCCTGACGCTCGACGCGGCGGCGAGCACGCAGGGCAGTTACCTCCTCGTGGCCGATGCCGCGGCGCCGGCGTTGCGGGAAGGCTGGCGCGCCGGCCTCACCCTGAGCGCCGCGCGGGCCAACCGGCTCGGCTACTACGGATTGGGAAACGGGAGCGGCTACCGGTCGGACAGCGTGACCGCGGCGCAACCGTATTTCTACGAGGTGAGCCGCACGACGCAATCGCTGCGCGCGACGCTGCAGCGCCGCGTGATCGGGCCGGTGCGCGTCCTCGCCGGGGCCATCCTCCAGCACACCGATTACCGCGCGCTTCCCGGGCCCAGCGTGTTCCAGCGCGACCTGGGCTCAGGCGCGATCGCCGCCGGGACGGTGCCGTTCAGCGATCACGTGGTGCGGGTCGGGCTGATCGTCGACAACCGCGACAACGAGCTGGACCCGCACCGCGGCGTGTTCGTCGAGGGGCTCGCGGCGCGCGGCAAGGGCTACACGCGCACGACCGGGATCGCGCGGGTGTGGCTGCATCCGTTGGAGAAGGTCTTCGTCGCAGCGCGGCTCGGCGCCGAGCGGATGACCGGCGCGCCGCCGGTGGCGGTGCAGCAGGCGATGGAGACGAGCGACCAGCCGCTGGTGGCGCTGGGCGGGTACCGCACCCTGCGCGGGTACTACGACGCGCGCTTCACGGGACCCGGCAAGCTTGTGGGCGGCGTCGAGCTGCGGTATGCCCTGCTGTGGGCGCCCACGGTGCTCGAGCTCAAAGCCGTGGCGTTCTATGATGTGGGGCGGGTGTTCGACGCGGGTGAGCCGGTGCGCCTCACCACGGACGGCCTGCACAAGAGCGGCGGCCTGGAGGTCGCCGCCCGCCTGTTCCGCAACGCGATCCTCGTGGTGGGCTACGGTAAGGGCAGCGAAGGGGGACAGCTGCTGTTCGGGACGACATGGAGCTACTGATAGCTGAAGACGTCAGACCTCTGACGTCAGACGTCTGATGTCCTCAGTTCAGATTTCCCGAATCTCCACCCCGCGCTTCCTCAGCTCTTCGACATACGGCCCAAACGGCACCGCCTCGTCCGGCGTGCGGGCGCCCATCTCGACGATGCGGCCGTCGGCCTGCATCATCCCCGTGATCGCCAGCGAGTAGCCGGTTGTCCGCATCATCGCGCTGATGCCGTTGCGCTCGTCGTAGCGGTCGAGCAGCTCCCAGGCGGCGCGCTTCCCGTTCCGGCCCGTCACCGTGACGCGCAGCGCCACCAGGTCGCGGCTCTGCGGTTTCGTGAGCTTCGGCGCCGCCGCCGCAATGAACGCGTCGCGCGGCACCACCGCCGCGCCGCGCACTTTCACCGGCTTCGTGTCCAGGAGCCCCAGCTCGCGGATCGCCTTCATGACGGCGGCGTGGCCGGGGTAGCGCAGCGTCTTGTACTCCATCGTGCGCACTTTCCCCTCGTAGGCCCACGGCAGCGTGGAGATGCCGCCGCCCGTGTGGAACGCCTCCAGCCGGCCGACGGGCGCCGGGAACTCCAGCTGCTCCAGCTCCGACAGCGCGTCGACGCGCGCCGGCTTCCCCTCGCGCAGCACCCACGACGGCGTCGTGTAGTAATCGAGGACGCCCTCGATCGAATACACGATCTGGTAGTTGAGCGGCGGCTCCGGATGCTGCGGCAGGCCGCCGACGTAGATCTTGACCGACTCGGCCTCGCCCACCCGCCGGATCCCCTCGGCCGCGATGATATTCACCATCCCGGGCGCGAGACCGCAGTCGGGGATCACGCTGACGCCGCCCTTCTGCGCCGCGCGGTCCAGCTGCTTCTGCTTCATCACGATCGCGGTGTTGCCGCCGAGATCGGTGTGGTGCACGCCGGCGCGCAGGGCGGCGCGCGCGACGGCATAGTTGAAGTAGTAAGGCAGCGCGCACATCACGGCGTCGTGATTCTTGAGAATCGCGCGCAGCGCGGTGCCGCTCTTGGCGTTCAGGGTGCGCAGCTTGAGGCGGCGGCTCTTAAACCGCTTGAGGAACGGCGGCAGGCGGCCCGGATGCAGGTCCGCGAGCGTGACCTGCTCGACTTGGGACTGTTGCAACAGATCGTAGGCGCAGGCCGACCCCTGCAGTCCCGCGCCCAACACCAGCATGCGCATCGCGCACAGCCTCCCGACAGTTTCGTGAATCGCGGAGAAAGCGGCGGGAAAGCTAGTCGCCGCTCGCGCACGGAGGAAGCGACGGCGCAAGTGGTTGACCGGCATTAGATTCGCGGCGATGCCGATCGCCGATCTCACCCGCCAGCGCCTCGCGCGCGCCGCCCTCGAGCACTTCACCACCCGCGGCTACGAGACCACGACCACCGCCGAGATCGCCAAGAAGGCGGGCGTCTCGGAAGGGGCGATTTACCGCCACTTCACCGGTAAACAACAGCTCTTGAACGACCTGTACCGGGCGTCAGCGCGGTGGGCCTCCGAAGTGCTCCAGCAGGTCGAGGCGGGGGGTGGGACGCCGCGCGAGCGGCTGGCGCGGCTGGGGCGGGAGCTGGCCCTGGGCGCGAGCCGCGAGCCGGCGGTGGTGCGGCTGTTTTTCCTGCAACATCATGGCGACCTCCTCGACCAGGAGTCGCGCGACGCCGCCCGCCAGTTCCACGTGGGGCTCGAGCGGCTCGTCGCCCAGGGCAAGGCCGACCACTCGGTGCGGCCGGGCAGCGCGGCGGTGTGGGCGGCGGTGTGGCTCAGCGTCGTGTCGCTCGCGCTCGACCGGTTGTCGTCGCGCGAGTGGGACGAGAAAGACGCGGGCGCGGGGCTGGTGCTCGAGGGAGCCTGGGGAGCGTTAAAGGCGACGGAATGACGGAAAGGGGATGCGAGAACAGAGTGTCATCCCCCTTCCGTCGTTCCGTCCTTCCGACGCAGTTCCAACAGTGCGATCTCCGGCGGCACGAAGATGCGGATCGGCACGCCCACCACGCCGATGCCGCGGCTCACGTACAACTGGCTCTTCCCGTTCGCGAAATGGCCCATCACGTACTTGGTGATGAGCCGCCCCGCCGACCAGCCGATCACCGGCAGATAGATTTGGCCGCCGTGGATGTGACCCGAGAGCGTGAGCGGGATGCCGTGGGGCGCCGCGCCGTCGAAGGCGCCGGGCCGGTGGGCGAGCAGGATGCGGAATGCGTCCGGCGGGGCGTGCTGCATCGCGACCGCGATCTCCCGCTGCTGCGGATCATCGAACTGCCAATCCTCCGGGTCGTCGATGCCGATGAGCGCCAGCGCCGCGCCGCCGCGCTCGACGATGTGCGTCGAGTCGCGCACGAGGATCTGTCCCGCCTCGCGCACGCCGTTCACCACCACGTGCGTCCCGGTGTAGTGATCGTGGTTGCCGAGGCAGGTGACGACCCCGAGCGGCGCGTGGAGATCGCGAAAGGTGGCGACGTAGTCCGGGATGTACGCCGGGTCGATATCGATCATGTCGCCCGTCTGGAGGATCAGGTCGGGGCGCAGCGAGTTGGCGCGGGCCACGACCGCTTCCATCTGGTGGCGCCGCATGTGGATTCCGGCGTGAACGTCGGAGAGATGCAGGATGCGCAGGCCGTCGAGGCCCAAGGGGAGGTCGTCGAACCACAGCGTGCGCCGGGTGACGTCGGGGACGCGGTACGCGTTCCAGATGCCGTAGACCGAGAGCGCGGCGCCGGCGCCCGCGTAGGCGTACGTGGCACGCGCCAGGAACTGCCGGCGGGAGAGCCGGCGCTCGGGCGGATCGACCGGCTGCCCGACGCCCGCCGGCCGCCGCACGCGGACGACGAACCCATAGATCGCCCAACCGAGCGCGTAGAGCGTGACCGCTCCGAACATTCCCCACCCCATGATCTGCCACGCGATCCACGGCCCCAGGTACGGGATCTGCCCCGTGCCCCACACGGTGCCGAACAGCACGCGGCGGGCGACGAAGAGCCAGGGGAAATTGAACAGCGTGAATACCGCGGCGAGCCCTCCCCGCACCACCCGCGCGCGACGCGGATTGGTCGGGTCGGGGAGGCGGTCGCGCAAGTACAGGTACAGCAACACCTGCGGCGCGATGAAGAGGAGCAGATAGATTAGCCGCATGCCGTCACGTGCCTCGCTCGTGCTGAGCGTCGTGGCTGTCGTGTTGCCCGCTGCCGCACCCGCGCAGCAACTCTCTCCCGCCGACCGCGCCGTCGCGGTGGCCCGCCTCTGGGCCGAAGCGCGCTACAACGAGGCCGCCTGGGACCTGGTCCGCGCCGACTGGGACTCGGCGCTCGCCGCGAACCTCGTGCTCGCCGACCAGCGGCAGTCGGACCTGCAGTTCTACCACCGCCTGCGCCGCATGCTGGCCCTGCTGGGCGACGGCCAGGCGGCGATCCGTCCTCCCGCTGCTGTCCGGGCCCGCGTGGCGCGCCCGCCGCTCGAGCTGCGCGCCCTCGAGCGCCGCGCCTTCATCGTGGACTACGCCGAAAACGACGAGATGCGCATCGCCCGGCCCGAGCGGCTCGCCGAGATCGTCGCCGTCCAGAGCATCCCCGCCGAAGCGTGGATTCGCGACTCGGTGCTCCCGGAGGTGCCGGGCGGGAGCGCGGCCGCGCGCTGGGCCCGGGCCGTCGAGCACATGCTCGAAGGAGAGAAAGGTACTGCCGTCCACCTGCAACTCCGACTCCCGGGCGGGGTCGAGCGCGGCGCCAGCGTCACCCGCACCGTGGACCTGGACGACCGCTGGCCGCTGGCGCGCCCGTCCCTGGAAGTGGATACCCTGCGGGGCGGCGTCGCCTGGGTGCGCCTCAACGCGCTCGACGATCCCAACCTCGCCGAGCGCTTCGACCGCGTCTTGCCGGAGTTCCGCGGCCTCAAGGGGCTGGTGCTCGACGTGCGCGACGACGCCGGCCGGCCCGGCGGCCGCGAAAGTGGCTACCGCATCCTGGCGCGCCTCGTGGAGAAGCCCTTCCTCACGTCGCGCTGGCGCACGCCGCAGTACCGGCCGGCGTACCGCGGGCTCGATATGCCGGACTCGAGCGGCGCGTGGTTCACGGTGCCGCCCGACACCGTCCCGCCGCGGCGGCCGTCATTCGCCGGGCCAGTTGCGCTGCTCGCATCACCGCTCACCGCGGGCGCTGCCGAAGATCTGCTCGTCGCGTTCCGCAACACCGCACGCGGCCCCATCATCGGCGAGGCGTCCGCCGGCGCGACGGGGCAGGTGCTGACGTTATCGCTGGGGAAGGGGTGGGAGTTCGCCGTCGGCGTCACGCGCGACGCGTTCCCGGACGGCAGCGAGTTCTACGGCACCGGCATCGCGCCGGAGCTGCCCGTCATCGTCACCGTCGCCGATTTTCTCGCAGGCAGAGACGCGGCGCTGGAACGGGCGCGGTTGTACGTGGAAGAGCGGTTGCGAGGCAAGTAGCTGACGTCAGACGTCTGACGTCAGACGTCTCAGCGCTCCAGATTCTCCCTGAAAAACCGGATGACGGCCCGCCACGCCGAGTCCGCCACTGCCGGCACGTCGCGCGAGCGCAGGAAACCGTGTCCCACGCCGGGGTAGATCGCGTACGGGTAGTCCTTCCCCGCCGCCTTCATCGCGGCGGCCGCGTCGGGGAGGCCCGCGTCGATGCGCGCGTCGTTCTCGGCGTAGACGCCGAGCCCCCGGGCGCGGATGCGCGCCATGTCCGGCGGGTTCGGGGCGGGACCGTAGCAGACGACGAACGCGCGGAGGTCCGGGTTGTTCGTCGCGTACCGGAAGCTCTGCCCCCCGCCCCAGCAGAACCCGATGACACCGATGCGGTCGGCGCGCACCGCGCGCACCGTCTTCACGTACGCCGCAGCCGCGTTGAGATCCTGGGTGACGGTGTCGGCGTTGAGCGTCGCGATGAGCTTGCGCGCGCTGTCGGGTGAGGCGGGCGTGCCGCCTCGGCGGGAAAGGAGGTCGGGCGCGAGCGCCACGAAGCCGTCCTTGGCGAGCTGCTCGGCCGTCTGCCGGATGAAATCAGACATCCCGAAGATCTCGTGGATCACGATCACCCCGGGCGCCGGATCGCGCCGCTCGGGATAGGCGAGGTAGGCGGTGATGGTGTCGCGGCCACTGAGAAACTTCACGTATTCGGAGTGGATGTCGGCGGCGACAGGGTCGACAGAGGCGGACGGAGGCGGACGGAGCGCGGTCAAGGCGAGCGCAGCGCATAACGCCACGACCACAACCCACACTGTCCGCCCCCGTCCGCCCCTGTCCGCCTCCGTCGCTTGTTCACGGCCCATAGCTCACCCTCCAGATCCGTCCGCTGGCGTCGTCCGAGATCAGCAGCGAGCCGTCCGGCAGCACCAGCAGCCCCGCCGGCCGGCCCCAGTAGGGATTCGTGGATAGCCAGCCG
>WNGG01026361.1_pt1 | contig 12782 bp, 12 predicted proteins | sample 5400661 | NCBI WGS metagenome assembly WNGG01 (sample SAMN13153372, study PRJNA577476) | soil metagenome | isolation source: 100 cm soil or saprolite under Garry oak tree replicate 1 | place: USA:California | collected 2016-06-15 | reverse complement strand
GACACCAGCTAGCCAGGTGGATGCGCCGCCCGCTCGCGTGGGCGGCCGTCATGACGGCCAACTTGTCCGCGATGACGCTGTTCCTCTGGCACCAGACCGCGTTCATCGCCGTCACCGGCCTCGGGCTCCTCGCCGGCCGGCTCCCTGGCCTCCACACGGCCCCCGCCAGCGCCGCCTGGGTTGCGGAACGGCTCGCCTGGCTCCCGGCCTTCGCCGTCATGCTCGCGATCCTGTGGTGGGTGTTCCATCGGGCCGAGCGACGACCGCGCGCCCGCTTACCCGGCGGTACCGGAATCGGGCTCGGCCGCGGGCGCGCCGGAATCGGGGGCGGCGGAATCGGGCTCGGCCACCGGGGCGGCGGAACCGGCCCATTGGCCGGCGGGCAGGAACCTGGCCGCGATCTCGCGCGCGGTGGCGGTGTCGGGCCCTGGCATCGGGACGAAAACGGCTTCCCGGTAGTACCTGAGCTCGGTGATGCTCTCCTTGATGTCCGCCAGCGCCCGGTGGCCGCCGACCTTGGCCGGGCTCGCGAAGTAGGCGCGCGGATACCAGCGCCTGGCCAGTTCCTTGATGCTCGAGACGTCGATCATCCGGTAGTGCAGGAACTCATCGAGCCGCGGCAGGTCCCTGGCAAGGAACGCGCGGTCGGTAGCGATCGAGTTGCCGCAGAGCGGCGCCTTCCGCGGCTCGCGGACGTGGCCGCGGACATACCCGAGTAGCTGATCCTGCGCCTCGGCCAGCGTCATCCCGCCGGCCAGCTCGTTCAGCAGCCCGGATGCGGTGTGCATGTCGCGGACGAGCTCGGGCATGTGGTCGAGCGCCTCGGCGGGCGGCTTGATGATCAGGTCGATGCCCTCGTCGACCTCGCTTAGCTCGCCGTCGGTCACGACGCAGGCGACCTCCACCAGGGCATCGTTGGCGAGATCAAGCCCGGTCATCTCGCAGTCAATCCAGACCAGTCGGTCAGTCACCGCTCCAGCCTAGGGCAGTCTGTCACCGGCGAGAGCCGCGCCGTCGGCATGGGTCTGAAGATCGCTGATGTGCGCAGGGACCCGAATGTCGTCGCGGAGCCGCGGATCGGGCTCGGCCGTGCCGACGGTCATCGTGATCGGCAGCACGCCGGCCCAGTAGTCGAGGTCGTAATCCTCGTCGTCGTCCTTGGGTCCGCCGTTCCTGGCCTTGACCGAGGCCTCATCGAGCGACAGCGCCAGCACGATCGTCGCGGCCAGCTCCTTCTTGCCCGGCCGCCTCGAGTTGTCCCAGCGGCCGGGTATCAGGTGCTCCGTGATCGCCTCCAGCGCCGTCATCCGCTCGGCGTCGCCGGTCACCAGCCGCGCCGTGCCGTAGATCACCGCGCTGCGGTAGTTCATCGAGTTGTGGAAGACCGACCTGGCGCAGACCAGGCCGTCCAGCAGCGTGACGGTCACGCAGACCTCGGCTCCCGCCGCGGCGAGCAGTGACCTGTTGCCGGATGAGCCGTGCAGGTACAGCGTGTCGCCGATTCGTCCGTACCCGGTCGGCAGCACGACCGGCGTCCCGTCGATGACGACCCCGAGGTGGCAGATCAGCCCGGCCTCGAGCACGTCGTGCAGCGCCGAGCGGTCGGTCAGGCCTCGCTCTCTGAGCCGGCCGAGCTTAGTTCGTTCAGTGGCAGAGAGTGCGCGAAACGGGCCCATAACGACCACGGTAACCTTTTTGCATGATCGCGAAGAATCTTGGGTGCCACCGGAACCAGAATCCTTCGCGATCATGAAGTGCGCGGCTTAGGGGGCGACGCAGCCGTGACCGCACAGCCGATGCGCCAGGGCCTGGTAGAAGACCTGCGCCACCCGCGACGGGTCGGTGATCCGGTAGGCCTGGCCGCCGGTCGTGAGCGCGATCTTCTTCAGCATCGGGAAATCGGCTGACGGCGAGAACGAGATGATGATCACCGCGACCTTGCGGGGCGAGTTGCTGAGCCTGGTCAGCGTCTTGAGCAGCTGATCGGCCGTGATGTCCCCGGGGGTGTTGTCGATGCCGGAGGCGAGCACGATCACGGTGTTGAAGAACTTCGGCTTGTAGGTCCGCTGCATGTACTTGTACGCGTCCAGGATCGTGCCGAAGAGCGCGACGTGCGGCCCGCCGGTGGGCGGCAGTGACCCGTTGATCCGCTGCAGCTGGGCGCGCCTGCTGATGACGCCGAGGTTCTCGGGCAGCGGCCCCACCGACACCAGCTGCTTGTATGGCCTTCCGTGGTCGAGGTTGTCGGCGAACTCCCACAGCCCGATGTTGGCGGTGTCGGGGAAGAGCGCCAGCCCCAGCGAGGCCGTCTGGGTCAGCTCCTGCTCGAACGTCAGCCCGGTCGGGTCGGACGGACTAGCGGGCCTGGCCATCTGCGAGGAGACGTCGACCATCGTCAGGTCGCGCGAGCTGAGCGCGAGCTTGTTCCAGACCGCGAGCGAGGCGGGTGCCTCGCTCGCCGACGGCGGGGTGGCCACCTGGAGCAGCTGCTTGGCGAGGCCGGAGGAAGCCGGGAACTTGTCAGGCACGTTCCGGCCGGAACGGAAGCCGTAGTACCTGATCATGCCCTGCGCGTACGGCTTGGTCAGCACCCTGCCGAACAGCTCGGCCGCGTTGATCCGTGCCGAGTCTGCCGTGGTGACGACGTACGGATAGTCCAGCTCCGGGCTGCCGAGTTCGGTCCGCTGGCCGGTCGGGTACGTCGCGGCGAGCGGCGCGGCCGGGTAGCGCCGGTCGTAGCCGATCACCGCCTGCTCGGTCGTGATCGTCACCGGGTCGCCGTTCAGCGGCGGTGCGCCGAGGCTGGCGAAGTTCCGCAGCGCCGCCGGATCGCCGAAATACGAGGTGACCTGCGATGAGTAGATAAACCTGGTGAACCGCACCCGCGCCGCCGTGCCCGGGCCGAGCAGCCTGCCGATCTCGATCAGCGCCGCGAGGCCCGCGGCGCTCTGGGTCGGATCGGGCAGGTTCACCGCCAGGTTGGGCGGGACGTGCGGGCCGCCCGCCGAGCGCGGCAGCAGCAGCCGCCAGCCGGTCCTGCCGAACGCCGCCGTGTGCGCGGCCGAGGTCTTCGGCATGACGAGCATGAGCGGCGACAGCGCGATGCTGTACCCGGCCGGCTGCACGGTGTTGGCACCGAGCGCGTACCGGCGAGCCTGGTCGACCCACAGGCTGGAGTCGGGAATCCAGGCGTCGATCCCGGGGTGCGGGCGCGGCCGCTGACCGTCGATCTGGCCGGTAGCCAGCGCGGGCGCCTCGGTGTTTCAGCTGACGGCGGTTGAAGTAGTCCGCGATCCTGGTGACCGCCGGGGCGATGTCCGGGCTGACCGCGACGTTGAGCACGATCTGGTTGCTCGAGCAGGAGTACCTGCCCACGATCTGCGCGGCGCCGCGGCCGATCAGCAGCATGACGCAGGCGACGACGGCGAGGATGACCAGCGCCTTGGTGCTGATCCGGCGCCTGCGTCGCCTGTTCGCCTTGCCCGGCAGGATGCTCGGAACGGTCACGGTGTCCCTCGATCAAGCCACCGTACGCGTGGCTTCTGAGTAGGCGATTCTACTGAAATATGCAAACCTCGGGACACCTGTCCGGAAATCAGAAATCCGGCGACCGTCCGGCGGGCAGGCGCCGGTCAGACGCTGGCCGCGTGGCGGCTGGCGAACGCGGCCCGCAGCCGCCGCTTGGCGGCGAGCGTCGCGCCCGCCAGGTCCAGCCCCATCAGCGCCGCGCCCACGACCGGCACCTGGTGGAGCACGCGCACGTGGGCGCCGGGGAACTCGGTCGTGATCAGGCGCGTCGTGCTGTCGATCAGCAGCGGGTTGCCCGAGGCCTAGATGCCGCCGCCGAGCACCACGGGAACCGGTTCTGCCTCCAGCCCGAGCCGGGTGACCGCGCTCTTGACCAGCAGGAAGACCTCCTCGGCGAGGCGCAGCACGAGACTGCGCGCGACCTCGTCGCCCGCGTCGGCGACCTGCATCACGACCGGAACCAGGCTGGCGATGCGGTCCCCGGAGATCTCGCCGAGGTGCAGCGCCACGGCCAGGTCGAGGGGGTCCTTCAGGCCGAAGTACCCTGGCACGGCTTCCCGCAGCGCGGTCTGCGGGCCCCGGCCGTCCGCGGCGCGGACGGCGTGCCACTGAGCCAGCGGAACTGCCGTCCGGAGCGACGCCGACGCAGTTGATGCCGGTGCCGCACGTGACGCCGACTCCCCAGTGCCGGTCGGCGCCGGCGGCGGGCTCGTCGTCCAGGCCGGCCCTGAGCACCGCGTAGGTGTCGTTGGCGACCACGGTTGTCGTGGTCCAGCCCCGGTCGGTCAGCATCCGCTGGAGCTCGCGTTCCTCAGCGGGCAGGTCGACGTTGGCGATGCACCCGACCATGTACGCGGCCACCAGGCCGCGCCCCGCCTCGTCGGAGACCGGCGCCTCCGCGGCCGGCCGGGCGCCGGATCCGCTTGATTCCTGCCAGGCCAGCTTCACCGCCGAGCGGATCAGTTCGTCGATCACCTGGATGGTCTCCTGGCCGAGCCTGACCGGCATGCCGGGGCCGCGGACGAGCGCCAGCAGCGCGCCGTCCTGCGCGACGAGGGCAACGTCGGTCTTGCTGTTCCCGCCGTCGATGGCGAGAGCAGCGGGCAGAGCCTGGCTCACCGGCCGATCGCCGATCCCGCGCCCCCGGTCGCACCGCTGGCCCAGGGCAGGAACTGCACGTTCTCGGCGAGCAGCAGGTCGGTCAGCTGCTCGGCCTGGTCGTACTGCCCGATCAGCGGGTGCGCGAGCATGGCCTCGAAGACCCGGTCGCGGCCGCCGAGCCTGGCGGCCTGCACCGCGAGTTCCTCGTAGGCTGACACGTGGGCGGTCAGGCCGCGCATGAGCGGCCCGAGCGGCGCGAAGCCGACCGGCGCGGCGCCGTCCTTGCCCACCACCGCTGCGACCTCGATGACCGCGTCGTCGGCCAGGAACGGCATGGTCCCGTTGTTGCGGACGTTGACCACCTGCACGTCGCGGGTGTCGTTGACCAGCGACGCGAGCAGCGCGACTGCGGCCTCGGAGTAGAACGCGCCGCCCCGCTGCCCGAGCAGTTCAGGCTTGCGGTCCAGCGCGGGATCGGCATACATCTCCAGCAGCTGCTGCTCGATCTGCGCGACCTGCTCGGCTCTGGTCGGCTCGGTCCGCTGCTCGGCGACCACCTGGTCGTGCGCGTAGAAATAGCGCAGGTAGTACGACGGGATCGAGTGTGTTTGCTCGATTACCGAGCGCGGGAGGCGAATCAGCGCAGCTAGCTCATCGCCACGGGACGCGATCAGATCGGGCAGCACGTCGGTCCCGTCGAGCATGACGGCGCGCTCCCAGGTCAGGTGGTTGAGCCCGACGTGCTCCAGGCTGATTCGCTGTGGCTCGACGCCGAGCATGCCGGCGAAGATCCGCTGGAATCCGATCGCGACGTTGCACAGGCCGATCGCCCGGTGACCCGCGTCGAGCAGCGCCCTGGTGACGATCCCGACCGGGTTGGTGAAGTCGATCAGCCAGGCGTCAGAGGATGCACGTTCGCGGGCTCGTTCGGCGATGTCAAGGACAACCGGCACGGTCCGCAGCGCCTTGGCGAACCCCCCGGCGCCTGTGGTCTCCTGCCCCAGGCAGCCGCACTTGGCTGGCCAGGTCTCGTCCCTGTGCCTGGCCGCCTGGCCGCCGATCCGCAGCTGGATGAGGACCGCGCCGGCTCCGTCGAGACCGTCATCGAGGTCGGAGGTCCAGCGGACCATGGCCGGGTGCCCGTAGGCGCGCATGATCCTGGCCGAGAACGGGCCGACTACCGAGAGCCTGCCCTGGTCGGGGTCGACCAGGACGATCTCGGTGATCTTGACCTGGTCGGCCAGCCGCGCGAATCCGTCGATCAGTTCAGGCGTGTACGTCGAACCGCCGCCGACGACCGCAACTTTCATCAGAATGCCTTCAGTTCTGCGTCAGCCGTTGCCACATGGCACGCGGCGGAATGGTCGGGGAGCAACTCGGTGAGCTCGGGGGTGACCTGATGACAGACGTCGATCGCCAGCGGGCAGCGCCACCGGAACCGGCAGCCGGGGGTCGGGTCGATGACCTTGGGCGGCTCGCCCCTGTCGGTGTCAGCGCCCACGGATACGTCGGCGCGCGGGTCCGGCACCGCCGAGACCAGCAGCTGGGTGTACGGGTGCCGCGGCCTGGCCAGCACGTCCTCCACCGGCCCCGACTCGGCGATGTGGCCGGCGTACATCACGACCAGCCGGTCGGCCACGTAGCGCGCGCTCGCGATGTCGTGGGTGATGTACAGGATCGAGACGCCCTCATCATCGCGCAGCTTGGACATGAGGTTCAGCAGGCCGATCCTGATCGACACGTCGAGCATTGAGACCGGCTCGTCGGCCAGGATCAGCTTGGGCCGCATCGCGAGCGCCTGGGCGAAGCCGACGCGCTGCCGCTGGCCGCCGCTCAGCTCGTGCGGGAACCGCTCGAGCGCGTCGGCGCCCGGGGTAAGCCCGACGACCTCGAAGATCCTGATGGCCTCGGCCCGCCGTTCCGCCCTGGACAGCTCCGGCCGGTGCAGCTTCAGGCTGCGCTCGATGCCGTGCGAGACGCGGAAGACCGGGTTGATGGAGCTGAACGGGTCCTGGAAGACCATGGGCACGTCGCCGCGGTAGCCGAGCAGGTCTGCGCGGGACTTGATCGCCGACAGCCGCCTGCCCTGCAGGTAGATCTCGCCCGAGGTCGGCTGGTAGATCCTGGCCAGCAGCCTGGCGATTGTCGACTTGCCGCTGGGCGACGATCTCGCCAGCCCCGATGCTCAGGCTGACGTCGTCCACCGCGTGCAGGGTGCGCCGGTGCAGACCGCCGCCGATCTTGAAGTGCCTGGTGAGCTTCTCGGTCCTGAGCAGGGGTCCGGTGCTGTCCGGCGCGGCAGGCCGGCGCCTGCCCGGCTTCTTCTTGAGCTTGACCGCCTGGCCCGTGTTTGGCTCGGTCACGGAGCGCTCCCGTCGGCGTAGAGCAGGCAGCGGACATCGACGCCGTCCACCAGATACAGGGGCGGGCTGGTGGTCTCGCAGGCTGGCATCACCTTCGGGCACCGCGCGGCGAACAGGCAGCCATCGGGCTTGGCGGCCAGGTTCGGCGGCTGGCCCGGGATGCCCGTGAGGGGGACCCGCTCGCCCTTGATCGAGGGGAACGCGTCCATCAGCCCGGCGGTGTACGGATGCCGCGGCGTTCCGAAGACCCGTGAGGTGCGGCCGAGCTCGGCGACCTGGCCCGCGTACATCACCATGATCCGGTCGGAGAAGTGCCTGACCAGCGACATGTCGTGGGTGACGAAGATGATGCTGAAGCCGAGCTCGGCCTGCAGCTCCTTGATCTGCACCATCAGCGACCGCTGCGCGACCACGTCGAGCGCCGACGTTGGCTCGTCCATGATCACCAGGTCGGGCGTGAACAGCAGCGCCATGGCGATCATGGCGCGCTGGCGCATGCCGCCGGAGAGCTGGTGCGGATAGCTGCGCAGGTGCTCAGCGTCGATGCCGACCATCTTGAGCACGTGCGCTGACCGGTCAGCGATCTCGGTCTTCGAGCGCACGCCGTGCGCCCGCATCGCGTCCTTGTACTGGCTCGCGATCGACTTGACGGGGTTGAGCGCGTTCATCGCGCTCTGCATGACGACCGACAGGTCCTTCCACCGGATCGCGGCGAGCTGGGAGTCGGTCATCCCGACCATGCTGACGCCCTTGAACACCACGTTGCCCGAGGTGAGGCCGGCCGGCGGGCTGAGCAGCTGGGCGATGGCGAAGAGCAGCGTGGACTTGCCGCAGCCGGATTCGCCGACGATCCCGATGAACTCGCCCCTGCGCAGGTCAAAGCTCACTCCGTCGACCGCGCGCACGCTGCCAGACTTGGTGGCGTAGTCGACGCTGAGGTCGCTCACCTGGAGAATGGCATCTCCGGGCAAGGCCGCCGGCCCGATGCCGTCAGCGAGCGCGCTTGACACGAAGCCTCCGTACCGGCCGCAGCGCTGGGTTGCCTATTTCGTCGAACGCGTAATTGAGCAGCGCGAACGCGCCGCCCAGGATGGCGATTCCGAGCCCTGGCATCAGTGCCCACAGGTACTGGCCGATGGCCAGGGCCTCGTTATTCTGCGCCCAGTAGAGCATCGTTCCCCAGCTCACCGAGTTCGGGTTGCCGAAGCCGATGAACTGCAGTCCGGCGGAGAACAGCACGTTGTAGACGGCGGTGCCCAGGAACGACGCGACGATCAGCGGCGTCATGTTCGGGATGATCTCGACCGCGATGATGTACGCGGTCCGCTCGCCACGAACCCGCGCCGCCTCGAGGTAGTCGCGCCGGCGCAGCGAGAGCGCCTGGGCCCGCAGCTGCCTGGCGCCGTAGCTGTAGCCCGTGATGACCAGGATGGCGATCAGCACCGCGACGCCGCTGTTCGGCAGGTAGGCGGCGATGATCAGCAGCAGCGGGAAGCTGGGGATCACCAGCAGCGTGTCCGTGACCAGGTTGAGCCCGCTGTCGGCCACCCCGCCGAGATAGGCGGCGGCGACGCCCATGATCACCGACAGCGTGGTGGACAGGACGCCGCTGACCACCGCGATGATCAGGGTTTCGCGCGCGCCCCAGATGAACTGGGAGAAGATGTCCTGGCCGTAGACGGTGGTGCCGAACAGGTGCGCCGATGACGGCCCGAGCGACCGGCCATAGATCTCATCCCGCGGCGGATCATGCGCGATCAGACCGGGCACGGCGGCCAGGATGACCACGAAGGCGAGCAGGATGGCGCCCGCGCTCGCCTTGCGGTTCGAGCGCAGCGCCGCGAACAGGCGGCCCAGCGCCACGCCCGTCCTGGCCGCGGCGTCACGCGCCCGGCCTGGCTCGATGCCAGGCTGTCCCGTGGACGGAGTGATCGGCGTGCCGAGCCCTGCTGACAGTTCTGTGCTGGCCATGGCTTACCCCGCCGTCCTGGTCCTGGGATCGAACAGCGCGTTCAGGACGTCGGCGAGCAGGACCGCAAGCAGGACAGCCAGTGTGATCAGCAGGAAAAGCGATTGCATCAGCGGGTAGTCCTCGCCTTCGACCGCCTGGACGAGCCAGAATCCCATGCCGGGATAGTTGAAGACGTATTCGACGAGCACCGATCCGCCGAGAACGAAGCCGAGCGACATCGCCAGGCCGCTCAGGTTCGGCAGGATGGCGTTGCGGGCCGCGTAGTCAAACATGATGCGCCGGCCAGGCAAGCCCTTGGCCCGTGCCATCTTGACGTAGTCCTCCGACAGCACCGTGACCATGTTGTTGCGCATGGTCAGGATCCACAGACCGATCGAGGTAATCAGGATCGCGGTGGCCGGCAGCAGTGCGTGCTGCACCAAGTTCAGGATGAATGGCCAGTTGAAGGCCGGGATCATGGTGTTATCGAAGGTGCCGCTCGACGGCAGATGCGGCCCGTGCAGGCTGAACGCGACGATGAGCAGCATCCCGATCCAGAAGAACGGGATCGCCGAGGTGATCACGAAGACGGGCGGCAGTATGTTGTCCAGCCAGCTGCCGCGGCGCCACGCGCCGACGATGCCGATGCCGGTGCCGAGCAGGAACGCCAGGATCGTGGTGACGCCGACCAAGCCGAGCGTCCATGGCAGCGCGTTGCTGATGATCTGACTCACCGGGGTCGGCAGCTGGCTCAGCGACGTGCCGAGATGGCCAGTAGCCATGTTGCCTAGGTAACTGAAGTACTGGTGGATCAGGCTCTCGTGGGTATTGACGCCGAAGGCGATCTCGAGCGGCTTCAGCGCCTGCGCGCTGATCCGGCCGTGAAATTTGGCGATCAGGGCCAGGGCCGGATTGCCGGGCATCAGGCGGGGCAGGAGGAAATTCAGCGTCAGGCACGCCCAGAGCGTCCCGAGGAAGAAGGCCAGCCGGCGAAGGGCATACCTCATGGCGTCCTCCTCATCGTCATCGTCCTCTTCCCAAAGGTCAGCCAATCGGCGGCAATCCGCAAGAGCGGTACGGCCGCGGCCTGGAGTGCCCCGGAGCCCTGGCGGGCTCCGGGGCTAGCTCAGGTCAGCCGCTGGCCGGCTTGAGGTGGAGGAGCTGGACGCCCCAGTCCGGAACGCTGTAGGGGGCCGGCTGGGCGTACGGGTCCTGCTGGGTGACCCAGCCGCTGAACTTGCTCGTGTCGTACTGGAACCAGTCGACCGACTCGGTGATCGGGATGAGCGGAACCTCGCTGAGCATGACCTGCTCGAGCTTGCTGACGATCGCGCGCTGCTGCGCCGGGTCCGTCGTTGAGCCGTACGAGTTGATCAGCTTGTCCACCGCCGGGTTGCTGTAGCGCTCGTAGTTGGTGGTGGCCAGCTGGCCGATCGGCGCTGTGTTCGCACTGTAGAGCAGTCCCCGCAGCTCGTAGAACGGACTGGGGCCGCTTGACCCGCTGCTGTCGTAGGCCAGCTGGAACTGGCCCTTATACACCCGGTTGTTGTAGTCGGTGCCTGCCAGGTTGATCGGCGTGATCTTGATGCCGACGGCCTGCAGACTCTGCTGGATGACCTGCACCGAGGCGACCCAGTCGGAGTATCCGCCGACGTTCACGATGCTGAACGACAGTTCCTTGCCGTTCTTGGCCATCAGCCCGTTCGAGTCCTTCTTGTAGCCGTCCGCGGAAAGGATCGAGATGGCCTTCTTGGGGTTGAAGGCGTAGTCGCCGTACTTCGCGGACGCCGACTTGTCCACCCAGGTACTGAAGGTGGGCGTGACGATCCCGGTCTGGTTGCTGGCCGGCTCATACCCGTACTCGCCGACGGTCGAGACCTTGGTGCGGTCGATGGCGTAGGCCATGGCCTGGCGGACATGGACGTCGCTCAGTACGGGGTCCTTCAGGTTGATGTAGATGGACACGTTTGAGACCGGCGGGAACCAGTAGTGATAGCTCGGGTTCTTGGAGGTGTAGAACTTCTTGATGCTCGGGATGAACTGGCCGCCCCACTGGGCCTTGCCCGTGGCCAGGTCCAGGTTGGCCGGATCGTTGGATGTGTATGAGGGATACAGGACCTGCGCGATGTGCGGCTCACCCTTGACGTAGTAGTGCTTGTTCGCCGTGTACGTGATGAGCTGCGGGGTGCACGTGGCGGTATACGCGCCCGTGCCGATCGGGTCCTTGTCGGCGAAGTTCACCGGGTTCGGGATCTTCGACCAGATCTTCATCGGCACGATGCCCACCTGGTCGGCGATGTAGTAGAAGTACGGCACCGCCGGAGCCTTGAAGTTCATGACGACCGTGTCGCCCTGCTGGGTCACGCTGGACAGCACCGACCAGATCGAGTTGAGGTCCAGTGCCCGGAACTTCTTCAGCAGATTGAACGTGAACGCGACGTCAGCGGCGCTCATCGGCGAGCCGTCGCTGAACTGCACGCCCTTGCGGATCGTGAAGGTGAGGGTCTTATTGCCGTTCGACCAGGCGAACTTGGAGGCCAGCCACGGGGTGGTCTTGCCGCTCTGCAGCGCGTTGACGAAGACGAGCGGCTCATAGATCGGCCCGAAAGACAGCCCGTTCACCGAGGGGTTGAACGGGCTGAAGCCGCAGGTCCACGTGGCACCGGACTCATTGGAGATGGACAGGACGCCGGTCGGGCCGGACGCTTTGCCGCCATTGCCTGGGGAGTTGGAGGAGGAACATGCTGCGGCCAGCAGACCTGCCGCAACGACGACCCCGATCTTGGAGAGGCGTCTCATAGCTTCGGCCCTTCGTGATGACTGCTTGTTGCTGAATGGAGTGCGTCGCGGCGTGCCCGCGTGCCGGACGCTGACGAGCCGGGGGAGGCCAGCCCGGCTAGGAGGCTGCCGACGGTCCGTTGTCGGCGATGGTGACAGTAACCATCATGAATGTCGAGATTCTCCGGATGTTCTAGTTTTCCGGAATTCACCGAACTTGCTGAACCTGTTACCTGCGGGTGCCGGGGGGGTGATGTGAGCAGCGATGGGCCATCACTGCTCACCCAGGACAAGTGGCGGGCCATCGCTGGTGCTGTGCGAGCCTGGGGTGCGGACGGTCTGACCATGACCTGCCAGTTCGGTAACAATGCCGGAGCGACCACTATCGGAGAGATTGTTAGGACAGTATCCTAACTATCCGAGACGTAACAGAGTTCGTAGCCGAACCGTAATCTGGCACATGAACCTGTACGGCGAGGGTGCCCGGCACGTGCTGCCGGGTGCGGGCGTCAGAGGCGGGACGTCGTGGTTCGCGGCCGGCGGCCGGGTCGGACGTCGACCCGGACGCTGGCAGATTGACGTCGTGCCCGGACGGTCCGGGCCTGCGGAGCAGGACGCAGCAGGAGGCTGCATCGTGGACACGATCTCGTTCGGGCTCGTCTTCCTCGAACTTGTCTTCGGGCAGCTCGACAGGCTGCCAGGACCGGGTGAGGAAGTGTTCAGCGACGACTTCGCGATCTCCTGCGGAGGAGCGGTGACCAGCGCCACCGCGGCCGCCGACGGCGGCGTCCTGGCCGGCGTCTGCACCATGCTCGGCGACGACCTCGGCACGCACGTGGTGACCGAGCACTGCGCCGCCGCCGGGGTGAGCCTGGCTCCTTCCGTGCAGCTCGAAGGTCCGGCGGCCGGGATCACCGTCGTGCTGAACTTCGATGGCGACCGCGGCTTCGTCACGCACCTTCCGCCGTTCGCCATGAGCGAGCGGGCCGAGATGGAGCGCTGGCGTACGGTGCTGCGGAAGGAGCGGCCCGCCTGGTGTTACCTGCACGCCGGCCGCTGGG
>WNGG01007303.1_pt1 | contig 12782 bp, 13 predicted proteins | sample 5400661 | NCBI WGS metagenome assembly WNGG01 (sample SAMN13153372, study PRJNA577476) | soil metagenome | isolation source: 100 cm soil or saprolite under Garry oak tree replicate 1 | place: USA:California | collected 2016-06-15 | reverse complement strand
GGAACGTACCATCGGCTGGCTGGGGAATTACCGGCGTCTGGTCGTGCGCTACGACCGCTCGCTGCAAATCTACCGGGCGTTCTTTCATATCGCCTGCTTCATGATTGTCTTACGGAGGGTTGTGCAATAGCTTGTAGTCGCAATTTAGCGTCGATCTGGCACTACTTCATGGAAAGCTGGACCTATGACGCTAAGAGGCCGGTGTCGCGTCTGTAACGCTCGTACTTTCAATGGGCTGCGGGGACTTTTTTGCTAACGCCGAATGCCGGCGATCTCGCATGAGATTTTTTTGATAGGCAAGCCGGTTGACATGGGATTCCGCTCGCTGTTTCGCCGTCAACCGTGGCCGCCCCGCAGTTTTCCCGGCATCTTTTCCGGCGTCTCGGCAATCACGGGAGCAGAACTCTCCGGGTTCGCGGGCCGTAAGAAACGGTGCGTTGTGAATGTGACCTTGGCACCGAGCGCACGTTCCCACGATCCAGCCGGACTTCGCAGCTTGGCCTTTCAGCATGTTCTTGTGGAGCCGGGCAAAGCGCACGGGATCATCGTCCTGAAGCTCACGCATGAATGCAACGTCAGCTTCCTTCGATACATTCGTCTGCAACGACTGGCCGCTCGCCAAGTGCTGTGCGATGGCGGCGGGACCTGATGGAAGGTTTGTTGATAACTGCATATCTCTCCTGTGTTCCGTTTGCGAGCCAAAACTTTTTCGAATATGGAACCGCCCGAAAGAGGTCCCAAACAAAAGTTACTTGTTCGCGGCGAGCTGGCTTGGCTCTAGCCGCAGTCGTCGCCAGCTTCGGGGTACTTTGGGGCTCCCACCCCGGCCTGCCTTTTTCCAAAAAAGGTTCCACCGTTTGCAAATGACGACGACAGACCGGCCATCGAATGCGCAAGAAAAAATCCGCGTGAAAAAACTGAGCGAACGAAAACCACGTCGCCCCGGAAGCGTTGGGACTTTCAAGCATCTGCCGAGCATTTTTGTTGAACATTATCTTGACATCCGATCATTTGTGTTTAACACTTACGGTAAATGGCGCGGCCCACCAAACCGGCAAAAGACAGGCAATCGGAAATCGTTGGTGTCCGTTTTACGCGAGCGGAGCGCAAGGCATTTGATCGGGCCGCGAAGAAAGCTGGTCTGTCCCTCAGCAACTATCTGCGCAAGAAACTCGGACTATCGAGGAAACCATGAAAACACTGTCTGTTGAGCAGGTGAAAGCGATTCTCAAACAAGCCCGCCAGCTATCTACGCGGGATTGGTGCGCGTTTCTGCTGACGTTCCGTCACGCGCTGCGAAGCCAAGAGGTAAGACAGCTAAAACTGTCGGACGTAGACATGACCAGTCTCACAATCGCGGTAAGGCGGGTGAAGGGATCACGATCCGGTGTCCAAAGCCTAGACCGGCATAAGGGTGAACCGCTGCTTGATGAAGTCCTGGCGCTGCGCACGTGGCTGCGAGAGCGCGTCGAGGATGGCTCGCAAATCCTGTTCCCGTCACAAAAGGGCGGCACGCTCACGCGCATGCAATTGCTACGGCTGTTCAAGCAGTACGCGACTGCGGCGGGCATTCCTGAAGGTCTTGCGCATCCGCATATCTTGCGGCACTCGCTGTGCTCGGTGATGGCGGAACAGCACGCGGATGTTTACGCGATACAGCAACGGGCAGGACACAAGAACATCAGCAACACGATGATCTATACCCATATAACGGATCGGCAGGCGTCCGAATCATGCCAAGCGGCATTGATGGCCGCTTTCTCGTAGTGGCGGGTTACACTCTGACCATTCTGTAACCTCTTTCGCGGACCGCGTCCTACAAACAAACCACTTACAAGTCGCTCGCAAGCGGGCGACTTTCTCGTTTTGTAACATTTTTGACTGCTGTTTCGGTGCCAGTGTGCATTTTTGTTTAACACTAGGCGCTCGTCAAGCTCACCCACGGAAACGAACTCGGCCAGGCCCGGCAGTTTCCGAAGAATCGTGCCCACGCCCCGTCGATGATCGTGCGACGCCCGCCGTTCTAGGGATGCGCCTAGTTTCGGAGCGTTTTTTCTATGAGTTAGCTCGCCCTTTGTTGGACGGACGTATGCGATGGTTCGGCTGGCTGGCTCAACCCTTATGCGCGGTAGTCATGCACTCGACGGATCGCGGAAAGGCAAGCAACGTGGAGCTTTCTCATCCCTGACGCGCTCGTATTCTCGGAGGAAAACTTGCGCCTCTGCGTCACCATCGACGGCGCGATCTACATCTGCTGCGGTCGGAACGTGCGCAAGGAAGCCGACGCGCTCGGAATCGTAGACTGTCGAACTTGATTGGCTGCGTTGAGGATTGGCAACCCAACGATAGCTGCAAGCTCGGCCAGTTTCGAACACGCGCACGTCATGGCCATGCCCGTCAATCACGAGTGTCCTTGTGCCGACCTGTTTGGCCTTGCCCCAGCTTCCCCTCCCGCCAGTTTTCTGCTGGGTATGGAACGTCGGTTTGGGTTTGGCTTGAGTTTCATAGAACTCGCCCCAGCCCTCGGCATGTACGCTCGTCTTGCTGGGCCAGGCGAACTTGACTACGGGATTTTTTCGTGTCCAGCCCTTTGCTCGTTTATCGGGGTTGTAAAGTCCGTAGCTCGCTAAAACTTGCTCCCAATGTTCTTGTGATTCATTCGTCGGGTCTGCCTCGATTGGCGGCTCGTGGCAGGTTTTCTTCGGGGGTTCGGCCTTTGGCTTTTCTGATTGAACCGATTGACCCGTGACGGGTTGAACCGATTGACCAAAATATCTCCCAGCCTCGCGCCGAAGGGTTTGGATAATGCGGCGGATATTTTTTAGGCTTACCCCGAACTGGTCGCCGATCTGCCGCGCTGTCCATCCCGCACGCCAGTACAGGTGGATCACCCGGCACCACAGCCGCCCTTGCACTGGACTAAAGCGAATGCGGCGGGAAAAGATATCTAGCAAAAGGGCGCGGCAGGAATCTTCGTTCCATGCCCACCGTAAATCTTGAAGCCACTGCTCTAAACCGTCATCGCAAAACTGTGCCATCGAGCATCATCACGCTTCCCCCAAAAATTAAGGGGTGGGCGAGACCAGGACGTGCTGAAACGGCTGCCCGATCCCGCCCGGCGTGACGATGGACCGAGGTGATGAAGCTCGGTTTGGTGCAAAATCGGAAACTCGTTTGTCATCACGCGCTTTTTCCCCTGTGGCCGTTCAGGGCATCACCCCCAAACGTTGCTTGGCTCCCGGCATCGGGAGGCATTTTTCACTTGTTACTTGTTGACAAAATCTCTGAAGAAATCCTACGAAGAAGCTAACCCTGCTCTACAGATAGAAGAAGAGTAGCACCCCCCTTGGCGGGCCATCCGGCGCGGCATTCACGCGCTCGCCCGATCCTTCCAAAAATCGGGCTGGCATGACTGGCAGGCGCAAAAAGAGTTATCAGGATCGTGCGTAAGCCGGTCGTGCTCTTCGCTGGCGTACGTTCGTGCCATCTTAATTCCCCATTTGATGATTTCTTCCGGCTGCCAATCGACTTGCGCCAGTCCCTCCTCGCTTTCCACCCACCATGTTGGGGGTGGATTCGCTTTTACCCAATCCTCAGCCTGGCGTACCCACTCTTCTGTGCCACGTCCCCAGCCATCGAACTGAAGCGCCCCGAACTGCTTCCTCCAGTCCGCGACGGCCGCTGCTGATTCTTCTGCCTGCCGGGCATTCGCGGCTTTTGCGGCTTGCTGGTTCTTGTGATTTCGATTCCTGGCTTGCGCTTCGGGGAACTCTTGCACAAACAAAATCAGTGGGTACTTGACTCCTTCGAGATTTCGATGTTTGAGCCAATCGTCAAACACACCTGCTACTTCTTCCGTGCCGTGTCCGTGCTCCAGGGCCTTGACTTTTTTCATACCAGCCATGTTCAGTTCGTTGCCCGTATGTTTTGCGTAAGAATCCCCCAACCGTTCCTCCAAGTTTTTCTCTGCGCTGGGTGGTAGGTTGGGTGGTGGGTTCTTATGGTTGGTTAAACCCATTATAGGTTCCTCAATCATGGGAGGGGGTGCTTGCGGTTGTTTTGGTGCTCCCGTGATTGAGCTTTCGTTCTCCCGTGATTGAGCTTGCTGGCTCCCATGATTGAGTTTAGTTTCTTCCGAGGGCGGGCTGTCCTGGCTCCCATGATTGAGTTTTGAGTGTGCTTTTTTGTCACGCTCGTGGGCTTCTTGCTGATGGTAAATATTCAAAATTTTTCGGTCGCAGATGAAGTACTGAACCGTTGCTTTCTTACCCCGTCCGCCCCTCTTGCCTTGGGTATGCCCATCAGGTCCTTGTAAAACCCAGCGTCCGTTCTCGTCCCGACGCCATGTCAAGCGCGAGTTCACATCGACAATCAGCCTGTCCTTGAACTCAAGTTCTCGCAGAGCGCGGCGGGCCTGCGATGTGCTGCATTTTGCCTTATCCGCGATCTCGGGCAAACCCGCCCAGACGTTTGGATAGCGGTCACACAAAGCTCGAAGGACGTTGCTTTTTGTTCGATCCACCCGGTTTGGATACCGAAGGCTCGGCTTGAAAAATTTCAAATGACTGACTATGTGGCTAAGTTTGTAGGCCGACAGGCCGGGTATTTTGTTGATGTTGATGCGTTCCAATCTATGCTCCGTACAGCGCACGAGCCAATCGCACTTCAGATTGTCGTTGCGCCTCTCCCTCGCGGTATGCATGGCGAAGCGGACGCCGGGTGGAAACGCTCACGCGACTGAGCGGGCGCGGATAACCCTGGTCCTCGTATCCGGCTTCGTAAAATCTGCAAAGCATTTTGTAGAGCTTGGGATTTGTGACGATATTTACTGCGCTGATGTCTTGCATTGTTTCCTTTCTTTCTGACTGATTTGCTGCTCGTTCTTCTTCGTCGTTTGCTATCCGGGTCTTGCTTTTTGGCGGGCGGTGTTTCATTTACCGGAGCAAGGATGTCGCAGGTTCTCCCTGCGCACCATGCCGCCAGCCAAAACTTTTTCACGCCGCAGCGGACAACATATTTTCGGGGTCTCGATTTTCTGGAAATGCATCCCTCTGTTTGTCCTGCGTCCAGTGATAGACGGTCGCAGTATCGCTCGATTTAATGGCCAAAGTTCCGTCTTTGCAGAGGGTCTGCTGCAATAAACCGCCAACTGTTTCGGCGACAGATGATTGCTCGCCGTCCAAGTTGCGGATGTCGCTGGGCTTTTTGATGTCTCCGAATTTTCCCCTCCCCCCGATAGATGCGATTTCGAAGTGCTTATCAAAGTAATCGAAACTGCCATCCGGGTAAGCGGCAGGGCTGCGCTTACCAAGCCACTCCTCGTCCGACCAGGCGGCAGGCGGCGGGCTTACTGCGCGTAAGGTAAGCTGCACCCCTCCTTCGTTCTGTCTGGTTTCGAGTGTGATCGTGTTACCACTCAGGTGTTTATTTACAACGTGCATTGCAAGGTCAACGTATCTGTACATCGCCATTCTTGCTTTCTCCAAGTTCTTTGCCGGATTCTCCGTTCCGGTTTACGGTGCGGTCTTTCCCGCCGTCAAAGCTGCAAATGAAAGCTACCATCGGAAAAGGCTTTTTCAATCTCTTCTGGAGTAGCCTTGCGTTTGCCGATTGACCAAATGTAGTCGTCAGTGCCGAGGCTAAACGTCCCCATGACCACACCAACCTTTTTCAGCGCATGTTTAAGGTCTTCGAAAATGTTACCTGCCGACTCCTTCCAGTCGAAGATGAGGATTTCGGGTGCGTCCTTCGTTGGGGGCTGCTTCTTTGTTTTTCTGCTCATGCCGCCCTCTTTGCCAACGGTTTTGGCCGTTTGCGGGATTTTGGAAATTTGTCCTTGGGAATAAAGTGGTTCTTATAAAGTGGGCACCAACCGATCACGTCGAGGACTTCCGCCATTTTTTGGAGCAGTTGAAAGCGAGTATAGTTCCGTGGCGACCGTATCGTGGCTGTCAGAAACGTTGATGCCCACTGCACCTTGCCTGCGTCGTCAAGCGTTATATCCAAGTCCAAGTTCGTTCTCACGCCGCCGCCTTTTCGGACTCGAACGCATCCCCGAGTGATAGGGTCAGAACCCATAGCGCGAGAAGCTGACCTGATGTGTCGAGAGTGGTCGCTCTAAGGACTTTCAAGAGATTGTCCTCCAAGTTCAGCCATTCCTTTTCCTCCGGTATTCTTGGTCCGTGGAAGATTTGGTGTAGTACTGAGGCTAGATGCGCGGTTTGTACTATTGCGCGATAGGTTTTTTCACAACCGCGCTCAACACGTAGGCGCTCCAGATAATCAATCGCGTACTCGGCTTGCGCTTTCAACTCCAACAACTCCTGCTGTTTTTCGCTTTCTCCGGCTGTTTGCTTTTCATGCGGGCAGCGCGGTGTGTATTGAACCTGCGAGAACTCCGTGTGGGACAGAAGCCTGTTCCAAAACTCATGACCGGGAAGTACTGCTATGGAGCAGACTTCCGCCCGACCGCCCGGATTGATGCCTTGCTTCCAACACTGGTCTACAGCATCCAGAACGCCGTGGGCCTGTAGAAATACCGCACCTAGAAACCTCCCGCCTTCTGTGAATTGGCAGAGTACAGGTTGTGGCGGTCTTTTCCGTTCTTCGCGCAAGATTTGCTGGCGATTCATACCTGATGTGCAACCACAGGCGCATTCTTCCTGTCCTTCCTTTTTTCGCGCTTTCTGCGCCTGTCTCCAAGTCGTTGGCTTTTTACTCATACTTCTCCCTTGCGGTCTTTTCCCGCCGTCATTATTTGCGGCTCAGTCGGGAGTCGCCCCGCTTGCCAAAAACTCGTTCCGATCCCGAACGAAAGCGGACTCGCTCGGCAGCCGTGCTTCGTGCGCCAAAACATAACCGACGTGTGCCAGTTTCCTCGTTCCGTCCCCGATTTCGCGGTTGCAGCGTTCAAAGAGAATTCCCCTGAACGTTTTCCTGTGCTTGTCGTGGTCCAGGTGCCAGATCGAATTTCCTTGCGCGTTCACGGCGTCCACCGGGCACTTCGTTCCGCAACCGCACTCGCACTCTCCAATTCCGTTCTTTGCTTTCGCAAGCCACGCGCCGCATCTTTCATAAGCCCGGACAATTTCGGAATCGGGCAGCCCATTACGGCGAAGTTTGACAAGGCCGTTGCGGAAAGACTCGGGCAGCGCATACAATCCCGTTCCCACGATCTCTGCCATCTGTCGCCAGCCGCGTTCTTTCCGCGCCCGCGTTTCGCGTTTCTTACTTCGTCGCTTCACGTGGCCCTCGCTTGCGCTCATCTCGCTTAACCCGTTGCTCAAGCTTGAACGCCGTGACGACGAAATACTGCTTGCGATGCCGTCGGCGCACGATGTTCTGACGCAACAGCTTGTTGGGGATTCAAGCCGCCTGACAGCATCACGCTGCGACTTTGCCCTGTTTGCGGTCACGCCGCGCCCCCACTGGAACAAGACTTTCGTTGATGAGCGTGATACAGTCCGCCTTCTTGATGCGCACCAGGCGTCCCATCTTCACAAAGGGTATGCGCCGCTGAAGAATCCAACTTCGAACTGTGCTCTCCTGGATTCGCAGGAACTTCGCAGCCTCGGGAGCGGTCAACAACTCCTGTTCTGTCGCTTGCAATCTTTCCTCCTCTACTGCCAACAATTCTACCTTGACAAGCGCTGCTAGTCAATGCTATGATTCGTACTGTCTTTCCATATATTCTAGTCAGGAGGGCGCTTGGCTTCAAATGATTTGCACGACGCTCGCGCACTAGCCGAGTTCTCAAACATCGAACCGGCACGAGCGGACTATTTTCGAAATAACTTTCCTAGGTTCGGCCCTGACGCTTGGTGGAATATGCGTGCGCTCTTGGGCGATGAGGTACTGCCTTACTGGCAACACGTGCAAGCCGTGGTGCGCGATGCGTGGCAGAAAAAATTCCCACGGGAACTGATGATAAAGCTGGTTTCTGTCGCCACGCAGCCCCTTATGCAGATGGTTGAGGCTCACCACGCAGGAGCCGAAGACTTCGATAGGCGCGACATATTGGAACAGGATGTCAAAGTCTGGCCGTATCAGAACGCCGTCGCATTTCTGGCAGCCCAGCCCTGGCGTGCTTTGTTTTGCACGGCCTGCGGGAAGAGGTTCGCGGCGGACAAACCGGGCAGGAAATTTTGCAGCGATGCTTGCACGGCAAAAGCGCGGAAGGCTTCCAAACTGGCATCGTGGCATGAGCATAAGGATGAATGGCGGTCGGGGTCGAAGGTGAAAGCGGCGAAAGTGAAGAAAGGAAAAAAGGCATGATCTACAAGCGCGGAAAGTGCAAGCTCGGTTCGGACGGGAAGTGCGAGAAGTGCGGCAAGCGCGGTAGCTGCGGTGTTTACTGGTACAAATTCATGTGGCAGGGCCGCCTTGTGCGCGAATCCACAAAGCAGGGCAACGATAAAGTGGCACGCCAGATGGAATCCGCACATCGCACGTCGCTGGCAAAGGGCGAGGTCGGTATCCGCGAGAAGAAGCTATCGCCGACGCTTGCGGATTTCATTGATAAGCGGTTCGAACCTTGGGCGAAAGCGCAGTTCTCTGCGCGCATCAAAACGTGGCTTTGGTATCGAAATGGTTTCCGGCGCTTGAAAACCTTCAGGCCGCTTGCTTCGCTGCCGCTGAACGAAATTACTAGCGAGTCCGTCGCTGCCTACGTTGCGCGGCGGAAAGCGGAAGACCTTGCAGTTTCGTCAATCAACCGCGAGTTACAGGTATTGAGGCGGATTCTCAATGTGGCTGTCGAGTGGGGGGAACTGGAGTCCGCACTAAAAGTTAAGCTCCTAACCGGCGAAACGCACCGCGACCGCGTGATCTTGCCAGAGGAAGAGAGGCGCTATCTTACCGTCGCCCCTGAGCCACTGGCATCCATCGTGACAGTGCTGGTGGACAGTGGCCTGCGCCCTGAAGAGTGCTTCAGGATGCGATGGGAAAACATCAACTTCTCAACCGGAAAGTACGGATCGCTCTTTGTAACTCATGGCAAGACTGCTGCGGCTCGCCGGATGCTTCCATTGACGCCGCGCGTCCGGCTGATTTTAGAGACCCGCTGGGAACAGGCGAACAAACCAGACGATGGATGGGTCTGGCCCGCTCCTACCGCCAGTGGGCACATCGAACCAAGCACGCTCAAAAAGCCACACGCCAACGTTTTCAAGGCGATAACGAAGAATCTTAAGAAAAAAGAAAAGCCATTGCGCTCGTTCATACTCTACTCCTTGCGGCACACCTTCCTAACGCGACTAGGTGAATCCGGGTGCAACGTATGGACGCTAGCCCGGATCGCCGGGCACAGCTCGATTACGATGTCCAGTCGTTACGTTCATCCAGGCAATGATGCTGTTGTGGATGCGATGCTGAGGGTTGGGGGTGGGCACAAAACTGGGCACAGTGGCGAAATCACAAATTCCACCACTGACGCGGCATTGCTTCTAGGTGAATGAGGCGACAGAAGATAAGTGGCGCGCCCTGAGAGATTCGAACTCCCGACCTTCTGGTTCGTAGCCAGACGCTCTATCCAGCTGAGCTAAGGGCGCGCGATAAACAAATCTTAACACAGGCTTGCGCTGCCCTCCACCGCTTGGCGAAACCGTTTGCATGTCCGAAGACGCCTGAACCAGCGCTCTTCGGCACTCAGCCCAGACCAAAGACAACTCGTTCAGAGCGCAATTTCGCCCACGTCCGATTGCGTGGCGCGCACAAAACTCCGGCCATGCGCTTCGGAGCCGCTCCAGAGCAATGTCGCCAGCGTCAGAATCGTAATGATCTCGAAGCCGGCGATGGCCCATTGATATCCGACGCGGTCGCGGAGTGCGTATTGAATCGAATTTGTCGGCGAGGCGAACAGAATTCCTAATTGGTACGCCAGCCCAGGCATCAACCCGCGCGCAGCATCCGCAGCCAATTCGTTCAAATGCACCGGAATCACGCCCCAGGCTCCCTGGACACCGACCTGCATCAGCACGGCACCGATCGCCAATATTGCTAGACGTCCGCCAAACGCCCACATCGGAATCATAAGCAAGCATAATCCCAGCGCGGCCACCATGCTCCTTCGGCGCCCGGCAACCTGTGAATAATGGCCGAAGATCACTGCGCCAATCACCGCTCCGATGTTGTAAAGGATGGCCATGTTTGCCCGCATCGCTGCCGTTGCTTTGTGGACTTCCTGTAGGAAATCGGGATAAAGGTCCTGCGTGCCGTGCGAAAGAAACATCATGAAGGTCATGAGCACGACGAGATAGGCGAAGCGTTTCCATTCACCGACAACGATGCGCAAAACCTGCGCAGTACTCGCTGCGCGATGCTGTTTCCACGCTTCCGATTCTGGAACTTTCGTTCGGATATAAAGCGCCAGCAGCGCGGGCAGCGCGCCAATCCAGAACATCGGACGCCATCCCCAGGCGGGCAGGAGGAATCTCGCGGCAATAGCCGCCAGCAGGTATCCGATCGAGTAGCCGCTCTGCAGAATTCCGCTGAGGATTCCCCGCCACCTGACCGGCGCCGCTTCCATCGCCAGTGACGCGCCGACGCCCCATTCGCCGCCCATCCCAATACCGAACAATGCGCGCAGTATGAAGAAGACTGTAAAGTTTGGAGAAAAACCGCACATCAACTCGATCATCGAAAAATAGATCACGTTGGCCATCAGCGGGATGCGGCGTCCGAAGCGGTCCGCAAGCAAACCGAAGAGCAGCGCTCCCACGGGGCGCATCGCGAGTGTCGCGGTTGTCGTAAGAACAATGTCTTTCTTGCTCACGCCGAACTGCCGGGCGAGCGTATCGAACAAAAAAACAACGATGAAGAAATCAAACGCGTCGAGCGTCCAACCGAGAAATCCTGCGAGGACCGCGTGATGAGTGCCCGGACGAACCACTCGAGTCGAATCCGTCATTCTAATTCGTTCGCCACTCAGCTGATTTTGGCATCAGCCGCGAGATGGCTAGCCCGCAGATCACCGCGACAATCGCGAGAAAAAAGCCTTCTTGATAACGGCCAAAGCACCATTCGCCAATGCAGAAAAGCACAGAATAGATGAGGACGCATCCCAGCAGCCAGCTCACCAGATTCTTGCCGAGGTCTTGTGTTGGCAGCTCATCGCCCACTAGTTTCGCGATCGGTTTCCATCCCGTGAGCTGTGGCCGCACCTTCCGGTAAAATCTCACGAGGGTGTCTCGCTCTTCCGCAGGTGTTAGCAGTGTGACTCCGATCCATACGAGCGTGGTCACACCCGTTGTGCACAAAGCCGTCTTCGCGAAGATCACTGGATCCGAACCACGGAACGGCGCCGTCCTCCCCGCAATCGCCATCCACAGCGCGCTCGAATGCAGGGCGACCGTGGTAACCAGCGCTGCGAGCATCGCGGAAATCTCACTCCACGCATTTACGCGCCACCAGTACCAGCGCAGCAGATACACGCCGCCTGTCCCTGCGCCCAGCTCGAGGACAATTTTCCATCCTTCAGAAACGGATTTCAGTTCCCAAGCAACCCCGGCCGCAGCCAGCACCAGAAACGCCGTGGCCAGCCGCGAAACATTCACGTAATGCGACTCGTTCGCGTCTTTCTTCAGGAAGCGCCGGTAAAAATCTTCCACCAGGTAGGAACTCCCCCAGTTCAATTGCGTAGCGACCGTGGACATGAACGCCGCCATGAATCCCGCGAGCAAAATCCCAAGCAGTGCATGCGGCGTCTGCCGTGTTGCCACCAACATGTAGCCGCGTTCCGGTTGTGCCAGCCCGGGATAGAGAACGACCGCGACGAGCGCTGTCAAAATCCACGGCCAGGGCCGTAGCGCATAGTGCGCCAGGTTGAACCACAGCACCGACAATAATCCATGCCGCTCATCCCGTGCGCTGAAGATTCTCTGTGCGATGTATCCGCCGCCGCCCGGCTCCGCTCCCGGATACCAGAACGCCCACCACTGCACCGCCAAATGCACGACGAAGGTAATCACGGGCAGCGTCCACAATGCTTCGCCGGTCAGGCCGCGCGAAAAATCCGGCAACAAAGCGGTGATGTCGCTCGCGCCCGGCCCGGCAGCCGCGCGCTTCGCTGCCAGCGCCGCCAGAAGCTGCGGCATCCCTCCAACCGCGCGCACACCGAACCACGCGACCGAAATCACAATCGCCATTTTGAATCCGCCGAGCGAAACATAAATTCCCGTGAACGGCATCAAGAAGAAAACGCAAATAGCCAATGCCTTGGCATCGCTCACGCCCATCGCCGTGCTGATGATGTTCACCATCGCCTTCGTCACCCACCCAAGAATCAGGCAGTTCATTAGCAATCCCAGGTAGACGGCGCGAAAACCACGCAAGAACGCCGCAGGCTTCCCCTGATAACGGAATTCTGCGAACTGCACATCGGTAATCAACCCGGATCGCCTCCACAGCCGCGCGAACAGGAAGACCGTCATCATTCCCGAGGGTAAAAAGCTCCACCACAACCAGTTTCCCGCCACCCCGTTCGCATAGACAAGTCCGGTCACCGCCAGCGGCGTATCCGCTGCAAACGTGGTCGCCACCATCGACGTTCCTGCCAGCCACCAGGAGACGTTTCTGCCGGAAACGAAGTAATCCGCCGTGCTTTGTGCCGACTGCCGCCGGAAATACAAACCCAGCACGAGCGTAATGAGCAGATAGCCGGCGATCGCGGCCCAGTCGACGAATGTTAGGTGCAAGTTGAGATTCCCCCTGTGGTGGAGTTACGTATGGTTGATCTTTCTTATTTACTGCGAAATGGGTGCGCGGGCCGCCCGGCCCGGAAAAAC
>WNGG01009991.1_pt1 | contig 12786 bp, 11 predicted proteins | sample 5400661 | NCBI WGS metagenome assembly WNGG01 (sample SAMN13153372, study PRJNA577476) | soil metagenome | isolation source: 100 cm soil or saprolite under Garry oak tree replicate 1 | place: USA:California | collected 2016-06-15 | reverse complement strand
GCACCCGCTAGAGAAGCATTATGGAAACAAAGGTGCATTCCGGTTTATCAATGGTGACTACGGTTGGGCGATGCAAGAAGGTATGATGGTCGCCTATGTTCGCGACGGAAATACGCTTTCCGCAAGTCTCGCTCCCGTCTTCTCCAATGAACCCTTGCATTCGCTGCTCGGCAAGCCGACTGCGATGACGCCTATAGCGAATGGAGCCAGCAATCCTATGGCCGAGCAATTGCATTTCACGACGCATCAGCGAAGTTTTCAGTGGCCACAAAAGAAGGGAAGCGCGAGCCCAATCCGCATCTTCCATTCGTGGCACGAATGCTCATAACGTAAGCGGCGTACTGCGTTTGGTACGGCATGGCTCTTAGCAATCGGGTTTAACTTCTGATTGTGCTTCGCTTTTTGAGATGTCCCGGTCCAGTCCATCATCGGGGCGCAGCAAAATTTCCAATTATCTTCAGTCACTTAGTCGTCTCTGTCGGTCCAGTCCTTAGCACGACATACACGCATTTCGGTTGAAAATCAGCGATTTCTTTGAATTATCAGTGCATGGGAGATTTTCTGGCCAGCGAATTTGTACATTTTTGGTATATGACAGCGCGACAGGAAAGGTACGGGAAATTGTACCAAATCGTTTACTGGCCAAATTTTCTATGAACGAAACTCGGCTGCTCTACGAAATCCTCCCATACAGGATGTATGCAGTTGCTACACTCAACCGCGCCCTGCAGCTGCGAGCGAGATGGTCTAATGCACCTGCGATGGCTATTTTCGTCGATGGCAAGTTGGAGATAGAAGGCAATTTCGACGCGTTCGCTAACCCGGCAATAGAGGCAGGCCTTGTGCATTGCCGCGCACTGCTTGAGTTCTTGGGGCTATGCGACAAGAACTCGGTCCTGAGCAACATCGAAAGACGCCGCCGGGGCGATGTTGGTATTGAGCACTTCAAAAATGCTGCCGGCCAACTAAAGATGGTCGATCCTCAAGCGGTGTTGAAGCGTTATGATGGCGGGCAAGCTGAGGCGGAGAAAGCTCTACTGTATGTCTTTCATGTCGCGAACAAAGGTCTGGCGCACATCACACAGGATCTCAAAGATCACCCTGAACAAGCTGCGTTATTGGAAATCGCCAGGCGCGGTATCCCATCCCTCGTCGTCAGGTATCTGTACACTCCGCTAGGAATACCGGCGCCGGACTATAAGATCACGTCACGCCCGAGGGACGATCAGGCCTGATCCCAGCCTTACGGCAGGACAATGCACCAAGCCGGATGCAATGAGACTGAAACGATGGAGCGCGTTAAGGCTTGCCACCGGGCTTTAGCATTGCTGCGGTTTCTGAATCGAGAACCACGAACAATGTCGAATGAGCGCATTGTTAGCGGCCGCTTCGAACAGATTGGACTCGCCTGTTGTCGCGAAGAGGTGCGCGCATGTCTTGAGCAGGCCGAAAAACAAACGCTGGTCGAGCTTTCAAAAATCGACGACTTAGTAGTTGTCACCCTTTTGGCGAAGGGCGAAGAAGCTTCGAAGGGCCTCATGGAGATCGAAGGCGTTTTGAAGCCAGGGCCGGAATGTCCTTATTGATGCACAATCAATCGAACGCCAACCGGTGAATTCGTCGCGACAGCTTCACAAGCACCACTTGCCAACCCATACAAAATTTTGTATAAGCGATGTAGATGACCGGTCCGAAGCCCGTTGAATTCCGAGGCAGCGCACTTGACGATTTGCGTGCGTTTCCGGCAGCAGCCCGGCGAGAGGCGGGATATCAGCTCGACCAAATCCAGCGTGGGCGCGAGCCAGACGACTGGAAGCCTATGAATGCAGTCGGCCGAGGGGTACGCGAAATTCGGATTCGAGATGCCGCGGGAGCGTTCAGAGTGTTGTATGTGGCGAAGTTCGACGATGCCGTCTATGTGCTGCATTGTTTCAAGAAGACACAGAAAACGAGCAAAGCGGATCTGAACCTTGCCGCGCAAGCGTTACCGGGATTTGTTGAAGGAGCTAGGTCAATGAGCAAGAAACGCTTCGCCAATGTGTGGGATGCAATTGAGGATACACGTGCGCAGGCTGAGAACATGAAGCTCCGTTCCGCGCTGATGATGGCTTTGAAGGATCATATCGCCCGAACAGGGCTCAGCCAATCGGAGGCCGCCAAGCTGCTTGGCGTTACCCAGCCGCGTATCTCCGATCTCATGCGCGGCAAGATCGAACTGTTTAGTCTCGATACCTTGGTCAATATGATCGGGGCCGCCGGCTTGCATGTTGAGATGCGGATCTCAGACGCCGCCTGATCAACGACCAGCCTTGCTCTGTTTCTGATCCCGTCTGCGCCCGGAGAAGAATTTCGATTCCTATGCTGTTTAGCCAACGCTATTTCCGCGCAATCGAAAACAACGTGCTGGTCGTCGATATTCTTGACGCCGCCCGGCGGTGCGGGCGGTCTGCAGCCCGCGGGACAAAAGCGGTCCGAAAATGATGTTATTTAGGTGTCCACTCTTTCAGATCATCAAAACCTACGGCGATAAACCACGGTCGAGTTCCGACAGTTCTCGGATGCGCTGGGACGAGATTCATGAGCTCTTCTTGTATGGCCCGAATCCCACATGCAGCGCCATCCAGGACTTTCGAACTGGCAGGTAAAGGCAATCCAACTGGAACGAGGGCTGATTGAAGCTGTGATTACGGGCCGGTCACCCTTAGATGCAGGGGCACGCGTCCCTTATCCGAGTCGATGATATAGAGCTGCACCTTGGGCAAGATCTTCTCCATGGGTTCCAGATACAGTCGTGTCCTGGTGACGTCCGGTACTTTTTCATACTCCTTCTGCTGCGCCAGAAAACGGCTGGTCTCGCCGACGGCATCGGCGACGCGTTGTTGCTTGTAAGCCTCCGCCTCGCTCAGCCGCATGCGCGCGTCGCCCCTTGCCTTGGGAATGAGGTTGCTCGCGTAGGCGCGGGCCTCGTTGATCACCTTCTCGCGGTCGGCCATTGCATCCGCCACGTCTTGGAAAGCCTGAACAACCGATCTGTCGAGAGTGATCGTCATGATGCTCGCGGATACGATGCGAATGCCGGTGTGGCGGAGGTCAAGGAGCTCCTGCGCCTTGGCCTTGACCCGTTCCTGCAGCGCGACCCGCCCCCTGGTCAGCACCTCGTCGATGGGCATGCTGACGACCGTCTCGGTCAGCACTCCCTCGGCGATGGCCGCGACGAAAACTTGCGGCTCCTCGATCGCAAAAAGGAATTCCGCCGGATCGCGGATGACATATTGCAGAACGAGGGCAGCATTAACGATATTGGTGTCCCCGGTCAGCAGCTCCATACCGGACGGTGCGGCCGATTCCCCGGTCGGTATCGCAAATCCCACGCCGACTTTCATCACGCTCGTCGTCTTGACAACGTCCAGGCGATCGACGGGCCATGGGAGGCGGTAGTGCATGCCGGGACCGACCTCGGTCTCGACGGCACCGAACCGGCGCACCACCGCACGCTCGTCCGCGCCGACGACGTAGAATCCCGAGGCCAGATGAGCTCCAAGAAGGACAAGAATGCCAAGGATCAAATAGCGATAGCCAAGCCGGAGGCGCGCCGGTCCCGGCCGCGACCGCGGGTCGCCTCCGTGCGTCAGATCGTTCGCGGCTTGGGGTGCTCCCTGCCGCGCGTCGCCGCCCGGGCCTTGATCGTACGCGAATGTCACCGGACCTCCTCCTCTGGCTTTTTATTCAGGAGCAGATCGGTCGAAATTGCTCCGGGCGCCGGAGGGGACGGTCCGACCTGGACCGGTTGCGTGTCGAAGTGCAGCATCCGCAGAACGTCGGCATCTGTCGGGAGGAAGAGAGTCGTCTTGTCGTCGAGGAACTTGTCGTAGGCCCGCAAGGTTCGCAGGAACTGGTAGAAACCCGGATCCTGCTCGAAAGCTGCAGCGTAGGTGCGCGACGCCTCGGCGTCGGCCTCGGCCTTGATGCGCTCGGCCTGTCCGGCAGCCTCCGAGTCGATGCGGATTTTCTCGTGGTCAGCCTCGGCGATGATCCTCTTCGCCTCCAACTCGCCCGCGGAGCGGTTCTCCTTGGCGATCTTGGCCCGCTCGGCCTTCATGCGTTCGAAGACATGCTCCCGGTTCAGTTCCGGCAGGTGGAGGCGGCGGATGTCGACGCTGACCACATCGATGCCATAGGCAGTTCGGGCGAACTCTGCGACGCGGCGAACGACTTCCGCCGCCATGGTCTGGTAGTTGCTGCTTGCCGGGTCGGTGGAGATGAGAACTGACGCCGGATACCGCCCCACGACGGCGCCGATCTCCGCCAGGATGATGTCGGACAGACGCTGCTCGCCCGCAGGCGGGGTCGCGACCGCGGCGAGAAAGCGGACCGGGTCGGCGATCCGCCACGTCACGAGGCTGTCGACGCCGAGGTTCTTCTTGTCGATCGTCAGATACTCTGAAAGCGCCGGCCGAAAGAACAGGATGCGCTTGTCCAGCCGCACAACGCGGTCGAACGGGGCAACGACGTGGAGGCCAGGCTCGGCGAGGACGCGGACCACCCGCCCGAACCGCGTGACAAGTCCATATTCGGTGATGTCCAGGGCCAGGAACGAGGAAACAAGCGCCCAGACTGCGAACGCCGCCAGCAGTGTCGGCAGGGTCCGCCGAAGCACGATGTTCGATCGTTTGTTCGCCGTCGTGGCTTGCTCTGTCATTCTCGATTGCCGCCGCTGTCAGATCCTGTCCGTTTGACCAAAAGTCCTCGTCATCCAGCTCCCGCCTGATCGGCTCCTTCCGCGAGGCTCGTGATCCGCGCGAAACCGGCCTCGCTACTTGATTTGTCCCGAGCCAAAGGGCTGCACGAGCCACATGTCGAAGTCTTTCACGTCGCCGCTGCCGGGCCGCACAAATTTACGCATGCCCGGCAGCACGTCTTCGAGCGTTTCAAGCTGCAATCGGAATTTTGTAAGCCCAGGGGCGTGCTCGTAGGCTTCGAGCCGCAGCACGAAAGCGTTCGCGTCAGCCTGCGCGCCAGCGATCCGCTGCTCCTTGAAGGCCAGCGCCCCCTCAGTCATCGCGGCGGCTTCGCCTTTCGCCTGGTTGATCTTCTCCACCGCGAAGACGTTCGCCAGGTTGATCGTACGCAGCTTGTCCTCGAGCGAGCTGGCGACGTCTCGGAAGGCGTCGTGGACCTGGTCTGGAGGGTGGTCGTAAAGCAGGCTGACGGAAAGCACCTCGATTCCGGCCTGGTAGCGGTCCAACATCGCCTGGGCGGCCGCACGCGTCTCGCGTTCGATCTCCTCGCGCGCTGTGGTGTAGACCGCATCGATGGCGCGGGTCGCGACCGCACCCCGGAGCGCTGCCAGGATCGTGCTGCGCACGAGTGCCTCTGGTTCGGCGAGGTGATAGGCGAACGCCAGCGCGTCGTTGACCCGGTACTGGGCCGTGGACCTCAGGTCTATGAGGTTGCTGTCGCCGGTGAGCAGAAAGGAGTCGCCGGGCGCCGTCTCCTTCTGGAACCAGACGCCGCTCGCCTGCTGCGGCGCTGGGTTTGATCCAAAGGCCAGCCGGCTGCGAAGCTGCGCGCGCGTCGCCTCCTCCCGCGACAGTTCCGGTGGAAGTCCGAACTCGAGCCGTTGCGCCAGATTCCGCACGATGAGGCGGTGGTTCTCGAACGGCCAGGGCCATCTGACGTGCAGCCCAGGCTCGAGATCCGATGCCAGGATCCGGCCGAACCGCAGTCTCATGCCGACCTCGCCGGGCCCGACAGTGAAGAGGCCGCTCCCGAGCCAGAGGACCGCCGCGCCGGCGGCGGCAGCGAACCCCAGACCGCGCGGGGTAACGGCGATTCCGGTCAGCTGCGCGGCTCGGCCGCGGAGCCAGACCCATTCGTTTGGAACGTGCGTCCGGCACATGCTGAGGATCAGCAGGCCGGTGAGCAGCACGGCGCCAGCTTCCTTGACGAGGTCGGGCACGAATCCCGCTGCCGTCCCGAATGTCGCGCGTGGGTCGAACCCCCAGGCCTGGTAAATCGCATTGAGGGCGAAACCCGCAGCGAGCGTCATGATGACGACCGCGACCAGATAGGCAGCCACTGCGTGGCGGCCCAGGACCTTCAGCAGCACGACGAGGCTGCCGATGTTCGTGGCCGGCCCGGCGAGAAGGAAAACGAGAACGGCGCCTGGGCTCAAGCCCTTGATAGCCAGCGCGGCCGCCATGGGTGTGGAGCAGGAAGCGCAAGTGTAAAGAGGGATGCTCAAGACGAGCATCAGCACCATCGAGGCGATTCCGCCACCCCACATCCCGTCAAACAGCTGCGCTGGAATTGCGACGACGGCGACAGCGGACAGAACGATACCCAGAACGAGCCACCAGCTCACGTCGTCGAGCAGCTCGACGAAGCCGTAACGGATGATGCGCCTTGTCGTAGCAACTACGGTCCTGCTGGCGCCACGGTCCGGCAGCGAATTCGCCCCCTGGACATGGTCGTCGTGGTGATCGTGCCTGTGCGCGTGATCATGTCCTCCGGGGTCGCCTGCGTGCTGACATCGCTCGTCGCCTGCGGTCGGAGTCTTGGCGACCTCCGGCGGCGGCTCGGTCGCTTTCGAGCGCGGGACGCCGAACAGATTCGTGGCGAGCCCGGCGGCAATCGCCGTTGCCACTCCGGCGATGGGGCGGAACACGGTCATGACCGGGTCGGTCAGCGCGTAGGTCAGGCTGATGCTGTCGACCCCGGTTTCCGGCGTCGCGACCAGGAACGCGACGGTGGCGCCCGGCGTCGCTCCCTGCTTGCGCAGCCCGAGCGCTGCTGGCAGGACGCCGCAGGAGCACAAGGGTATGGGCGCGCCGACGACCGATCCCCAGAGCACAGACTTGATCTTTCCAGTCCCGACCAGCCGGGTCAGCAGCCGGCCCGGCACGAGGATCCCGAGCATCCCGGCGAGCAGGAAGCCGAAGAGGAGGAAGACAGAAGCATCTTCCAGGATTCCCCAGGTTTGGCGAAGGACATCGAATAAAAAGCTGACCATCATAGTCCCGTTTTCGAAGTTTTCGCGGACCGAATGCTCCCGTCCCAACCCTTTGGCCAGCGGCGGTGCCTTGCGGGCACCGCCGCTGGCGCGGCCGTGTTACTTCGGCAGATATTTCTTGTTCAATGCGCAGGCCACGGAGAACTGCGGGTCGACCACGTTGGCGATATAAAGGTGAGCCGCCTGACCAAGCAATTCGACGGCGTCGTACTTCTCGAAGCCATAGTCAGTCGTGAGCCAGGTGACCATGTCGGCGCAGGCGAGGCGCAAGGCGTCGATCAGAGGTCGTGTGCTGCCGATCGACATGATCTCATTGTCGTTGATCAGGTGCGGCCAGTTGATCTGCTTGCCCTTGATCAGGTTCACGGTGAACTTGACGGTGAATGGCGTCTCGATCGCAGCACCGTCGATCTCCCCGTCGCCCTGCGCGGAGTGCCCGTCGCCCAGCATGAACAACGCCCCCGGCTCGAACACCGGGAAGTGCATGGTGACCCCCGCGACGACCTCGTTGAAGTCCATGTTCGCGCCATAGGGACCAGGATACAGCGAGCTGATGCACTCCTTCCCGCCCGGAGCAGTACCGATGGTGCCGAAGAACGGCCTGATCGGAACCTCGACTTTGCCGATCTTGCTGTTCGGCATGTCAAGAGTGGCGACTTTGCGGCTCTTGTCGAGACGCCAGATGAACAGACGGTCGGGGACAGGCGGCGTCACCATTGCGGTCTTGTACTCGGGCGCAAGCAGCCCGAAGTTGGGAATTGAAGCACCCCATCCCCAGTCGCGGTTGAGCTCGATGCTGTCGATATGGACCTCCAGCGTGTCGCCGGGCTCGGCACCTTCGATGTAAAACGGGCCGGTCTGCGGATTAACCTTGGTGAGGTCGAGCTTTGGCGCGACCGATTTGTCGGAGACGGAGAACGCGTCGTTAGAGGCGTCACGCGTGCTGGTGATCACCGAGTCTCCGGGCTTGATGCGCAAGGCCGGCGGATGGGCATAGCAGTAAGTGAAATAAACCTTGTCGCCCGGATCATACCTCACTTCGGCCGCCACGGCCGGCTGGGCGAGCGAAAGCCCGGCGATCGACAGCAGCAACGCGGCCGGCAGCAGCCGCAACATCTCTCTCGGCGTTCGATAACTCTCACGCATGTTCGTTACCTCCCTCGGATCATTTGGTTGCATTTTCATATGCACTCGCGATTCCGGCATCCTGCCCTGCTATTTCATGTTGACCCTCCTCCCCACCTACTTTCTGGGCAACTCCCCGCGGAGCCCTTCGCTCCCGGGAGCGCCGCGGTTGAAATATTTGCTGTCGAAAAGCACGCCAAACAGCGGGGAATCCGCCGGCAGCACCATGGTCGTGCTCTTGCGCGCGAAGGTCCGCGACGCCTCCATCGCACGCAAGAACGCGTAGAATTCGGGCGCACGGCTCAGCGCATTTGCATAGACACGCGCGGCCTCGCCGTCCCCCTCGCCGCGGCGCTGTTGCGAGAGCTCGATTGCCTTCCCGAGGATCCGCGCCTTCTGCTCCTCCGCCCCGGCTCGCACCTTCAGTCCCTCCTCCTCCCCCTCCGAGCGGTACAGCATGCTGATGCGGCCGCGTTCGGACTTCATTCTGGCGTAGAGGCGAAGCCGATTTTGTTTGGGAAAATCGAAGCCGCGCAGCTGGACGTCGACGACTTCGATGCCGTAGTCCCTCAGCGCCGCCGCGCCACACCGACGAGCGATCCCGGCGACGATGGCATCCGCCTGGTAGGCTGCGGCATCGGTCGTGACAAACGCGGCCAAGCGGTTGCTCCCGATAGCGGCCCCCAATTCCGCGGAAAGGATATCGCCTAGTCTGGATTCGGCGCCCCGTCTGTCGATGACGGTCTCAAAATACCGCTTCGGATCGGCTACGCGCCACAAGATGGTGCCAGACGCTACGACTGGCGTTTTCTCAATACTTAGGAATTCGTTGGGCGGCGAAGCGTAGACAAACAGCCGACGGTCGAACCTCCAGACGCTCTGTAATGGATGCTTGAACCCAAGGCCCGGCGCCGTCACCACTTGCGTGGGTTTGCCGAAATCGGTGACGATCGCGTAGTCCGCGCTGTCAACGGTGAAAAAGCAAAGGCTACCGACTGCAGCGACCAAGCCAAGGGCAACGATCGCCGCCAGGGCGCGCCGATACGGCCATCTGTCGGATACCACTGCGTGATCGCGAGATCGAACCATGGCCCGTCCGTCCCGCTGGTCAACTCCAGCGTTGGGCTATTCGCCTCGGCGCGACGGCATCGCGGCGGGAGCCTCGACATGATCAGGATTTAGGAAGTGTGCACCAATGCCGCATCGAGGGCAAGAGACGGTGACCAGAGACGGTGACCCGTTTTGCGCCTGTGGCGATTGCTTCAGGGCGGCTGACGGGCGGGTTTTGTTTCACGGCCCACGCGTCGATGGCTTTGATCTGATCGGCCTGGAGTCGGACAGCTACGAGGGTGCCGGTGACCGCGGATCGCTTCCGCACTAAAGGTAGCCGGGGGAGCGACCCCCGGCTCCTTCGGCCTAACAATGGGCCGGCTACTCGACCGCACATTGGGGAGCGACCCCGTGCATCAAGGATCGTCCAGGCCCTAGGGTTAGACCAACCCTCAATTAATACGATAGCCCAACAAGACCGCCAATTGAAGCTGAGCGAAAAACTCTGAGAAGCCGCGAAGCTAAAGAGGCGATCACCGATCACGAAGAGGCTCAGCGGACCCTACTTGGAAACCTTGAGCGCCTGCGGAAACAGCGCTTGGCAAGACCATGTCTACCGCAACGCCTGGGTTATCCACATGCCGCGGTGCTCAGCCAGCGGCCTGTCACTCACGTTGGCCAGCAGCGCCGCGCCGAACAGGAACACAAACACCACCAGCCAAACCAATTCCCTCCAATTTCGGATCATCGCCGGCCTCCCCGTTTTCGGGGGCATAATCGCTGCGGGATAAGATGGTTCCAGGTCCGTCTTGATTTTGTTGGCGCGGATAGCATTTGCTCTCGCGTCCACCGGCGTTGCCTCGGCCGAAAGCAAAAACGACGGCACTTGATCGTTTGGCTCAATCTCCGTCGCTGGCTCGGGAATTTTGTAAGACTTGCATTCCAGGCGCGCCCATTTGACGGCTGAGGCAAAACCGGCCTGGGATTGAGAGCATCATTCAGGCCGTCACCCATCAGGTTGAAGCCGATCACGAGGGCGATGATCGCGAGCCCGGGCCAGAACGCCATCCATGGCGCCTCGCTGAGAAACTGCCTGGCGACATCAAGCATGGCGCCCCATGACGGGGCCGGAGGTAGCTGGCCAAGACCCAGGAAGGCAAGGCTCGCCTCGGCCAGGACCGCAATCGCCATGGTGAGCGTCGCCTGCACGATCGTCGGCGCAAGCACATTCGGCAGCACCTGTCCGGTCAGGATAGCGAGATCGCCGAGGCCTTGGGAGCGGGCCGCCGCGATGTAATCCTCGGTGCCAACGACCAGTGTTTCGGCACGCGCAACACGAACGAAAACCGGTACGGCGGAAATGCCGATGGCGATCATCGCGTTCTGGAGACTGGGGCCGAGAAATGCGGCCAGCGCAATCGCCAGCACCAGGAACGGGCAGGCAAGCAGCGCATCGGCGAGGCGCGAGATCACCATGTCGGCGAGGCCGCCAAAATAACCGGCGACCAGACCAAACGGGAGGCCGACCAAAACCGCGACAGTCACGGAGACCATGCCGGCGGCAAGCGAGGCCTGCGTGCCAAAGATGACGCGGGACAGCACGTCACGGCCGAGATCGTCGGTGCCGAACCAGTGCGTTGCACTGGGGGCCGCGCGAATCGCCATCCAGTCCGGCCCATTTGGATCGTAGGGCGCAATCCACGAGGCAAACACCGCCAGCACGACGAAGAACAGAATGATCGTGGCCCCAATCACGGCGGATGGCTCACGCAACAGACGGCGAATTTCCGGAGAACCGCTTGCGCGCGCCCGAGTTGCGACCGGCGTCGTCTCAATCGAGCTCATGACCTGAGCCTCGGATTGAGCAGCACATAGGCGACGTCGGCAATCAGGCTCATCAACAGGAACACGACCGCCGTGCACAGCACCACGGCCTGGACCACGGCATAATCGCGGCTGAACACGCCATCGACGATCATCTTGCCAAAGCCGGGTATGGAAAAAACCTGCTCGGTTAGCACCGCGCCGGCCAGCAATTCGCCGAATTGCAACGTGCCCAGCGTCACCACCGGGATCAGCGCATTCGGCAGCGCATGGCGCAGCACGATGGTGCGATCGCGGACGCCTTTCGCGCGGGCGGTACGCACATAATCCTGCTTCATCGCCAGGATCATCGCGCTGCGGACGTGGCGCATCATGATGGCGGCGGTGCCGGTGCCGAGTACCAGAGCGGGCATCAGCATTGAAAGCAGGTTGCGCCCCACGCTTTCGAAAGGCGAAACAAATCCGCCGGCCGGCAGCCAGCCGAGATTCACCGAGAACACCAGAATCAGCATGATGCCCAGCCAGAAATGCGGAATCGACAGGCCAGCTAATCCGAACAGACTGGCGCCGTAATCGAACGGCGTCCCGCGCCGCAGCGCCGCGAAGATTCCGATCGGCAGCCCGAGAAGGAGCGCGACCAGCATCGACAGGATCGCGAGCTCGATGGTTACCGGCAGCTTTTCGACCAGCATGGTGCCGATCGGCAGCCGGGTGCGCACCGAGGTGCCGAAGTCACCGTGTACCAAGGCTTTCAGCCAGACGGCGTATTGCACCGGAACCGGATCATTGAAGCGATATTTCTGCCGAAGATACTCGACGACCTCCGGGTTGCGCTCTTCACCAGCCAGCGCCAGCGCCGGATCACCGGGCAGCAGCTTCTGCAGTCCGAACACCATCATCGACACCAGCAACAATGTCGGCAGTGAGACGCCGAGCCGGCGCAGAAGCAGGGTCTTCATCTTGGTAGTTTGTTCCTCCCTTGGCCGACGCGCCGATGCGCGTCAGGCGTTGCGCGTCAGTTCGCAGGCTTGACGCCGTTCAGGCGCAGCAACCCGTCGGGTACCATGACGATACCGCCAACCGATTTGCGAGCCGCAAAGAACCAGTTCGGGTGGTAAAGGGGGACAGACGATAGCGCCGTGAGGTAGATGTCCGTGGCCTTGGCGTAGAGCACCTTGCGCTTGGCTTCGTCGGCCTCGCCGCGGGCCTGGTTCAGGATCATGTCGAGATCCTTGTTGCAGTATTTATTGACGTTCTGCGAGCCGGCGCAACTGAAAAAAGCGATCAGCGTCGGGTCCGGATCGGCGCGGCCACTCCAGTTGCCGATATAGGCTTCGAAATTACCATTCATATAGCGCTCGATCGCGGTAGCAGGCTCCATCGGCAACAGCTTGACATCGAAGCCCGCCTCACCCGCCATCGACTGCATGATTTGCGCGACACGGCTATCGCCAGCCGTGTTCTCGTACTGGAGTTCGATCGGTACTCGGGTCATGCCGGCGGCAGCGATCATCGCCTTGGCCTTCGCCACGTCGCGCGCCGGGATCTTGTGGGCGTGGTCGTAGAACGGAGACGACGGCGGGATCATCTGATTATCGGCCAGAAACTCGCCGTTGAAGGCGACACGGTTGATGACGTTGCGGTCGATCGCCAGCTCGAAAGCCTGGCGGAGCGTCGCGTTCTTACCGAGCGGCGTGTCGGCCTTCGCTCCCGCGCCGACATTGAACATCAGGTGCGCGACGGCAAGTCCCTGGCCGGAATGCAAGGCGAGGTTG
>WNGG01009558.1_pt1 | contig 12788 bp, 18 predicted proteins | sample 5400661 | NCBI WGS metagenome assembly WNGG01 (sample SAMN13153372, study PRJNA577476) | soil metagenome | isolation source: 100 cm soil or saprolite under Garry oak tree replicate 1 | place: USA:California | collected 2016-06-15 | reverse complement strand
GCGACGCGAGACGGTCACGGACCTCAGCAACCTGCTGAACCTGAGCAAGCCGACTCTCCTCGAGCACCTTGAGAAGCTGCAAGCCGCGGGACTCGTGAAACGGATTGACGAGGGCCGCAAGTGGATCTACTACGAACTCTCCGACAAGGGCCGCAAGATCCTGCATCCCGAACGGGTCGCGATCACCCTCGCCCTCTCCGCCGCCGTCGCGTTGGCGGCGATCGGCTACGCGGCGTTCGTCATCCTCGCCAGCAGCGGCGTGGCCCCGTCCTCGCCGTTCTTCAATCGGGCCCTGCCGCAGACCGAGGGCGCCGTGCAATCCGGCGTGTGGTGGCTCGTCGTCCCGTTCGTCCTTTCCGCGGCCTGCGCCCTCCTCGCGCTCGGCCTGCGGTTCTACGGCCGAAAGCGACAGGCGCGGTTCTTCGAGCAGCTGGGCGTCGCGTAGCCGCACCGCCATCGCGATTCGAAACCCTGGCTCCGGGAAACCGTTATGAACGGCGACGGCCTTCGCAGAGTGTGCTTCGTCTCCGGCGGGGGAGGCCGGCCTGGGCGGTCCCCGTCCTGCTGTTCCTCGCCGTCCTGATCGTCGCCGCGCTCGCCTTCAATCTCGCGAACCTCGACACGGGAGAGGAGACGGCCCCGCCGACGCCCGGCGGCACCACGCCATGGTCCGTGTTTCCGTTTGATCCGACGGTCGTGGACGTCCTCCTCGTCGTCTTCGGCGGGGCGTTCATCGCGACGACCATCTACATGATGCTCGTGAACCGCGTGCGTCAGAAGCGGCGTCTCAAGCGGACATCCTGGTGGGAAGTCCTGTCGTCGATCCTCGGCCTCGTGATGGTCCTCGCGCTCTTGTTCGCCTGGCCGCGGTTGGTCCACACGCTCGCGCCGACGAACAACACCGCGGACACGACGAGCTCGACCGCGGACTCCGGAAACCTCACCGCGTGGCCCGCCTCCGTCGGCGCGCCCCTGGGACTCTTCCTGGCCATCAGCGTCCTCGTCACGATCATCGCTCTCACCTACCTCCTCCGACGTCAGGCGGGCGCGTTCGAGGGAGAGGACGATGAACCCGACGGACCGGACGAACGAAAGCAAGCGACCGCCGCGGTGCAGACCGCGATCGCGGAGCTCGAACTCGGTGGCGACGTGCGGCAAGCGATCCTCGCGTGCTTCGATCGGTTCTGCCGCCTCCTTGGAACCCGGGGCATCACGGAGCAGATCGCCCTCACGCCGCGGGAACTCGAGCGGCTCGCGATCGCCCGACTCCGCGTGTCGCCGGACGCCTCCGGCACGTTGACGTCGTTGTTCGAGGAAGCGCGGTACAGCGAGCACGCGCTGGGCGAGGCGGACCGCGTGCGAGCGATCGACAGCCTCGCGGGGATTCGGGCGGCGCTGGGGGCGTGACGTGTTCCGCCGGCCGCTTCCCGTGACGACGGACCACCCTCGCCTCTCGCAGACGGGCGATGCACGGGACGCGTTCTGGTCCGAGACCGCGTTTCTCGTTGCCTTCGCCCTCCTAGTCGGCATCCTGTTCTACTACGCGCAGTTCAGCGGCTCGACCCAGTGGCTGCTCGGGGTCGGGCTGCTCGCCGCCTTCGCGGCGTTCGCATGGAGCCTCATCCTGCGGCGGACCGCCGAGCCCGCGCCGCTCGTCGGGCCGGAAGTCGCCGGTGCGTACCGCGAGGGCGACCTCGCCGCGTTGGCGGCGGCGACCCGACGCGCCGGCCGCGGCTTGGCGTACAGTCAGGTCCTCGTCGCGTCCCGCGCCCGCAACGCATTCCTCGAACGGGCGAGGCTTGCGACGGGATTGTCGCCCGAGGCGATGCGCGAGTTGCAGCGCGACCCGGTCGCGCTTCAAAAGATGTTCCACGATGACGTGATCCAGGACTTCACGCACTTGGACATCGGGGACCTCGAGGAGCGATACCGCTGGGTCGTCGAGGCGCGGGAGCGCGGCGGCTTCGCGCGCGAGTTCGAGGACGTCCTCAAGCGCATGGAGGCGTGGAAGTGAAGGTCGCGTCCGTCGCGGAGATCGGGTCCGACCTCCTCGACGCGGTCGAGACGGTCATCGTCGGGAAGCGCGGCGTCCTCGAGCGCGTCCTCTGGGCGTTGTTCGGCGACGGACATCTGCTCATCGAGGACGTGCCGGGCCTCGCGAAGACGCTCATCGCGAAGTCCTTCGCCGCGGGCCTCGGCCTCTCCTTCCGCCGCGTGCAATTCACGCCGGACCTCCTGCCCGCGGACATCACCGGCACCTACGTGTTCGACCGCAAGACCGGCGAGTTCGTGCTGCGACGCGGACCGGTCTTCACGAACGTCCTCCTGGCGGACGAGATCAACCGCGCGCCGCCGAAGACGCAGTCCGCGCTCCTCGAGGCGATGCAGGAGCGGCAGGCCACCCTCGAGGGCGAGACGTTCCGCCTCGACCGGCCGTTCTTCGTCATGGCGACGCAGAATCCGATCGAGCACGAGGGCACGTACCCGCTGCCGGAAGCCCAAGTGGACCGCTTCCTCCTGAAGATCGACGTGGGATATCCGACGCGGGAGCAGGAGATCGAGCTCCTGCAGCGCCGCCGGACGCGACGGTCCGACGACGCGACGATCGAGCCCGTGACGACGCCGGACGAGGTGTTGTCGTTGCAAGCGGCCCTCGAGGACGTCCACGTCGATGCGGCGGTCGAAGGGTACATCGTCGACGTGGTGACGGGCACGCGAAAGCACACCCAGGTGGAGATCGGCGCGAGCCCCCGCGGATCCCTGGCGCTCCTCAAGGTGTCCCGGGCCCGGGCGGCCCTTGCGGGACGCGACTTCGTGACGCCGGACGACGTGAAGGCCGTCGCGCTCCCGGCCCTCGCCCACCGTCTCATCCTGAAGCCGGATCCCTGGATCCGCGGGGTCCGGACGTCGACCGTCATCGCCGACGTCCTCGGCCAGGTCCCCGTCCCCAAGGTGCCGTGAGATGCGCACTTCGTTGTCGAGCGGCCTCGCGGCGACGTCCCTCGCATTCCTCGTCGTCGGCCTCGCGTTGCGTAGCTGGCAGATCGTCCTCCTCTCGCTGCCCCCGGTGATCTTCCTCGCCCTCGGATCCCTCTTCCCACCGCCGACGCCGCACGTCCTCGCGGTGCGGTCGTTGTCGCGGGACCGCGTCCAGGCGGGATGGGATGTCGATGTCGAGCTGGTCGTCCACAACGACGGACCCGGCCTCGACCTCGTCGAGGTCGTCGATGTGGTCCCGCGCGAGCTCGTCGTCGTGAAGGGCACGAATCACGCCGTCGTCTCGCTCGAGAAGGGCGGCGAGATCCCCCTGTCGTACACCGTGCGGTCCGCCGTGAAAGGCGACTTCCACATCGGGCCCGTTCGCGCCCGGTCCCTCGATCCGCTCGCCCTCGGCGCCGAGGACGCGGTGGTCCGCGTCGACTCGCGACTCGTCGTCGCACCCGCCATGGAGGACTTGCGGCGCGTGCACCTCCAGCCCCGCCGCACGCGTCCGTGGTTCGGTCAGGTCCCCTCCCGTCGAATCGGCGTGGGGACGGATTTCTGGGGGATCCGGGAGTATGTTCCCGGAGACGACGTCCGTCGGATCAATTGGAAAGCATCCGCGCGGTTCGAGCACCTGTTCTCGAACGAGTACGAGGGGGAGCGCTCGGGCGACGTCGTCATCGTCGTCGACGCCCGGAGGGAATCGTTCATTGGAACGGAAGAAGACAACCCGATCGAACACGGCGTCCGGGCGGCCCTCGCGATCGCGGAGCACGTCCTCGCATCGAAGAACCGCGTCGGCCTGATCGTGCAGCGCGAGGTCCTCGACTGGGTGCCGCCCGCGTTCGGTCGGAAGCAGCTCTACCGGATCCTGGACCATTTGACCCACGTTCGACCGGGCGGCGAGTGGCCCTTCGCGCACGTCGCATGGGTCCTCTCCCGGTTCTTCCCCCGCGATTGTCTCGTGGTGCTCATCTCCCCCTTGCAGGACCGGGCGGCGCTCAGCGGAATCATCGCGCTGGCCGCGCGGGGGACGGATTTCGCGATCGTCTCCCCGTCGCCGCTCGCGATCGAATGGCGACTCGCGGAGAAGGGACCCGAACATGCCGTTGCCTACCGGATTCTGCAGATGGAACGTTCGAACATGATTGCGCAACTCTCGCGGATCGCGCAGGTGGTCGACTGGGACCCAACGACGCCACTCGCGCTCGCACTGCGGAGGATGGGCACACGGCCGCGCCCCGCGTGATCCCGGGTCTGTTGCGGGCCGCGCCGATCGCGGCCGTCGGGGTCCTCGCGATCTGGACGGCGGCGGACCTCTTCGCCATGTCGGACGGCCGGTCCGCGAGTTTGCTGTTCGAGCTCTTGGTTGCCGGCGCAATCGTCCTCGTTCTCGCGGGAGTCCTTCGACGGATGTGGCTCCGTCCGATCGGGCTCACGATGGTCGTCGCTGCGTACATGATCGCTCACGCAATATTCCTCGGGGTCCAGGTGCTCCCGGCCCTCGCGTTTCTGGTCATCCTGATCGGCCACGTCGAACTCCGGATTCTGGCGGAACGATTCGCGAGACTCTACGAGGTGGCACTCACGTCGCAGGAGCGCAGCCGCATCCGGCGCGCCCTCGGTCGTGCGGCCCTTCGACTCTCCATTGCGTCGGTCCTTGCGGTCGTCGTTCCGGTCATCGCCGCAAACCTGGCGGTGGCCGGCGTCGTGACGGTGACGACGATCCCGAGCGCAGTCCTCCTGGCGAGTGCGTTGATTTTCGTCATCGTGATGCTCGCGATCCTCCCGAGTCTGCGGCAGAGAACCGCATGATTCGACACCTCCCGCGACCCGCGGCGCAAAGGATAATTGAGCGTCGGATTTGTGTAGGCTAAGCGACGGACATTCAAAACTAGGGTTCGACGCTCGGGACTTGCTTCGAAAGTTTCAATCGGATAGTTTCAATCCGGTTCGCCATTTCTTGCGTGGTCATGTTGCCGTTTGCATACTCGCGCATGACCGCCGCATACGGGCTTAGCTCATCCCGAACGACAACCGACGCACCAAAAGCTCCGCACGGACCTTCCGGCCATCGGGCTTCTTGGTCCTCAAGCACGTTTTCCGCCTTGCGGTTGCCGGAGTAACCTAGCCGTCCTTCCGTTGCGCTCTTGACAGCGTGGCCCCGCATGTAGGCCAGATGCACGGCCGGGATTCCGTCCTTTTCACCGCGATACTCGACCCAGTGCCGGAAGTGTGCCATCCTGACCCATGTAACGAGTTTGTGTCGTCTAAGGAACGATTGATACTCACGAAGCAGGGTGTGGTCAACGCTCCTTTCTTTGGTGGTCAGGGTCTTGTAGTGTCTGCGCGGCCAAATGTAGTCGTTCGGTGCGTTGTTCGGTGTCTCCGATCTCCAAGCCTTCAATGCATCTGAGGCCATTGGCGGAAGTCTCACAATCATCGGCGAATCAGTTTTGAATTTCCTTCCGGGCTTTGACTCTGCCACGATTGCCAAGCCGCCACTCCATGGCCAAACGTCGGCCCATTGCAATTGTCCTAGCTGATTCCCCGGACGCGCTCCGGTTGAGAGTCCCGTCAAAATCAGGGACTTGACATACGCATCCTCTTCCCGCTCGGCGGCAAGAAAGATCGGCCGGATGTCCTCATCGGTGGGACAACTGCGCTGTCCCGATTGCGGGAGCATTCTCTTCCCGAAGTCACGCTTGCGATTAATCGGCCATGCGACTTCAGGAATGCCGAATGTCCAAACCGATTGAAGAGCGGCCAATGCCACTCCCCGAGACTTATCCGGCTTGCCGACTAGCCATTGAATGACGGCCATCTTTCCGTGCGACACAAGCCATTTGCGGTCATGTGCGGCAAGGTCGAAGTCTGCGGCGAATCGCCCGAAGTAGCGACGATATTCCTTCAGTGTCCCGTCGCTGTAACCTTGTCCGATACTGTTTGCTTCCCATTTGTCGAGAATAGCGTCAACGTTCAACGGTAAATCCTCGTCGAGATCGCCGCTACTCTCTGCCCCGGCTTCCCCGTTTCCCGAAGGTTGTTGTGCCTCTTCGAAAGAGACATCTTCGGTATCTCCTACTCTCGATTGAAGTGTGTTCCCTTCCACTTCAACCGTCGCTATAGTAGCGCAAGTAGCTATGGCGTCTGAGAGGATAGACTTGTCGTATGTATCGGCTGTCAATTCCCATCCGTTCCCTTTCCCCGTGTCTCACTTCCGGGGGCCGTATGAAACTACCGCAGCCCCATTCCACTAGCGCCCCCACTGCTAGAGGCGCTGTCTATTGCATTCCTACTGAGTCTGAGAGCCATTGTAGAAGGCCGAAGCCGTCGATTGTCGAGCGAAGCGAGTTGTAGTAGCTCTGTTGCGAGGCCGTTCCCCACTGCCCCCGCGCCCCAAATCAATACACTTACAGAGATCGGATTACAGAGCCAAAATAGCAATCATCGCTACAAGGCGGCGATAACAAACATTAGCGCATTCAGCCTCAGATCGGGGGATGCAGCTACTCTCAGACATGATAGGTCATGCGGTCACATGGAGTAGGGGCCGTCGGCATAGTGTTTATCCGTCCTACGCGCGAAAGGCCATTGTCGCGCCACACGCGACAGTCGCGTAAAGGGACTGTGTTCCTCGGTCGCCTACCGAATCGTTCCCGGGCCGTGCACCCATCCCGTTTCGTGCAAAAGGGACTCCTACTTCAAGCTACAATCCCACACCAAAAACAACGTAAAATTGCATCTTACAGATCTCACGCTCACATCTTGCAAACTAGGCACGACTCGGTTCCCATGAAAGGTTCCCCTAGCTTCCCCTAGGTTCCCTTCGAGCTAACGCCATTCGTTGATGAGATTCCGCTGGGGTAAGAGCGCCGACGAGACGCTCACTCGCCTTTGGGAAGAGGGCCTTTCGGCGCAGCAGATCGCCCGCTTCCTGAACGTCTCAGAACGAGCCGTCATTCACCGCAGAGAGCGACTAGGTTTAGCTCCCAGATTGCTCATAGGACGGCCCACAGAGGCCCAGAAAGCGATTCCTAGCCCTCAATCTAAGGCAGAGGCCATCCTAGCCCCCCGAGCCGTTGAGACACGATTAGCAACGATCTTAGACACCAGATCGCCAGAGACAAAGAAGCGCGCTACTGAGATAGTCGATAGGTCAGAGGACGGACAAACCGTGAGTATGTATGCGGTTCTGAGGACGGCAACCCGACTTAGCAGGACAGATCGGGAAGAGTAGCGGATTCACTTGAGCTTTTCAACCGTGACTTTGCCGTCAACGACTCTGAAAATCAGGTATTCTCCTTTCTTGACTTTGAGGACGCTCACAATCTCCCCCGGCAGATAGACGCGACTCTTATCTCCGACCTTCGCGGGATAGGCCATCAGCGGCAGTAATTCCTTCCGCGATATTGTTATTTGCCGCGAATCCATGTTCCTTGTCCCATGCGGTGGTTCCTCTCGCGGCTAGGGGCTATGGCCAAGTCGAACTGGCCTCTTCTGGCAATTGCTGCTGGCGTGGTCGTTGTTGCGGTCGCTGTGCCTCTGTATTTCGGTGAGGGCTGGGAGTTCGTTCAAGGCTTGGCGCTCGTTATCTTTAGTGCCGCGCTGGCTGTAGCAACACTCGCATTGGCCGTCGGGACTGACACACTCGCGCGAGCAAACGTGACGCTTGCGCAACATCAGGAACGAGCAGAAATTAGGGAGGGACTTGACGCCGCAAAGAAGTTCATCGAAATTGGTCCAGGCGATTTCGTCGACGTTGTGAGGAACGTTCCGATTCCGCATCCGTTCTTTGACGCGATTGACAAGCTTGCCGCCTACTCAAATGTCCTCCAAGACCCGATTACGGTTCGAGATGTTTATCAAGTCGCCGCCAAGATGGACGATGTTAGGATAGCGAACACCCGAATAACTGCCGACCAGGCGAACGACATAGCCGAGAACATGCTTAGAAAGCTCCAGCAACGTATTGCCGCCGAGATCCCGAATCTGCGACTAAAAATCAGAAATTGGACGAAGGAAGTTTCCTAAAACGCGCCCCCCTCTACCTCTTCGGGAATGTCTCTATTTGAGGCTCTCCCGTGGACACCTGCACCTTGCCGATCACTTGCACGTTGCCAAGCTTTTCTAGGTCTGTGAGTGCAGGCGAGGCGAGTTCGAGAATCTTCATTTGGTTTTTCAGATACTGAGTTGCATAGACTACGGTGCCTCCGGCACAGTATGTCAGCATGTCTTTCTCCATGTCTGTCATGCCACCCCGCGCACCGAGGCTCTTGCTTAGGTCCATGAACGCGTTTTCGGCCTCAAGATTCAGTCGCTTTTGGTGATGCGCGTATTCCACCCAACGATAAAGTTCGGTGAGTTGCACCATCAGATTCTCTCCCAAAATCTGGAGCTGAGCCACATTGGAGTGATAAACAGTAGTTTGGTAATCGACGTCGGCGATCCCGACACCACCGATGGGCGATCCGCGATTGCTCAATCTTTGTCTAACTTCCGCAATGCTTGGACCGTTTATCTTGATTGAATTTTCCGTCATGGCCCGTATCGCTTCGACTTCTGTCGCAAGGACGGCGGCGAGTCGCTCTCTGGCGCGGCGGTTGCCCCACCAATCATCAAGCTTCTTGACCCCGTAGCCTAGGGCGAAACCGAGGACCACAAGGAGCGCGTCGCTCAAGTCCGCCATCTCAGCGCTTCCTTGACTTCATTTCATCCATGGGCTACGGCTCAATTCCTTCCCGCCACGATTCGCCGGACTTCTTTTCAAGGTCCGCGATCTGCCGTTCGAGTGATTGCGCATACTCGCGCAGAGCCGCTTCGTATTTCTCCATCAAATCTATCCGCCTTGAGAGAATCTGTAGGAATTGAACAAACCACACAGTCGAAGCCGTCTCTCTGTTCTCGTTCGGTGGCATCTGTGACAGTTTTCCCCATTGCGCCTGAAAGTCCTTCCCTTCCCCCAGAATCTGCTGAAGCTCTTTCTCATACGTGAGGACAACTGCTTTGAGAGCAGCAGGGGTTTTCGCGGGGTCGGGACGCTTTCGGGCCATCGCCACGGAAGGCGCGTTCTCTCGATTTATAGTTACTGAATAGTCTGACGTTTTTCTCATTTTGGCCGCTTCCTATGGAGAGAATTCGTCAGACAACCCCACGGACTTTGATAACCCTAATAGAGTAGACGAAGGTCAACTATGCCGAAGAAAACCCGTGTCGTGAGCACTAAGGTTGACAGCGCCGAATACGAAGCTATTCGCCGATTTGCAAAGGCTAACAAAATGACTGTGAGCAAGCTCGTTCGACTCTCGGTTGTTTCAATTTTAGGAGACGGGAAGTAATGCCAGATGCCGATCCGTTCTTGCAAGCCGTCCTTTCCCTCATTCGAGCGGCCAGCGATGCGGAAGAAGAGCTAACTCGGCGTGTCGGGGACAAGCGATCTCGAGCAATTGTGCAAGCTATCGCGTCAATCGCGGATGAAGCCCGGAAGTTCAAATCCATCTCCGGGAAAATTACCGAGCAAAAATACCTTGAGCTTGTCGCAAAACTCGAAGGCGTCGGAAAGGAAATGTCCGAGATTCTCATGGGTAAGCAATCGGATGACGAAGCAGACAAGAAACGAGCTTCGACTCAGCTTGATGAAGAGGACGAAAGTGACGAGGACGAGCGACGGAACCGGAGTAGTCAGTTGTCTCACGAAGAGGCGGCCGCTGGGATCCTGACTCGAAGAAGAGTCGAAGACGATGATAGCCCGCTCGTTGAGATCGCAGAAGGAATGAGACGCATAAGAAAACGGAGGATGCAGTAGTGCCGCTCAACGTAGCCGTCATGGACCTTAGCGGGGTTACTACAGGCACGGGTGCCGTGCATCAAAATCAAGGATTCAACGTTTGGTCCATGCAAACTACATGGAGCGCGGGTGTTAACGCTGGGACAATGGTCCTAGAGGGTTCAGTAGATGGCACAAATTTTGGAGTGCTGGCGACTCGCACGTTTTCCGCATCTTCAACTTTCATTGACACAGCAACGACAAGTTGCAAATTCATACGACTTAGGGTTTCGGTAACGGTGACGGGTGGGACTGTCTCGGCCGGAGTCGGTGCGACCGGCCCGCTTCCGAATGATGCAAGCTAGGAGTGAAACCAATTCCAGACGTGAACACAGGAATCGTAAAGAAACCGAACCCGAACCCGCCGCCGGAATTCCCGAAGATTGAGTTCGGTCTAACAATTCCGAAGAAAGGCACGGCCCCTGAAGCATATCCGTTCAGATCGGATGAGCGGCCCGGAAGTGAGCAATCTCGAACACCCGGGCAAGCAGAGCCTTCGACAAATGCGGCCGCAGAGCAAGAAGCGCCGCAAGCCGCCGTCCCTGTGCCAGACTTTGAGGCCAAGAAGAGACTGGGCGTTCAAATCGAAGTCACGGACTATCGCAGACCCAATCCTGTTTTCGGACAAGGCCGACAGTATCCCGACCCTGCCGAACGTCCGCCGGAACCGACGAAGCGATCTCTCAGGAAGGATGCAATGCCGGGCGGGACTTACAAGCGTCCAATTGGAACGATGGGAAGCGAATCAGGATATCAAGGTCAGACTCCCCCGTTGATTGGGACGGGCGGATATCCCGCGTCCCCAGTTGGGGGATCGTCGGAGAATGTGACTCACAGACGCCCCGAATCGGGATTGGAAGTCGAAGAAGAGGATTGAGAACATGGCTAGTCTAGAGGAAACATTGGACGCCGAAATGCGGAAGCTCAAGAAAAGGCAGGTTCCCGAATCGCGGTCAAGCCCGTTTACGTCTGCCGCTCAAAACGTGAATGCGGGAACGCTGAGGCTCCCTGCCGACTTGGCAGAGGCCCTAAAGAAAAGACTCAAAGGCGAAATCTCCGAGTATGAATTCATGCGCGTTCTCGGATTCAGATACTAGGGATGAACATGTTCAGATCGAAAGGTCGAAGAGACGTTCTCCCCGACGTTCCTTCGACGGACTATTCCAACGAGATTCCCGGAGAGACCGGGGCATGGTTTGAAATTTCATATCTCGCGGCGAACGCTCACATTGCGAATGGAAAGGTTGTGGGAATTATCTGTCGATTTTGCCTGGTGGCGCTCTTTCCGATCTGGGGACAACATCCCGGGACGGGAAAGTTTTTCATCAGGGGCCGAAACGTTGTCAGAGACGGCAAGCGAGTGTTCGTTTTGCCAAATGTCTGCGATGATTGCGTGGGGAAGGCATGAGCTACAAGCGAGACCCAAAGCACCGAATCATGTCTGTGCGGTTGCCGATTGAAGTCTATCAGACGTTGAAGCATCCGAACGAGTTGTTACTATGAGCGCTGCTACAGCCAGGAAACTTCGAGAGTTTGCCCGATCTGTCGTCGTTCCATTTGAGCATCCGTTCATTCACAAGCTGCATTGTTCGGCTTGTTTGGACAAGCACTATCGAGAAAAATACTACATGAGGCTGGCGAAAAGCGGAGGAAGAGTCAGAGGGCGGCAATGATTCCGAAGGCTTTTACGTTCCAGATCGCTGAAGACCGCGAAGTTTCGTTCAAGTAGAAAGAGGATAAGGTGCAAGAGCAGAAAGTAATCTATGACGGTTCTGACGGGCAAGCTCACGCGCTGCGCGGGCGCATCACGATTGAGGGAGATTGGGTTGTTGTTCAGCGGATGGACGGGCACATTCGCATTCCCGTTCGTCGGGTCTTCTACATTGAGGACTTTGAGGAGGGCAGACGATGAGCGCCTTGTCCCTAGAAGAGCGAGCAGTCGTCGCTCTAGAGGGGATATTTGCGGAGTTGAAGCAAGCAAACGACTTGAAACTCAAGGAGTTGAAAGAGGAAATCCAACCGGACTATGTGAAAGCCAAGGCTCCCGAGATTTGGGTTCGGTGCATCGAGGAAACGGAAGGTCTGCTTGAGGACAACCCATATCTGACTTTCAAAGACATTCCTGAGGATTCGTTCCTAAGGGCCAGGGAAGGGGGCAACATGTACCGAGAACGGCAATTCCGCCGTTTCGTGCAGCAGCATTTCCTCCCGAACAAGCCGAAGGCTCGGAAGCTCGCAATGCATGAGTATTTCACACTCGGGAAGGCAAATGCGGACGGGCCGGAAGCGCTCGCGCGGACCGATAGTAGGCATTGCGCGGAAAGGGCGTTAGAAGATCGCCAAGGATGGGAGCATGACCGCGATACCCGCTTCAACCGTTCTAGCGATTGTCGCTTGTGCAAGAAGCGCTAAGATTGGACTATAGTCCAGGGTGTCCGTTTTGGACTAGTCCATTGTGAAAATGGCCTATAGGCCGCGATGAAAAAAGCGCCTTTCGGCACATGCTGATACTTGGGCTTCTATGGAGAAACGACTTATCTTCGGTCCCTAGCCGGGGACTACTACTCCCTCCCTCACTCACTAGTACGTCCAATAGTGGTATTAGAGTGACTCACCGATACTAGCTCGGAACCAATGGAACCCCTTTTCATGCCAACTGACGAGCAACTGAAGGTAATCGGCGAGATCACCGTTGACTTCAGTCACCTTGAGAATGTCATCAGATTGGCCATTAGCTATCTGTGCGGATTCGAAAGCGACAAGCTCTACATTCTACTTGCGCCGCTCAGCTTTCGCAACTTGGTTTCAGTGTTCTCCAATCTCGTTGAGGAAAACTATTCGGAAGATACAAGCAAGCTGGCAGATCTTCGAGGTTTGGTCAAGAATCTGGGGCCTATCGAGGAAAAGCGCGATGCGGTAACCCATTCGGCTTGGGTCAGGCTGGCGACGGGAAAGGCGTTTAGGTTCAAGATCCCGCGAG
>WNGG01006711.1_pt1 | contig 12793 bp, 8 predicted proteins | sample 5400661 | NCBI WGS metagenome assembly WNGG01 (sample SAMN13153372, study PRJNA577476) | soil metagenome | isolation source: 100 cm soil or saprolite under Garry oak tree replicate 1 | place: USA:California | collected 2016-06-15 | reverse complement strand
CATTATTCAATCACCTCGGTGATGGTGCCGGCGCCGACGGTGCGCCCGCCTTCGCGGATCGCGAACCGCAACCCCTTCTCCATCGCGATCGGCGTGATCAACTCGATCGACAACGCCACGTTGTCCCCCGGCATCACCATCTCCACTCCCTCCGGCAACGTCGCCACCCCGGTCACGTCCGTCGTCCGAAAGTAAAACTGCGGCCGGTAGCCCGTGAAAAACGGCGTGTGCCGCCCCCCTTCTTCCTTCGTCAATACATACGCCTCCGCCTTGAACTTCGTGTGCGGCGTGATGCTCCCAGGCTTCGCCACCACCTGCCCCCGCTCGATGTCCTTCCGCTCCACCCCCCGCAACAACAACCCCACGTTGTCCCCTGCTACCCCTTCATCCAGTAGCTTCTTGAACATCTCCACCCCCGTCACCACCGTCGTCCGCGTCGGCCGGATGCCCACGATCTCCACGCTCTCGTTCACCTTCACTTTCCCCCGTTCTACCCGACCCGTCGCCACTGTCCCCCGTCCCTGAATCGTGAATATGTCTTCCACCGGCATCAAAAACGGCTTCTCCACGTCCCGCTCCGGCGTCGGTATGTAACTGTCTACCGCTTCCATCAACTCATCCACTACCTTCTCCCCTTCCGCATCTCCTTCCAGGGCCTTCAGCGCCGACCCTTTGATCACCGGAATCTTGTCCCCAGGAAATTCGTACGCGCTCAACAGCTCCCGCACTTCCAACTCCACCAGCTCCAGCAACTCCGGATCGTCCACCGCGTCGCACTTGTTCAGAAACACCACCATCGCCGGCACCCCCACCTGCCGCGCCAACAAGATATGCTCCCGCGTCTGCGGCATCGGCCCATCCGTCGCCGCCACCACCAGGATCGCTCCGTCCATCTGCGCCGCCCCGGTGATCATGTTCTTCACATAATCCGCGTGCCCAGGACAATCCACGTGCGCGTAGTGCCGCTTCGCCGTCTCGTACTCCACGTGCGCCGTCGCGATCGTGATCCCTCGCGCTTTCTCCTCCGGCGCGTTGTCGATCGAATCAAACGACCGAAACTGGATCTTCGGATTGTGCTTCTGCAACACCTTCGTGATCGCCGCCGTCAACGTCGTCTTCCCATGATCCACGTGCCCGATCGTCCCCACGTTTACGTGCGGCTTCGAACGATCAAATTTTTCCTTCGCCATCTCCTGCTCCTCTTCTAACGATGGACGCTGAATGATGAATAGTGAATTCTTTGCTTTCCTTCATCGTTCCGCGTTCATCCTTCATCGTTTTTATTTTGCCACTCCCTGTACCTTGGCGATCACTTCTTCCGCGACGTGCTTCGGCGCCTGTTCGTAACGCGCGAAGTGCATGGTTGAGGTCGCGCGCCCCTGCGTCGCTGAGCGCAGATCGGTCGTGTAACCAAACATCTCCGACAAGGGCACGAAAGCGACTATCACCTGGGCGCCACCAACACGCGGCTCCATACTCTCAATCTTGCCTCGACGCGAATTAAGATCACCGTTCACCGGTCCGGTGTAGTCATTAGGCGTCACAACTTCGACGCGCATGATCGGCTCCAGCAACACTGGCTTCGCTTTCTTCAGCGCATCCTGGAATGCCAGCGAGCCCGCGATGTGGAACGATCGCTCGTCGGAATCCACTTCGTGATACGAACCGAATACGAGCCGGACTCTGATGTCCACCAACTCGTAGCCGGCCAGGAACCCGCGCTCCATGGCGTCCTTGATTCCCTGCTCGACCGGCTTGATGAATTCCCTCGGTATTGCGCCGCCGGTAATCTCGTTTTCGAAAACATAACCTTCGCCCGGCGCCGGCTCGATCTCGAGTTCGACGTGGCCATACTGACCGCGACCGCCAGTCTGCTTTTTGTGGACTTCTTTGCCTTTCGCGGCCTGAGTAATCGTCTCGCGATACGCGACCTGCGGCTTACCGACGTTGGCTTCGACGCCGAACTCGCGCTTCATGCGATCGACGATGATCTCCAGATGCAGTTCGCCCATACCGGCAATGATCGTCTGGCCAGTCTCCTGATCTGTCGACACATTGAACGACGGATCTTCCTGCGCCAGGCGCGACAAAGCGATCCCCAGCTTGTCCTGATCCTGCCGGGTCTTTGGCTCGACGGCGACGCGAATGACCGGCGCGGGAAACTCGATTCTCTCCAAAACAATAGGTTTGTTGTCGTCGCAAACTGTATCCCCGGTCGTAACCTGTTTCATTCCACCGATCGCTATGATCTCTCCGGCGCTCGCCTCAGCGATGTCCTCGCGTTTGTTGGCATGCATCCGCATTAGACGGCCGACGCGCTCTTTCGTGTCTTTGCCGGGATTGTAAGCATATGAGCCGGCCTTGATCGTGCCGCTGTAAACGCGCGCGAAAGAAAGTTGACCCAGGTGTTTGTCGGCCATGATCTTGAATACCAGTCCGGCAAATGGGGCACTGGCATCCGGCGGACGCGTCTCAATGTGTCCATTCTTCGGATTTGTTCCTTCAACTGCGGGGATATCCAGCGGCGACGGTAGATAATCAACGACGGCATCGAGCAGTGTTTGCACGCCCTTGTTCTTGAACGCCGAGCCTGTTACCACCGGGACAAGCTTCAGCTCAAGTGTTCCCTTGCGCAGCGCCCTGCGAATCTCCGCCGCGGTAATTTGCTGGGCTTCGACGTACTTGTGCATCAGATCGTCATCGACTGTGGCCACTGCTTCGATCAGTTTATCGTGCGCGGCCTTTGCCGCGTCCTTCAACTCGGCGGGAATCTCGACGGTCTCGTACTCTGCGCCCTTGGTCTCATCGTTCCAGATCAACCCCTTCATCGCGATCAGATCGACCACGCCTTGAAATTGATCTTCAATACCAATGGGAATCTGGAGGGCAACGGGATTTGCGCCGAGGCGAGTAATGATTGATTCGAACGATCTTTCGAAAGATGCTCCAGCGCGATCGAGTTTGTTAATGAAACAAATGCGCGGCACGCCGTACTTGTCGGCCTGGCGCCAAACTGTTTCCGATTGCGGCTCGACACCGGCAACGCCGTCGAAAACCGCGACTGCGCCGTCCAGCACGCGCAAGCTTCGCTCTACTTCCATCGTGAAATCGACGTGACCAGGCGTGTCGATAATGTTGATGCGATAGTCGACGCCGTCACGCTCCCAAAAGCACGTGGTCGCGGCGCTGGTAATTGTGATGCCGCGTTCCTGTTCCTGTTCCATCCAGTCCATTATCGCCGTGCCCTCGTGCACCTCGCCGATCTTGTGCGTGATGCCCGTGTAATAGAGGACCCGTTCGGTAGTGGTCGTCTTACCAGCATCGATGTGCGCCATGATGCCAATATTCCGAAACGTATTTAGATCGTGCTTAGCCATTGCTTACCACTTGTAATGCGCGAACGCCTTGTTGGCATCCGCCATGCGGTGCGTGTCTTCCTTCTTCTTGACGGCGTTGCCGCGATTGTTTGCTGCGTCCAGAATCTCTGCCGCCAGCCGATCCGTCATTGTCTTTTCGCCACGACCTCGCGCGTACGAAACAATCCAGCGAATCGCGAGCGCACCCCGACGTTCCTGATGAACCTCGATCGGCACCTGATACGTCGAGCCGCCGACGCGACGCGACTTAACTTCGACCGTCGGCTTGGTGTTGTCTATGGCGCGTTTAAAGACCTTGAGCGGCTCCTCACCAGTCTTTTCTCCAATCTGCTGCATCGCACCGTAGAAGATCCCCTCCGCCACCGACTTCTTGCCTTGCCACATCACGCCGTTGATGAACTTTGTCACCAGCGCGCTGTTGTAAACAGGATCCGGAAGCACTTCGCGTCTTTGGGCAATTCTTCGTCTTGGCATATTCGTTCAGGTTTCAGGTCTCAGGGTCGGGTGTCAGTTTGTTCGTTTCTCCGGCCCGGCACCCGATACCTGACACCCGCGTTTCCTATTTAGCCGCGCTGGCTTTGGGGCGCTTGGCGCCATATTTCGAACGGCTTTGCTTCCGATCGGTAACACCAACCGAGTCCAGCGTTCCGCGAATCACGTGATAGCGCACACCCGGCAGGTCCTTCACACGCCCGCCGCGGATCAGCACGATCGAGTGCTCTTGCAAGTTGTGTCCAACACCCGGGATATAGGTCGTGACCTCGATGCCGTTTGTCAGACGAACGCGAGCCACCTTGCGCAGCGCCGAATTCGGTTTCTTCGGTGTCTGTGTGTAGACACGCGTGCAAACCCCGCGCTTCTGCGGCGAGCTTTGGAGCGCCGGGCTGGCCGTCTTGTATTTAACTTGCTCACGACCTTTGCGAATAAGCTGATTTATTGTCGGCAATGCTCTCTTCCTCTGCTTAATCGGTTGCGCCTTTCGGACAAAGCGCAAAAGGGCGCTGCCTGTCTCTTTTCGGAACTTGTCCGAAAGTCAGCGCAGGCGACTGCCCGGTTACGAAAGTTTAAATAGGGACGTTCTGAATTCGCTGTTCTGGCGGGTGTGGATCGTGGCTTCCCTCAAGCCGAAACTTTTCTGTGGCGTCACACCAATTGGGGGGCGAGATGGCCTGTTGGCCGTTCTGCGTGCAAGCGCTGGAGCAACTCGTCTTTTCAGCGAGCTGCGGCGCAGGCATTTACGCCACAATAATTGTCAACCGGTTGTCACAACCTGGCAGCCGGGCAACGCCTCCACACCGACAGAACCTACTGGACGTTGCATTGTTGACTTCAGACGTTGAGTCCGAAACCCCAAACTATAGGGGCGAAGGCGGGTTGTGTCAAGCGCAGATCAAGGAAACCCAGCCGCAATTCCCTTCCCAACCCCCATCGGTGGGCCTCTCGATTCTTTGAGGCAGGAAGACCGCGGAAACTAGAAGATCCACTTCACGAGATACCAAACCCCGACCGCGAGGCCGCCGAGCAAGAGAATCAGGAGGAGACCTGCACCGAATACGGCTACTTTGAATTTTCGATATCGGCCTTCGTCGGGGGGCGACAGAGAACCTTGCGGGAAATAGGGTGGTGGTGTGGATGTAGCCATGATGTTTTTCCTTTTGAACTGTTGCTTCTTTGCCAGCGGCTCATTGATCAAAGTTTCTATGATTCCGACGGAGTCGATCCGGGAGGGTTCTGCTCCTGCTGCTTCTTCTTCTTCTCTTCGTCCTGTTTCTTCTTCAACTGATCTTCCGCGTATTTCTTACCGGTTTTGATTCTCTTCACGCCTTCTTTCGCTTCTTCAAGCGCATCCTGCGCCCGATAGTTATTTGGATCGATATCGATGCATTTCTGAAAAGCGCCGGCAGCCTCGTCATATTGGGCCAGGCGCGTCAGAGCCATGCCCAGATCATAATAGATGTCGGCGTCGTCGGGCTTCAGACGCGTCGCTTGCCGATATTCCCGCACCGCTTCGCTGTAGAGATGGAGACCTGCATAGGTCTGGCCGAGATTGTAAAAGCCTTCGGCATCTTTCGGATTCGCGCTGAGGTATTTCTTATAAGGTTCGATGGCCTTCTTGTAAGCATCCTCCGCCTCATGCTTCTGATCGAGCGCATCATAGGCGAGGCCAAGACGGAAGTGGGCTTCAGCCAGACTCGGGTCCAGGTTGATCGCTTTTTGAAAAGCTTCAGCTGCTTGTTGATCTTCGTCTTTCTTGTAAAGCTCTTTTCCCTGCTCGAGGAAGACACGCGCGCGAGCAGGGTCCACAGCGGCGCCCAGGCTCTTGTCAGCCGACGATGAGTTCCCCGCATTAGACTGATTGGAGTTCTTCCGCGTACAGCTCGCCTGGCTGAGCAACGCGCAAAGAATAACGATCGGCAAAATAAGTCTCAATTGAAATGACCGGCTACGGGCCTTAAGATGTTCAGGAGCAGAACGTATCTACGCCAAATTCTTTGGTGAGTCAAACAGCTTCGCAGGGTCTTAACCTTGAGAATGGCGCTTTGTACCAAGATTGAACGGAACAAGTTGATGGAGGAGATCTTCGTTCCGTCTCTCGTTGTGTAAACGCGCGGAGATGTTATGGAAATGGCCGGGGATTATCCATTTCACCCTAAGACCTGCTCCTTTTTGAGACGAACAGCGGCCGTTTACTGCCGCAGCTCAAGAAAACTATAACTGCGCTTGAGGAGTTGCGATGTTGAAAAGTCCGTACCGCTTGATTGCTTTGTTCCTGCTACTTGTCCTGGCAGGATTAGCCGCCTTTTCCCAGGAAGCTTCTGCGAAAAAGCCGAAGAAGAAGAAGGCTAAGACAGAGATGGTTGTCTATACGCCGCCCACTCTTCAGTTGATCGCCACGCCAACTATCGTCGCGGCTTGCGCCGGCGAGGCTGGCAGTTCGGCAGCTCGCGTGCAGTTGGACGCCAAAGCAAATCTTCCCAGCGGCGCGACGCCGCGATACAAGTGGTCCGCAAGCGGAGGGCACATCGTTGGTGAGGGTGGGATCGAGCTACAAAACGATCCGACGGCGACGGCTTATGTCATCGTCTATCCCGGACGTGGTGGAAAGCCCGGTGACGTACAGAAACACACAACCCGCATTTTCGACTATCTGGTCAATTCGCGCGGCATCGACGGTCGGCGGATCGTGACTCGCGTCGGTCCCATTCGCGGCGAGCCGGCGGTTGAACTCTGGTTTTGTCCGCAGGGTGCGAAGGCTCCTTCTATTGAGTGATCAGCGGCCAACGCGAACAGAAAAACCCCAATCCAACACAACCGGCGCGAACGTTTAGCTCGCGCCGGTTTTTTGTTGGCGCGTGTTGGTCTCGACGCCGACTACGATCTCTGGAGATTCATCAAGCTCGCGCGCGATCCGCGATCAGATTGAAGAATGAAGTTCAGAGTTTTCGAGAGCAACGAAGGACGAAAGCGCGACGTGTTTACGTCGGTCAACGCTTTCTAGACAGAATCGTTCGACGATTCTGTACCTGCAATTCGCTCGTCAGTACGTAATCATCCAGGTGCCGAACGGCTTGAATGGATTACCACCAGACCGGCTTACCGAGACATCTATCGAGCTCCTCGGTCCGGATCCGGCGAACGTAGTCAGAGCAGAACTAGTCCGCAGGAAGTAGCTCCTGGCCACGTTACCGATAGTCGCATCGAAGTGGCTGTTGGCAGCATTATCGTTGAACCACAACCTCGCCGTGCCACTGTTGTGACCGCTGCTGGCCGCGACGCGCACCGACAACTTGATGCTCAGGATGTCGCCCGTGCGGAAGCCAGTAGAGCCCGTCTGGCTTAGGATGATTGTGTCGAGGATGGCATTGTTAAAGCCACTGCTACCGCCGGGCGCATCCGGGAGCACACCCGAACCGATCGGGTTCGGGTCGCCGTTTTTGAACACCTCAGCCTTGAGATCAAACTTTGTCCCTACGTCATCACTATTCTTCAGTCCAACCCATACTTGAGCCGGCCCAAGCGAAGTCAAGGCCTGAAGGTTAACGGTTACGGTGATCGAACTCGACACTGAAGCTTCGCCGTCTGACACAGCCACACTGAAGGTGTAGGCTGCTCCGGCCTGCGCTGCCGTAGGAGTCCAGGTGAACACACCCGTCGATGGACCAATGGATGCTCCGGCAGGCGCACCGATCAACGAGAAGACCAGCGTCTGCGCGGGCACGTCAACATCCATAGCCTGAGCCGTGAAGGTAAGCTGTGTATCGTAAGGGACCGAAGCGTTTGCCGGCACACCCGTAAGCGCCGGCGGATCGTTTACCGAGTTGACTGTGACGTTGACGGTGCCGGTTGAGCATTTTGGATCAGGTGAGCCATTGGTCGTGCCGTTATCGCAGACCTGATACGCAAAGCTTGCCGGGCCGTTGTAATTGGCCGCGGGCTGGTAAGACACTGTCCCGCTGTTCAATGAAACGGTGCCGTGCGTGTTCGCTGTTGGTGTAACGCTCGATACTGTCAGAGTCTGCCCGCTTTCATTAGCCGGGCCTGCGCTGTCATTAGCGGTTAGATCGCTCGCCGGGAAGCTAAGGGAAGTGTCCTCGTTGGTGTTCTTGGAATCCGCGTTGGCCACCGGGTTGTCGTTGACTTCCCCAATGGTGACTGTAACAGTGCCGGTCGCGCACTTCGAGTCAGGCGAGCCATTGGTCGTGCCATCATCGCACACCTGATAATTGAAGCTCGCTGGTCCGTTGTAGTCGGCGGCCGGTGTATAAACAATTTGGCCGCTGCTCAGCGAGACAGTCCCATGCGTGTTCGCTGTTGACGTGACGCTCGATACCGTCAAGGTCTGACCGCTTTCATTGACGGGGCCAGTGCTGTCATTTGCTGTCAGGTCACTTGCCGGGAAGCTGAGAGAGCCGTCCTCGCTTGTGCTCTTGGCGTCATTTGCGGCAACGGGATCATCATTGACTTCCGTGACCGTAACGTTAACGGTTCCGGTCGCGCACTTCGGATCAGGCGCGCCATTGGTAGTGCCATCGTCGCATACCTGATAATTGAAGCTGGCTGGTCCGTTGTAGTTTGCATCCGGGGTGTAAACAACCTGCCCGCTTTGAAGAACGACACTTCCATGTGTGTCCGCCGTTGGGCTTACGCCTGTTATTGTTAGCGACTGACCACTCTCATCCGCTGGACCGGCCGAATCATTCGCGGCAAGGTCGGCAGCCGGGAAGGTCAACGAACCGTCTTCGGTCGTTTGCTTGCTGTCCGTATTCGCGAGTGGAGCGTCGTTCACTTCGGTAACCGTAAGGTTGACAGTTGCCGTAGCACACTTGCTGTCCAGGGTTCCATTGGTTGTTCCGTTATCGCATACCTCATATTCAAAGCTCGCCGGACCGTTGTAGTCGGCAGCCGGGGCGTAAACAATCTGACCGTTGCTCAACGAAACAGTTCCATGCGTGTTCGCTGTTGGCATGACGCTCGATACGGTCAACGTCTGGCTGCTTTCATTCGCTGGACCAGCCGAATCGTTCGCAGTCAAATCGCTTGCCGGAAAAGTCAGTGGGCTATCTTCGGCCGTCGTTTTGTTGTCACTCGAGGCCGACGGGTTGTCATTTACTTCCGTGACGGTGATGTTGACCGTGCCGATCGTACACTTCGGATCAGCCACTCCGTTCGTTGTTCCGTCGTCGCACAAGTGATAGTCAAAGCTTGCCGGGCCGTTGTAATCAGCCTCCGGCGTGTAGGTGATCTGGCCGTTGCTCAACACGATACTCCCGTGGGTGTTGGGCGTAGAGATGATCGAATCAACAGTCAGCGTTTGGCCGCTCTCGTTTGGCCCAGGCGAATCGTTGCTGGTTAGATCGGTCGCCGGGAAGTTCAAAGCTGAATCCTCAGCCGTCTGTTTGCTGTCGCTGACGGCGACCGGATCGTTATTGACCTCCGTCACAGTAATGTTAACGGTCGAGACGTTTGAATCCAGAGCGCCATCATTCGCCTTGTAGGTGAAATGATCCGCGCCAAAATAATGCGGATCCGGCGAATAAGTCAGATTCGCTCCGCTGCCTGACACCATGCCGTGCAGAGGCGGATCTACTACCGTGTAGGTGAATACGTTGTTGACGTTGAAGTCGCTGGCGGACAGTGTTACCGAAACGCTCTGGTCTTCGGCGGTTGTCTTCGTCTGATCTGAAGTGGTGGGCGCCGTGTCATTTTCCGCGTCCAGCCTCGCCTCGATCACATCCTGAATTGGCGTCGGGACGTTCGAATAGAAGTCGTAGCCGGACAATGCCTCGGCCTGATCAACCGTTGCCAGATACTTCTGCCATTGGTCGGATCTGATTCCATTGGTATTTGGCATGATGACGGCGATCGTTCGCGTATTGTTGTCGACACGCGAAATGTCGTTGTCACCAACGGGAAGAATAAGCGCAACCTTCCACGTTGTTGCGGGAACGGTCACGAAACCGCCGGCAATCGTGTTGGCTGAGCCGTTCGATCCGACGCCACCGGTGCCCGTGCCTCCGGAAAGGATGTAGATTTCGTTGCCGGGAAGGAATGTGCGCAGATAGTTTTCGAACGCCGCCCATGGTCCCTGATTGTTGTCCGGGGCCTGCGGCACCATGTTGGTCATCAGGAAGGTGGCTGAATTGTCCGCGATGGTTGAGGTTCTGTCTGCCGACGGACACATGTGCCCGCGATCGAAACCAGAACCGGAATAATCCGTTCCCTGCACCTGATGGAAATTTGGCGGTAAAGTTGTGTCATTACGGAAATCATCCTGGCGAGGAGCGCTGCCACGCCAGGTGCTGTCAAGATGCCAACTCGTCCAGTTCGGAATGCCTCGATCATTGTTGAACGACAGCGCATATTGAATCTTCATCATCAGGAAGTTGGTCGTCATGTTAGCGTCCGCAACAGCATTAGTTGGATTCCCCATGACCATGTGTTCGGCGGGGTCACGGAAGAACTCCGAGTTGAAGCTGAAGACGTAGTCTGCCGCCATGTTGTCCGGCGGATCATCCAAATCCTGATCGGTAACCTGACTAGCAAACACCGTGACGGTACACGGTTCGTTGAAGGTGAAATCAGAGTCGGGATTCAGCGTGAAACTGATTGGACCCCCGCTGACGGTGGCCGTGTGCAGTCCGGTGCTGGTGCAGGAGATCTGGAACCAGGTGCCGGTCACGTTCACCGGCTCGTCGAAATTGATCGTGATGTTAGCGTCGAGGGGAACATGTGCCTCATTCGCCGCTGGTGAAGTGCCGAATATCTCTGGCGGAAAATCGCCCGTCGGGCAGATATTCACTGGCGACGAAGTGTTGCGCGGGTTCGGCGGTCCACTGGTAAAGTTTCCACCGTTCGAGTCGGTGTCCTTGCAGCCGAGATGGGTGCGAAAGTCAGCTGACAGGTTATCTAGTCCTGGCGCCGGCCCTGCTCCTTCAAAGCAATTAGCAGCGCCATACCCTATAAAGTCAATTATGCTTGTGCCGACCGGACAACTTCCCGAGAGGAAGGCATTGTTGCTCACTAGCGCAACTTTGCCGGCGGTCGCGCTCATGTTGGTCGTTCCTACGGCGTCCGGTGTCGGGAGATTATCGGTGCCCCCTGCGCCAGCAGCTAGCTGGACCAGATAGTATTGGCCCGGAGCAAGCGAGCCGGACAGAGTTGTCTTGGAAGTTGATCCTCCGAAGTTGCCGGCTGCCGAGGAATATTGCACCGACCAGCCGGTCAAACTAACGGTATTGGAACTGCGGTTGAAAATCTCGACGAAGTCATTCTTGAACGTAGCTCCGGAGTTTCCCCCGCCTCCATACAGTTGGCTAATCACAACACTGCCGGGAACGGGGGGAGCCGATTGAACGTCGAGTGAGATTGCGGTGTTTCCCGTTCGAGATTGGGCATCGGTGATAGTTATTGGCAGACTCTTCGTGCCGACGGTTGTGCTGTTGGAAACGGTCGCGTTGAATGAAAATACATTGTTGCCGGCAGTCACATCGCCGTGCGTGCCATCGTCGTAGAACTGTTGTGAAGAAGATCCACCGATTGAACTGAGGTCGCCTGTAACGCTAAGTCCGGTGCTGGTTGGATTGCTGCCGGGGGTCACAGTAACCGTCAGAAGACTTGAGTTGCCGGCCTGGACCGGGTTTGGGTTAGCGGCGCCAACGCCGGACGGGGGAGTTGGCACGAGCACAGTCAAATTGATCGAAGTCGTTCCCGTTCGTGCCTGGGCGTCAGTAATCGTGACCGGTAAGCTCTTAGCACCTCCCGTCGTGTTGGCCGCGACAGTTGCCTGGAACGAGAAGATGTTGTCGCCTGCAGTTATGTCTCCGTGCGTAGCGTCGTCGAAAAACTGTTGGCTGGCTGCCCCGCCTATGGAAGAGAGATCGGCTGTGACTCCGAGACCTGTGCTGGTTGGATTACTTCCCGGCGTTACGGTGACAGTAAGAAGTGTTTGGCTGCCTGCCGGAACCGAACTCGGATTGGCGGCGCCAACACCGCTCGGGTTGGTTGGTCCCGCTCCCGCGATGCCGAGTATAGAAATATTGTCTATTGCCAACGCCTGCGCGTTTGTTGTCGTGCTTGTCGCTGTGACCGAATAGTTCCACGCTAAATAAAGATTTCCCCCATTCGCTACCGTTACACTCAAGGTCTTGTTTGTTACCGAAACCGTCGCTCCCGGGGCAGTGGCAAAACCATTGTTGTTGGCATCGGCGGCAAAGCTGGTAAGGAAATCAGCCCCCGCACTGGTCCAGGTTGAGCCGTCTGCCGAGTAAAACATTTGAATGCGAAAGCCGTTTGGATTTGAGCCATTTCTGTATTTTTCGACATCGTAAGAGATCTGAACACCTGAAAGATTTCCCCCTGTATTGTTAGCTAGCTGGGCATAGAGATTTCCACTCTGCGTTGCCGTCCCGGATGAAAGAAAGCCAACCGCTCGGTCGGGCCCCGTAGTGGTTGTACCTGATCCAAAGTTGTAGATCCCGTTCGAGGCGCTGCTGGAAAGGTTTGCGCCACCAACAAGACTAGTGGTTGTACCGGCGGCGGCAAACGTCCCCACGGTACGAACCGTAGAGGGTTTGTCAGCCCTGAAATCAGCCGGCAACGTGGCGGTTGCCGAAGTTCCGATTCCATCAAAGTTTTGCGTATAGGCTGTACTCGTTGAAAGTGAGATCGAAGCGACGACGTTAATCAAGAGCGCCGCGACAGCTACGAAAAAGAGCACGGATACGGAGCCTAACCTCACAAGCCTGGCAGACTTTGCAGAGAATGAGACTTTGGTGACGACACGTGTATTCAGCATGGTGGGTTCCTTTCGAGTTGGTTTCGGATTACAAAGGACTCTTACTTACTTGATTACTTCCTAATCGCTACAGCATTCAGCGACTGCGGCTCACTTGATAACGCAATCACACAAAGGCTGC
>WNGG01006710.1_pt1 | contig 12794 bp, 12 predicted proteins | sample 5400661 | NCBI WGS metagenome assembly WNGG01 (sample SAMN13153372, study PRJNA577476) | soil metagenome | isolation source: 100 cm soil or saprolite under Garry oak tree replicate 1 | place: USA:California | collected 2016-06-15 | reverse complement strand
GGCACCTCGCGCGCCGTGATCGATCAGGTGGTCGGGATATGCGATCCTGCGGCGACGATGGCGCCGCAATACGCGTATGGCTTGCTAGTCCTGACCGCGGAAAATGGCGAAGTGGCGCTGCAGCAACAGTTCGAGGGCGAGGCCTTCAGCGGATGAAGGTGTCGTCCTCCGGCTCGCGGCCTCGCAGGCGGCGGCGCTGAAGAGCAACCGTGTACATCGCATCGTTCACGAGGCTCTTGGATCGCTCCCAGGTCGCCGCCGGATCGGGTAGGGGACTGTGCACGGACATGCCTGGAGCATCAACCGCAGCAGTGCAGTCGTCAACGGCCCTTGCGGATGAAGATCCTCGCTCTGGCTCTCGGTGGCCGAAGGGCGGTAACGTTGCTGCGTGCAGTCTGCACTCGTCAGCCTGATGGTTTCTGGACTCTCGCTCGTGGTGGCGGCGACCACGGCATGGCTGACGCTATGGCGTCGCGGTACTGTCCGCATGGCGCAACCTCCGACGATCTATTTTGGACCCGACGGAGCGCGCGAGGCCCATCCGAAAGTATTCGTGCGCGCGCTCCTGTACGCCACAGCTGCACGCGGTCGAATCGTGGAGGGCATGTTCGCGCGGCTGACCCGAGGCGATTCCTCCCAGACGTTCTCGGTCTGGGTCTGCGGCGGAGGCCGGAGCGCTCTGGGGCGCGGCGCGGGGCTTGCGGTACGAGCAGACGGTCTGGCTCTTGACCACCATTTCTTGTTGCCGCGCGACGGCACGATGTATCGGTTCTTGCCGGGCGTGTACACGATCGAGTTGTTCGCGGTGCTTGTCGGGCGAACGCGGCCATTGAAGCTGCGCTCGGTTGAGCTGACGCTCACCGAGATGCAGGCTGCTCGGCTCCACGATGACGCGACTGCGGGCCTCTATTTCGACTGGAGTCCCGAGACTGGCCGGTACCACGGACACATCGACAACGCGAAACTGCCCGACCCCCCCGCGATGATCCTCTTTCCCCAGTCGCCGTCGAACGAACCCGGGCGCTCCAAGCACGAGACGGAATCACCCATGAAGACTCTCGACAAGTAGAGCTTGCCGCGTGGAGGCATCGGCCAAGAAGTCCGACCCAGAAGTGCCCGGCATCATCGGGGAGGCAGCTCCGGGGGTGCCTCACTCCGATTGAACAGCACCATCCTCATCCAATCGGGCTCGGCCTCGTGTTGCCCCGGCAAGATCTCGCGGCGCATGAGCTGGCAGAGCCGGATGAACGCCTCCTGCGTTCTGGCATCGGACAAATTCGAGCCGCGGCGCTCGAACTCTGCAAGCGCTCCCAGGACGGCGAAGCTTCCGTAGACAGCGATCCGAGCCTTGGCGTCGATGATGGTGGCGAGACACTCCCGCCGGCGCTCTTGTCCAGCTTCGCTTAGGACCCCGACCTGGGCGCACCCTTTGAGAAAGTCCACGTAGGCTTGGCTTCTTAGGGAGGAGAGTTGCTTGCGCCTCTCCATCAGCCTCGAAAAAATGTATTGCAAGCCTGCTCCGACTAGGAGCGACACTACGACTCCAACGTCGAGGTGCATTTGCCCTCCATTCGGTGGGCCATCCACCGCCGATACCACATGGCCTACCGATAAGCGTCGACGCGACTGGGACGCTCGCTTCATGGCGCCGCCCTGGGATGAGCTCTAGCCGCCGGTCTCCGCTCGCGCCTGCTCGCGCAGCAGGCGCTTCAGGACCTTCCCCGAGGCCGTCTTCGGGAGCGCCTCGACGAAGCGGATCCGCCGCGGTGCCTTGTAGACGGCCATCTCGGCGCGGCACCACTCGGCGATCTGCTCGTCGCGCACCTTCCCCTGCGCGTCGGGCTTCAGCACCACGTACGCGATCGGGTCCTCTCCGCGGTAGGGGTCGGGCACGCCGACCACGGCCACCTCGGCGATGGAGGGATGGCGATACATGATCGCCTCCACCTCCGCGGGAAACACGCTGTAGCCCGACACCTTCAGCATGTCCTTCTTGCGCTCGCTGATGCTGAAGTACCCCTCCTCGTCCACACGCCCGATGTCGCCGGTGAGGAACCAGCCGTCGCGAAACGCCTCGGCGGTCGCCTCCGGGCGCCGCCAGTAGCCCTTCATCACCTGCGGGCCGCGGACCGCGATCTCCCCGGACTCGCCGATCCCCAGCTCGGTCCTGCCGTCCTCCAGGCTGACGATGCGCGCGTCGGTCAGCGGGATCGGCAGCCCGACCGTCCCGTACTTGGGGCGGTGCGGCGGATTGATGTGCGTCGGCGCGGTGGGTCTCGCTCAGCCCGTATCCCTCGATGAGCGCGTGCCCGGTGATCGCCTCCCAGCGCCGGGCGATTTCCGCGGGTACCGGCGCGCCTCCCGAGAAGCACGCGCGCAGTGAGGAGAGGTCGAACTCGCGCGTTTTCGGGAAGTTCACGATGGCCACGTTGATGGTCGCGATCAGCGTGGTGAGCGTGACGCGGTAGCGCTCGATGGCCCGCAGCACGGTGAGCAGATCGAAGCGGCCCATGACGACCAACGTCGCGCCCACGTAGGCCATCATGTTCTGGCCTTCCATGCCTGTGATGTCGAATACGGCGGCGGTTACGGGGTGCTGGATCATGAAGCACACCGAAGTGCCCGGCAACATGCCTGTGATGTCGAATACGGCGGCGGCTACGGGAGCCCCTGCGCGTCGATCGCACCGAGCAGCTCGGCGGACTCGGTCCCTTTCCAGATCCAGGCGGTGATGCCGGCGGGGAGCACCGCGGGCCGCGGATCCGCCGAGTAGACCACCACCGGCACCCGGGCGAGCTGGGCGTCCGCGGATCGGGCGGCGAGAAACCTCCGTCCATTCATGACGGGCATGTCGATGTCGAGCACCACCACGTGGACGCGCCCGCTGCGGAGCTGCTCGAGGCCTTGGGCGCCGTTCTCGGCCACGAGGACGCGATAGCCGGCCCGCTCCAGCAGGTGCTGCAGGGAACGCCGCAGCTCGGCGTGGTCGTCCACCACGAGCACCGTGCGCTGGTTGTCGTTGCGCGAACGCACCCTTCCCCCCGTGGACGTGTCTCCTCCCTGGAGCTATCGGTCCCACGCCGCGGTTCCTTGAAACCCACCCCGCACGACCCAGGGCGCCGATTCGCGGTAGCATCGTCACCGGGGGCGGGACATGAGCACCAAGAACGCGAAGGCGATCCTCGAGCGGATGGGCGCCGGCTCTGGCCGCGGCGGCACCGGCGAGGCGCTCGAGTCGGTGAACCCCGCCACGGGCGCGGCGCAGGGCCGGATCCGGGCGGCAACCCGCGCCGAGTACGACGAGCGGGTCGAGTCGGGCCTGCGCAGGTTCGAGGAATGGCGCATGCGCCCGGCGCCCCGGCGGGGCGAGGTGGTCCGCGGGCTGGGCGAGCTGCTCCGGCAGCACAAGGAGCCGCTCGGCGAGCTGGTGTCTCTCGAGACCGGAAAGATCCGCGCGGAGGGGCTGGGCGAAGTGCAGGAGATGATCGACATCTGCGAGTTCGCCGTCGGACTCTCGCGCCAGCTGCACGGCCTGACCATCGCCTCCGAGCGGCCTTGCCACAGGCTGATGGAGCAGTGGCACCCGCTCGGACCGGTCGGCATCGTCACCGCGTTCAATTTCCCGGTGGCGGTCTGGTCGTGGAACGCAGCCCTCGCAGCAGTCTGCGGGGACGTTTGCCTGTGGAAACCGTCCCCGCTCACCCCCCTGTGCAGCGTCGCGGTGCAGGCGCTCTGCGATCGCGTGGCGGCCGAGCACGACGCGGCAGGCGTCTTCTCGCTGGTGCCGGGTGGCGCCGAGGCGGGCGGCTGGATGTGCGACGACCCGCGGCTGCCGCTGGTCTCGTTCACCGGATCGATCGCGGTGGGCCGGCAGGTCGCCTCCCGCGTGGCGTCCCGGCTGGGCCGCAGCCTTCTCGAGCTCGGCGGCAACAACGGGGTGATCGTGCTCGAGGGCGCCGACCTGGAGCTGGCGGTGCGCGCGATCACCTTCGGCGCGGTGGGGACCGCCGGCCAGCGATGCACTTCGACCCGGCGGCTCTTCGTCCAGCGCGGCATCGCGCGCCCGCTGCTCGATCGGCTGGTGGCCGCGTACCGCACGGTGAAGATCGGCGATCCGCTCGACGAGGGGGTGCTGATGGGACCGCTCGTTACCCGGGCGGCCGTGGAGCGCTTCGCCGCCGCCGTGGCCGCCGCGCGCGCGCAGGGCGGCGAGGTGCGCTTCGGAGGACGCGTACTCGACCGGTCGGGTAACTTCGTCGAGCCGACGCTGATCGTCGCGCCCCGGCACGACGCCTTTCCCATCGCCTGGGAGGAAACCTTCGCGCCCATCCTCTACGTCTTCGAGGTGACCGACCTCGACGAGGCGCTGCTCGCGAACAACGCGGTGCCGCAGGGGCTCTCCAGCGCCCTGTTCACCGACAGCCTGCGCGCCGCGGAGCGATTCCTCTCCGCGTCCGGTTCCGACTGCGGCATCGCGAACGTCAACGCGGGCACCAGCGGCGCCGAGATCGGCGGCGCCTTCGGCGGAGAGAAGGACACCGGCGGCGGCCGGGAGTCCGGGTCCGACGCGTGGAAGGCGTACATGCGGCGGCAGACCTCGGCCGTGAACTGGGGTCGCGACTTGCCGCTCGCGCAGGGCATCCAGTTCGGATGATCAGCCGCCGCCGTATCCGGCGGCGCTGCGCTTTTCACAACGCGGCGGTCATGGACCATGGTGGCGTCGAGCAGTCCGAGCGCGCGGCGCAGCTCGGCCACTCTCAGCCCACGAGGCGCGCCAGCAACCGGTGGAAATGGTGCACGCCCGCCTCGCGCGACGGCGAGTACCGGCCGCGTTCGTAGAGCCGGGAGCGCACGCCGCGCTGCACCTGCTCGACGACCGCCTCGTCCTCCAGCTCGACGCGGTCGAGCGCGCCGCCCGCTCCGGATCCGCGCCGGGACGGGTCGGCGACCCAGGAGCGGTACACGATCCGGGTCCGGTCGACGGCGGCCGGGACCACCACGTTGATCGACAGCCCCCAGGGATAGAAGTTCAGCATCAGGTTGGGGAAGAGGAAGAAATAGTACGCGGCGATGGAGGAGCCGCTGAACGCGTCGCCTGGAGCGGCGGCCTCGGCGACCTGCACGCTGGACCAGGCGAACAACTCGGTGCGGTACGAGCCGTAGTCGATGGTCTTCGCCAGGTCGGGATGCACGAAGGGGACGTGGAAGCCTTCCAGATAGTTGTCGCAGTACAGCGCCCAGTTCGCCGCCACCTCGTAGACGCGGGAACCGGCGGGATCCAGCGCCATCCGATCGAGGGGGAGGAAGGACATCCGCTCGCGGACGGGCGCGATCAGGTCCTCGAACGGGAAGGCAGGATCAATGGCGGCGAACACCAGCGGGCCGAGCCCCCCGAGCTGGATGCGCGGCAGGTCGTCGGCCGGCGAGGGGAAATCGCGGACGCCTTCGAACTCGGGCATGGAGAGGAAGCGCCCGTCGAGCGCGAAACGGCGGCCGTGGTACCGGCAGCGCAGCGACTGCGCCACTTCCGGCTTGGTGCAGAGCAGGTTGCCTCGGTGGGTGCAGACGTTCGAGAGGCCGTGGAGCGTTCCGGCGCCGTCGCGCGCGAGCAGCAGCGGCTCGTCCACGCATCCTTCCAGGAACGCGAAGGGAAGGATGGAGCCTGCGCCGGAGACCCGCTCCGCGCCGTCGACGAGCTGCCAGCTGCGCGCGAAGACCTTCTCGCGGATGCGCTCGAACACGGCCGGTTCGCGGTAGAAGGACGCGGGCAGCGTCCGGGCGCGGCGGATGTCCTCGTCGATCATGTCGCGGTACTTTTCCAGGCCACTTCGGTGCACACGAGGCTCGGACGATCGGGTGGGGTGGCCGGCGCCTGCTCGTGCGAACAGGCGCCCAGCCCGCCGGCCAACCCACCCAGCACGACCGTGCGACTCGTGTCCATCGGACAAACCCCCAGCGCACCCCAAGCCGGATCTTGCAGTGGGTGCGTCGTTATGCGTACATCGTAGCGCGTTCTCACCCGGACACGCTGCGCTCGTTCCAGGCTGCCGAAGGGAGTCTTCATGCGGCGGTTGCGAGTGGCGGTCATCGATCTCGTCACCAAGGGCCCGACCCGCGCGATCTACGCGCGCGCGATGCACGCCAACATGGCGAGCATCATGCCGCAGGTGATCGCCACCTGGTGCGAGGCCGAGGGCCATGAGGTCAGCTTCGTCTGCTACACCGGGCTCGAAGACCTCTCCGAGCAGCTGCCCGCGCACGTCGACCTCGTGTTCATCGGCTCGTTCACCGAGGCGGCGCTGCTCGCCTATTCGCTCAGCAGCCGCTTCCGCTCGCTGGGCGCGGTCACCGCGCTGGGTGGTCCGCACGCCCGCTGCTACCCGGAGGACTCCGCCAGGCACTTCGACTACGTGCTCGGCTTCACCGACCGTGAGGTCATCCGGGACCTGCTCCGCGACTGCTCGCGCCACCGTCCCCGCGGAGTACATCTCTCGGCTGACAAGCAGCCGCTGCAACTCCCCGGCGTGCAGGAGCGCTGGAAGTACATCGAGGCGACGCTGCGCAAGGCGCCGGTCCTCAAGATCGTGCCGATGCTCGCGAGCCTGGGGTGCCCGTACACGTGCAGCTTCTGCATCGACTCCACCGTCCCGTACCAGCCCCTCGACCTCGACGTCCTCAAGGAGGACCTCCGGTTCCTGCTGCGTACCGTGAAGCGGCCGCGAGTCGCCTGGCACGACCCCAACTTCGGCGTGCGCTTCGACGAGACGCTCGACGCCATCGAGGAGGCCGCGCCGCCGGACAGCATCGACTTCATCGCGGAAAGCAGCCTCTCGCTCCTCTCCGAGCCGCATCTGCAGCGGCTGCAGCGCAACGGCTTCAAGGCGGTGCTCCCCGGCATCGAGTCCTGGTACGAACTGGGCAACAAGTCGAAGACCGCCGGCCGCAAGGGCGCCGAGAAGGTGCGGCAGGTCTCCGAGCACGTCCGGCTCATCCTGAAGTACCTGCCCTACGTGCAGACGAACTTCGTGCTCGGGCTCGACGTCGACGAGGGCGAGGAGCCGTTCGAGCTGACCAAGCGCTTCGTCGACCTGACGCCCGGAGCGTTCCCGGGGTACTCGCTCCTGTCGGCGTTCGGCCGGGCGGCGCCGCTCAACCTCGAGCTCCAGCGCGAGGGCCGCGTGCTGCCCTTCCCCTTCCACTTCCTCGACAACAACCACGCGATGAACGTGCGGCCGAAGAACTATTCCTGGCCGGAGTTCTACGACAACGTCATCTCGCTCACACGATACACGTTCTCCTGGCGGGCCATCGCGCGCCGGTTCACGGCGATGCGCGGGGCGATCCCCCGCTGGATGAACGTGGTGCGCGCCGTGTCGTCCGAAGGATTCGGCCGCATCGCGTACTACACGGAAGTGCGGCGCCGCCTCGATACCGACCGGCCGCTCCGGCGGTACTTCGAGCAGGAGACGGCGGAGCTGCCCGAGTTCTTCAGCGAGCAGGTACGCAAGGACCTCGGGCCGTTCTTCAGCTCGCTCCCGCCCGAGGCGCTGCACCACGACCCGAACGCCTACCTGATGTCGGAGACGGTTCGACCCTCGTTGCGCGCCGCCTCGCCGGCCTGAACCGCCGCGGCGGCGCTGCCCCGCTCGTTCGCCTCCAGCACGCGCAGGACGTTTCCGCCAAGGACCTTCTCGAGTTGGTCCAAGCCTCATGCGTGGATCGGGGTGAGCCAGCCGTCCGAGCGGGGGTGCTCGCCGCAAACCAGTGCGTGGTACGCCTGCTGCACGGCCCGCGTGACGGGCCCGGTGCGCCCCGAGCCAATCGTGCGGAAGTCGATCTCCCGCAGCCCGATCACCTCGGCGGCGGTGCCGCAGACGAACACCTCGTCGGCCGTGTAGAGCTGGTCGCGGGAGACGGGCTGCTGCTCGACGCGGTGGCCGAGGTCTTCCAGGAGGTGGAGGACCGAGTCGCGGGTCAGGCCCTGGAGGATGTGGGAGTCGGGGGGCGTGAGCACGCGGCCGCGGCGGACGAGGAAGATGTTCTCGCCCGTGCACTCCGCGACGTGCCCCTGCGTGTCGAGCATGATCGCCTCGTCGAAGCCGAGGCGCAGCGACTCCGTCTTGGCGAGCACCGAGTTGGGGTAGTTCCCGCCGATCTTCGCCTTGGTCATCATCACGTTCGGGTGGTGGCGCGTGAACGTGGAGATGTTCGCGCGCACGCCCTGCTCCGCGGCCTCCGCGCCCAGGTACTGCTTCCACTCCCAGACGGCGATACCCACGTGCGCCTTGCCGCCGTCGACCGTCAGGTTCCAGCCGCCCTCGGCCAGGTAGATGAGCGGCCGGATGTAGCACTCCTCGAACCCGTTGGCCTGCACGGTCTTGCGGCAGGCCTCCACCAGCTCGTCGAGGGAGAAGGGCAGCTCGCGCCAGCCCATGATGCGCGCCGAGTCGACCAGCCGCTCGATGTGCTCGCGCAGGCGGAAGACGGCCGGGCCGCGGGCGGTGCGGTAGCAGCGGATCCCCTCGAAGGCGCTGACGCCGTAGTGCAACGCCGGCGTCAGGAAGTGCAGTTTCGCCTCGCGGAACGGGACCAGCTCGCCGTTCATCCAGATCGCCTTGGACTCCATCATCTGCCTACAGCTCCTTCGCCGTTTCGGGCCTTTCAGGCCCGAGCAAGTCATTGCCTCCGCCAGAGGCCGATCCGTTCCGCGACCACGGGCTGGTCGGCGCTCCGCGCCGACCAGTGTTACACCGCCCCGCTCCGCTGCAGCGGGTACTCGATCACCGCCGCCTGCTGCTGCTGCTGCGACGGCTCGCTGGAGTCCTTCCGGATGTTCCGGATCCAGCTCATCATCTCGCGCAGCCGAGCGCCGACGTCCTCGATCCGGTGCGCCTTGCCCTCCTCGCGCAGCTTGTCGAAGACGGGCCGCCCCGCCTGGTTCTCCAGGATCCACTCCCGAGCGAAGACGCCGCTCTGGATCTCGCGCAGGATCTTCTTCATCTCGGCGCGCGCCGCCTCGCCCACGATGCGCGGCCCGCGCGTGTAGTCGCCGTACTCGGCCGTGTCGCTGACCGAGTGGCGCATCCAGCCGATGCCGCCCTCGTACATCAGGTCGACGATCAGCTTCAGCTCGTGGAGGCACTCGAAGTACGCGCTCTCCTCCTGGTAGCCCGCCTGGACCAGCGTGTCGTAGCCCGCCTGCACCAGCGCGGTCACGCCGCCGCAGAGGACCGCTTGCTCGCCGAACAGGTCGGTCTCGGTCTCTTCCTTGAAGGTCGTCTCCAGGACGCCGGCGCGAGTGGCGCCCAGCGCGCGCGCATACGACAGGCCCAGCTCGTGCGCCTGCCCGCTCGCGTCCTGGTGGACGGCGATCAGCGCCGGGGTGCCCTGCCCATCCTCGTACAGCCGGCGCACCAGGTGCCCCGGCGCCTTGGGCGCGATCAGCACCACGTCCACGCCGGGCCCGGGCTTGATCTGCCCGTAGTGGATGTTGAACCCGTGCGCGAAGAAGAGCGCCTTTCCGCGCGTGAGGTGCTTCTCGATCTCGTTGTCGTAGATCTGCTTCTGGGTCTGGTCGGGCGCGAGCATCATGACCAGGTCCGCCTCGCGCGCCGCGTCGGCGACGGAGAGGACGCGGAGGCCCGCTCCCTGCGCCTTGACCCGCGACCGGCTCGAGGCGTGGAGCCCGACGCGCACATCGACCCCCGAGTCGCGCAAGTTGAGGGCGTGCGCGTGGCCCTGGCTACCATAGCCCACGATCGCGACCCGCCGGCCGCGGACGGGTTCCAGGCTCGCATCTCTGTCGTAGTGGATCACTGCCATTTGCTCACTCCGGGGTTGGCACTGCTCGTTGGCTTGCTGGGGAAGTCACGGCGCCTTCGGCGGCCGAGGAGACCTGGCTCGCGTACTTGGCGAACACGCCCGTCGCATAGCGCGCGGGAGGGGGGCGGAAGCCGCGCAGGCGCGCCGCCAGCTCGGAAGCGGAGAGCTCCAGCTCGAGGCGGCGCGCTTCCAGATCGATGGTGATGCGATCTCCATCGCGGACCGCGGCGAGCGGACCGCCCATCGCGGCCTCCGGCGCGACGTGGCCGACCATCAGCCCGCGGGTCGCGCCGCTGAACCGGCCGTCCGTGACGAGGGCCACCGACTCGCCCAGCCCGCGTCCGACCACCGCGGCGGTGACGCCCAGCATCTCGCGCATGCCCGGCCCGCCCCGCGGCCCTTCGTAGCGGATCACCACCACGTCGCCCGCGACGATGCGCCCATCGCGAACCGCGGCGAACGCCTCCTCCTCGCGATCGAAGACGCGCGCGGGCCCTGCATGGCGGGGCCGCTCGTGCCCGGCCGCCTTCACCACCGCGCCGTCCGGGGCCAGGTTGCCGGTCAGGATGTACAGGCCGCCGCTCGGCTTGAGCGGCGCCGAGAGCGGCCGCACCACTTGCTGGCCCGGCGCCTCCGAGGCGTGCTCGGCGTGCTCGGTCCACGATTTGCCGTCCACCACCCGCGCGTCGCCGTGCAGCAGGCCGCCCTCGAGCAGCCTGCGGCACAGCAGCGGCGTCCCGCCGGCGTGGTGGAAGTCCGTGGCCACGAAACGCCCGCCCGGCTTCAGGTCGGCGATGAGCGGCGTGCGCCGGCTGATGGCGTCGAAGTCGCCCAGCGCCAGCGGCACGCCCGCCTCCCGCGCGAGCGCGAGCAGGTGGAGCACGGCGTTGGTCGACCCGCCGGTGGCCGCGACGCCTGCGATGGCGTTCTCGAAGGATGCGCGGTTCACCACGTCGAGGGGACGGCGGTTCTCGCGCAAGAGCTGCACCACCTGCGCCCCGGCGGCGCGGGTGGCCGCCGCCTTCCGCGGATCGTCGGCGGGGATGCTGGCGTAGCCGACCGGGGCGAGGCCCAGCAGCTCCGTCGCGAGCGCCATCGTGTTCGCCGTGTACTGGCCGCCGCACGCCCCGGGTCCGGGGCACGCCACGTCCTCCAGCTCGTGCAGCGCGCGCAGCGACATCTTGCCGGCGGCGTGGGCGCCCACCGCCTCGAAGACGTCCTGGATGGTGACGTCGCGGTCCTCGAATCGACCCGGCGCGATCGAGCCGCCGTACAGGAGCAGCCCCGGGAGGTTCAGGCGCAGGAGCGCCATCGCGCCGCCCGGGATGGTCTTGTCGCAGCCGACCAGCGTCACCACCGCGTCGAACAGGTGCGAGCGGCAGACCAGCTCGATCGAGTCGGCGATGACCTCGCGGCTGACCAGCGACCCCTTCATGCCCTCCGTGCCCATCACCACGCCGTCGCTGACCGAGATGGTGTTGAACTCCATCGGCGTCGCGCCGGCGGCCCGGATGCCCTCCTTCACCCGCTGCGCCAGGCTGCGCAGGTGGAAATTGCACGGCATCGTCTCCGTCCAGGTGTGCGCGACGGCGACCAGCGGGCGCGCCAGCTCCTCGGTGGTGAACCCGATGGCCTTGAGCATCGCGCGGGCCGGGGCCCGGTCGGGCCCCTCGGTCAGCGTGCGGCTCTTGTGTCGCTCGTCGTGGGGCATGGGATCCTCAGGATTGCTGCAGCGCCGCGAGCACAGCGTCGCCCGCCTCGGCGGTGGTGGCGGCCCGCCTGCCGCCCGCCGCCACGTCGGCAGGGAGCGCGCCACCGTCGAGGGCCGAGCGGACCGCCCGCTCGACGGCCCTCGCCTCCGCCTCCAGACCGAACGAATGGCGGAGCATCAGCGCCACGCTCAGGATCGTCCCGTACGGGTTCGCGATGCCCCGGCCGGCGATGTCCGGCGCCGAGCCGTGGATGGGCTCGTAGAGGCCGCGCTTCCCCTCGCCCAGCGAGGCGGAGGGCAACAGGCCGATGGAGCCGGCGAGCACGGACGCCTCGTCGGTGAGGATGTCGCCGAAGAGGTTTTCGGTGACGATGACGTCGAAGCGCGCGGGCCTCTGGACGAGGAGCATGGCGCAGGAGTCGACCAGCACGTGCTCGAGCTGCAGGTCGGGGAACTCGTCGCGCACCACGTCCGTGGTCACCTCGCGCCACAGCCGCGAGGTCTCGAGCACGTTCGCCTTGTCCACCGAGGTGAGCCGCCGGCGCCGCTGCCGGGCCATGCGCCCGGCGACGCGCACCACGCGCCGGATCTCCTCGGCCGTGTACACGCAGAGGTCGGAGGCGCAGTCGCCCTCGCGCCGCTTCTCGCCGAAGTACAGCCCGCCGGTGAGCTCCCGCACCACCACCAGGTCCACGTCCTGCAGCAGCTCCGGCTTGAGGGGCGACGCCTGCAGCAGTCGCGGGTGGACGCCGACCGGACGGAGGTTGGCGTACAGCTCGAGCTCCTTGCGGAGCCCGAGCAGCCCCTGCTCCGGACGGACCGGCGCGTGCGGGTCCCACTTCGGCCCTCCGACGGCCCCGAGGAGCACCGCGTCCGCGCTCCGGCACAACGAGAGCGTCTCCGCGGGCAGCGGCGAGCCCGTCTGGTCCATCGCCACTCCGCCGAGGAGCGCTTCCTGCAGCTCGAAACGATGCCCGCCGCGTGCCGCGACCGCCTGCAGCACGCGCACGCCCTGCGCGACCACCTCGGGCCCGATGCCATCTCCACCCAGGACCGCGATCAGCGCTCGCATGCGGCCTCCTCCCAGGCGGCGATGTCGCCCGACTGCGAGAGCAAGAAGCCCAGCTCGTCGACGCCGTTCAGCAGGCAGTGGCGCGCGAAGGGGTCCAGCGGGAACGGCGCGGTCAACCCGCCGGCCACGAGCGTGCGCGTCTCGAGGTCGATGGTCACCTCCGCGCCGGGGCTCGAAAGGAGCCGCTCG